>Ga0307515_10006606_pt1 | contig 23135 bp, 3 predicted proteins | sample 17_EM_MG_FD_194513 | JGI IMG/M metagenome (GOLD analysis project Ga0307515, IMG submission 194513) | Populus trichocarpa ectomycorrhiza microbial communities from riparian zone in the Pacific Northwest, United States - 17_EM | ecosystem: Host-associated > Plants > Roots > Unclassified | place... | reverse complement strand
GAAATGCAAGTATAAAAGTCAATAACGTAATAATAACTAGTGGAGTGGTTGCCTAACAGATTAACTCTAATTATATTCTAAAAATTACTATAAGGAAGGAACTATCTAGGTAGGGACTAAGGGTCCTTAAATACATAACTGTACTCCTATAAAATCCTTCTTATACGTAATATACGTATTATACATATTGTACGTACGTTCCTCTCGTACACTGCGTACACTGCGTATAATATTATGTAACTCGCTTACTATTTCTCGTTACATGGTTCTACCGGCTCCATCCTAGACCATGCTCTTATTAACCAACTAGCTTCTTCCGACTCTTCCCTAAGTAGTTATAACATTGTACTTAAAGCGTCCGTAACAGGGTGGCTATAAATGCGCAATTAGCTATACTATATTATTAAATGCGGCAGTATGCCGCACCTAAGTCCATACTATACGCTACACGTTATAATGCGCGAAATGCGCATTTGGCCGCAATATGCTGCCAAATGCTGCAAAAATGCTAGTAAATTTTTTCCTGACAAAGGGGACGTAAGGGTAATAAAACCGCCTCTAAAACCAACTAGTTTATAACCGGTAATAGTTTAAAATATATAACTAGGAGGATATATCTAAATCGTACTATAACCATAACAGCAGGCTCCTTAATCGCCGGTAAATAATAAGAAGACTAATAAAATAGACTATATTAAATAGCTAAGAAGAGAAGCAGAGTAAGGAACGGATATAATAATAACTGCTAAAGTGTAACGTTTCCCGCCCTAACGTCGCCATTCGGCCAAAAGACACGGAGTGCTTGCGATATTGTTTGCAAGCGCGGCGGGATCTAATATATGTACTCTTACATAAAGCACCGCGACTAAAACCAGTTAGGATAATAGATATACTAAAAGGGAACGTCCCGAGCCTAACTGTAATAGTAGATAAGATTTTATTAAAAGGTATTAAAGTTACTATTAGTAACTGCTTTATATATATACCAAAAGTCGTAAGGTTATTCTTTAAGCCTCTCCTACTACCTTTTATAGAGCCTTACTAACAGAAGTAAGAAGGTGTTAAAGTATCTATATTATTGGCGCACCTAATATTTTATGCTAATTAAGCTGGCCTGATAACTATTAAGGTAGACTAGATTAAATGGGAAGTAGGATTTACCTAGTTTTAATAACGATACCTAAAGGTAGAAGTATAGATAGGAGATAAAAGGACTAGGTGCTTAATTAACTCTAAAGCGAAGCTTAACCTCATTAAGAAAAGTATAGCTCTGCGATATAGCTTACTAATATTAAGTCTGCCCCTGTAGTTATAGGGCGTATATTTAACGTCTACTGATAGGACTTAGTTTAAGTTTATTGGATTGGTATATGCGGCCCCTATAATAATTAGTAATGTTTTAATATCTATAACTTTTATTACTATAGGAGAAATATTATATAAGGTAATACTTAGTAAGCTATAGTTAGTAAGGGCTAGACTGGTAATAAAGCGAACCGTAATAGGCTAGGTATTATATATTATTTAATTAAAAAATAGCGGAGTTAAAATAGGGTTCTTAACATTCTATAAGGATGCGATATTTCTTAAACTAGATAAAGGAATTAGTATATATAGTAGTTTAGGAAACGTATAACCGGTATAACCGCTAAAATTATATCTAGGGTTACTTATAACCCGGCGTATTAGAATAAAAAGACGCTAAAGATAGAAAGGAGGGAAATAATGTGCGATTTTAATAAGGACGTTTACTATTTTAGATATCCGCTAGATATAGCTATTAATAGAAAGAAGAATATAATACTAGATAGAGAGATCTCGACAGTAAAACATTAAAGGAAGTCCTAAAGAAGCACTTAAGAGAAAAGTAGAAGCTAGTATTTAAAGCAAAGGCTAAATCCCTTATATATTAAATATTAAAGATAATAGATCTATTTATAATATAAAAGAAAGTTATAGAAGTAAGGCCTAATAGAACGCTATAAGTATAGCAACTGTATATAAATAAAAAGTAGATAAAGTTCGCCTGGTTAACTTATTAGCACTAGATAGAATAGTTATAGGAGGTATAATAGAGTAGCAAGAAGTAGCCCTACGTTAGTAAAAGGCGTCTATTTAAGGATTACCTCTTAGTCTATATAATTATTTCCTTAAGCTGCGATATACTAAGCTGGCCTATAGTATATAACTAAAACCAGAATAATTAGAGCGTATAATTATAGGAGATATTTAACTAAGAGAATAAGAGATTCTTAAGGCCATGTTATTTAACTAAGAAGAGGCTCTAGTATAGGAGTTCTCTAAGATGGGTTATATTAGTAAAGATATAACTCTACTACTAAAGATTAAGACCGTGTCGTATAAAGTATAGTAAGTACCGAATTTTCCTGTGCCGAGGGTCATATAAGGAGAAGTAATAAATATATTATAAAAGTAACTAGCTTAAGGGACTTTAGAATATTATAAAAGCCTATATAGGGATCTATAGTTTCTTATAAGTAAGAAGGAATATAAAAAGTACTAACTAATTAACGCGGCAATAAATATTAACGGAGTAGCTATTAGAGATGTAAATTTTCTACTATATACTAATAAGTTTTCTAAGGAATTTGCGGGGTGTAAGGTTATATCTCTAGCTATAACTAATTAGAGCTTAATATAGAAAGTAGAAACCTAACGGCCTTTACAATACCTATAGGAGGTATAAATTTAGTAGCTTAGTTCGTAAGGATAATTACTAGAATCCTAGAATAATACATCCTATATTGCGCCTTACCGTTTCTAAACAACATTATAGTAAAAGACCTATAGACGGCGTGTAATGGAGAAGAAAGTCTTCTAGGTATACGTAGATATATTCTAGAATATATTATGTGGCTAAATAGAGTGCTTATAGATTTAAAACAAGCTAGGTGTATAATCTTAGGCGCTAAGTCTTACTTCTATAAAGATAAGATTATAGTAGTTGGTTACCGTTATAATGGAAAAGGACAATATTTAGAAGAATTAAAGGTTACGAAGATTATTTACTAAAAGGACTATAAAGACGTTATATTAGCCTAAGCATTTATTGGAGTTTGCGTATACTACTAAATATAAGTAAAGGACTTTATAATTAAGGCAGAGCCAGTCTTCCAACTACGATAAGTGGATATTCTATTTATATAGGGTATAGAGTAAATTACCGCTATAGAAACTCTAAAGTATATAATTACTGTTATACCTATATTAGTATAACTGGATTATAGTAAGAGAGCTAGACTAATTATTCTCGCTATTAATAGATATAAGAATAGATAGGGATATAGCCTTATGTAACTAGATATATAAGGTCGTTACTACCTATATCAATATAAGAGCGGTATCTAGTCTTAAGCGGAACAGAAGTGCAATTTAGGAAGGCTTAAATATTTGGCGCTGCTATATGCGTTAAAGAAGTACTAGGTATACTTATGCGGCGTTCGCTTTATAGTAGAGACGGATATAAATACCTTAGTTATATAACTAAATTATGTTATTACTAATTTACTAGGAGCTTTAATAATAAGATAGCTAGTATAGATCTAGCTATAGGACTTTAATATTAGACATATACTAGGGAAGAACAATAGCCTAGCTAATAGACTATTATAATAACTACTAGATGGCGAACAACCTAATAGGCCGACTAAGGATATTAAAGAGTTTATTAATTATAAGTTAAGTGCTTTAGAATATATAGCTAGCCTAGTTAAAATAGAGGAGGATTTATTACTAGAAGGCTCGTATTTAGGGGAGTCTTAAAAGATTATAAAATAGCTAGTGACCTTATAACGTCTAGAAGATATAATACTAAGAAATATAAAAAGTTTAAATAGTATACGCTAAAGTTCCTAGTGCATAATTAATAGCTCTTCTACTAATAATTAAAAAATATATACTAATACGGAGGGTAATTAATAATAAGAATACTTAGTAAGAGATTATTAAGAGCCTTTATAATTAGAGTGGATATTATAGATAAAAGAGAACGTATTAAAAAGTCTTTAATAAATATTAGTGGCTAGGACTATAGGATTAGATATTATAGTATATTAAGTTATATCTACGACACTAGGGGCGGTAGTTAGGATAGAAAGAAGAAGTAATATACCTTATATAGGAGTCTACTTTATAGTAATAGGTAATGGTAGATATTACGTTTATACTAATAACCTATCTTAAATTCTAATATCTAGATAGGTAGAAGCTTAAGCCCTTTAAAAAAGGATATAAAAAGTGTGGCGAAGTTCCTCTATAAAGACGTTATTTATAAATAGGGAGTATTTAAATAGCTTTCTATACATAGTAGTGGAGAAAATGCTAATATAACCGTTGCGTTTACGGAGCTCTATAACATTAAAAGGGTTATAGCTTCCGTATATTACCTATAGGGGTAAGGCTTAATAGAGCGAGGTTATAAGCCTGTAGTAGACGCTTTAGCGAAGATAGATAGCTTATAGCTGGACAATCTTTATACCGTTTTGTGGGTAAATAGGATAACTATTAAGCGGCCTACGGGAATAATACTGGTAAGAGTTATATACGAATATAAGTATATCCTTCCTATTGAACTCTATATACCTACTTAATAGACGCTACCTTAGTAAATAGTCTGGAATACTATAGAGCTACTAGTACTTTATATAAAGTGGTTTAATTAAAGAGATATAGATGTATAAGAAGTATTTTAATAATACCTATTACATTCGCCTAAATGGATATAAGGTTAGGGATATAGTTATACTTTATAATGCGCAGCTAAAGTAAGATTATTTTAGTAGTTATAAGCTGAATTTAAAATAGCTAGGCCCGTTCCGCGTATATAAGAGTTACCCTTATAAAGGATAGTACTTAATTAAGGATCTAAATATTATACTGTTTTATAATTAAACTCCAGGAAATAGATTAAAGAAGTTCTATTAATAATAGATATTTAAAGTCTATTAGGAAAACCGGCTTAACTAGTTAGGCGGAACTATACTATAAGAAATAATAGTAGAGCTAGAGCCTAAGAAAGATATATAAAATCTACTAGTATTGCAATACTATGTAGTTTACAAAGTGCGCGTTTTAAAAAGATTATTTAATAGAACTAAGTACAAAATATTTAACTAGGAGATAGTTAAGTTCTAAGGTAAGGAAGGGGATATAGATAATAGCCGTGTAACCCGTCTATTTATTTACTATATTTTCTAAGACTCTTTCTATCACGCTTTCTTCTTTACTTTTTTAGTTATAGAAATCTAATATATATTAATAGTAAGGTAAGGGCAAAAGAGTATTTACGTACAACCATCTAGTATTATTTACTGTAAAGATATTAGTTCCGCTTACCGCCTTTACTAAGCTAATAGTGATTTTTTATATTGGGTATAGAAAATTATAATTAGTATATTTAATAATTAGAGCTAGTAGAACTCTATACCGCTACCTAGATTTAATAGACTATTTAGATTAGAAACCCCTATTTAGAACTTTACTTTTTTACCCTTAATAAACCCTAAAGATAGTTATAATTAACTAAAGTATAAACTAAATAGGATTGAGAATAACGGTATATTTATTATATCTTTATCTAGTAAACTACTAGTCCTCTATAAAGGAGCTAAGTAATAAATTAGTAACGTTTTTACGGAAGTTAGAGGCTTTATAGTTAATTAGCATTAATTAGTGCTTCTCTAAATCTATAATAAGATTTTACTCTTATAAGAAAACTACACAGATACTATTAGTATAATAGTTAATTTTATTAACTAAGATAACGGACTATAAGCATCTCTAAAAAAGGACGCATTTATATTAATCTTTAAGGATATCTCTAACGTTAGTAAAATAGCTAAAGATTAGAGAAACTAATATAATAAAGCTAAAGAGACTATCTAAAAGGCCTAGGGATAAGATGTTCTTAATAGGCCGCTTAAATATATAGTCTTCTATAACTTTCTCTCTACTATTTAAAAGCTTATAATTTACCTACTTTCTAAAGTTATAGTAAGGGTTAATAAAGCTCTAATTAATAGGCTTAATTATCTAGAACGCGGTATTAAAAATACTACTTAACTATAGCTAACCGATTTTGCGCTCACGCCTAAGATATTAAAAAGAGTAATATTAGATTAGGTAGTAAATAAGTATAGTTTAAAAAGATACCTAACTAGTTTCCTTATTCTAAATAAGGATCTACTACTAAAAAGTAGAAGACTAACTACTATAGGACTAGAGGTTACTAACATTAAAATTAGATAAGTAGGAGAGAGTTTAGCTTTTATACTGCGAATATATTTATAATATACTTCTAACGCGATAAATCCCTTAGCTTTTTAGCCATTAACGCCTATTTAAAAAGGAGGTATTAGTATTATACCAAGCCCGTCCTAATAATAATTGCCTATATTAGTTAACTCTCCTTTATTATTTATAAACGAGAGTATTCTTATAGCTAGAACGCCTATTAGCTTACCCCTATAGCTGCCTATATTTTTATTAAAAAGGAATCTAAAAAGAGGGCTAGTAATTACTTACCTAGAAGTAGAAGGGCTAGAAGTAGAATTAATATTTAATAAAAACGTTATTAAGCTGGGAGATAATATAGAGTATATTAAGGAGGCTATAGATACTATAGCGGTACTCTATATAAAATGAAGATATAACTATAAGGATAACATACTAGCGTATCTTAAGGCGTCCCTAAATTAAACTAATAAAGGTTATAAAGCTCTTATATAGCTAGTATAAGGTAGCTAGTTCTAATCTAAAGATATATAAGGTTTACTATATGTATATTTAAGCAATAGGAGGACGTATAGGTTTAGCAATAAAGGGTTTAAACTATACCGCACTATATTATAGACTCCGTTTAATATATTATACTTATAACTACCTTAGCACTATAAAGACCAATTTTACTATATACTCTTAGTTTAAAAAGGCTTATAAACCTCTAGTTCTATTTAATTTTTTAGGACCGAATAAGTTTATTTATAACTTAGCGCTAAGATTTTCCTATAATAGAGAGGCTTTACTTAACCAAATAATGTTACTAAAAGACTAAAAAGTATAGCAGTAAGAGGGGTCTATAATTTTAAACATATTTAGATAATAGTAGGATTTTAATATTTTAATAATAATTAATAAGGTGTTATGGGACGTGGGCAGTAGCTACAGAACGTATATATTTAAGGAGTCTATAAAACGTTACGTAATCGATCGTAAAGGTTAAGGGCGTAAGGAGGTAATATACCTACGCGTAGCTAACGTAAGCTATATATAAGGTGTACGCAAAAGCACGGGGCTCTCCTATAGAGGCCTCTACGGTAGGGTTCTGTAATACTATCCTCCCTCCTATAAAGGCGGAGCTCTAGTAACGCTATAGTTACTATATATATATAAAAGGGACACTTAAGGTATAGAGAAGAAAAAGGGAATATTGCTAAAGGTTTATAATAACGTTACGTAATAAGACTTAGCACCTGGGAATCCGACTAATTAAATAACTTTAACCGCCGGTTAAAGTTCCTAGACATTTTAACAATTTTCTAGTTATATAATTGTATTTTCCTATTATATAATGGCAATCTGCGGCAATATAACGGCAATATAATAGCAATTTGCCCTTACGTGGTAATATACAATAGTTTAACTCTATAAGGGCTCCCATAGAGAATTAGGCATAAAATCTCTACTTAGGCCCGGTTTCTGTAGGTTTATATAATTAAAATCACTAATTAGATCCTTTGCGTTTTTAAAGTCTTCCTATAGTTACTATTCTGGCTAATCTATATTAAATCCTATATAGATAGCTCTGTAGTAGAGCCGCCGTCCTCTACCTTTACCAAAGTATTTAAAGTTAATAATTTGTTTAATGGTCCACTCCTTATAGTTCTTATCTTTGTTCTTATCTTAAATTAGTACTAATAGGGGTTTAGGCTATATTTATCCTAATAAGGGGTTAGGCTAATAAAGGTGTAGTAGCTATAGGTAAAATATAGGCTATATCTCGCAGGTGGCTAGGCTAGGTAGAAGCTCTAGCTTATATATAGCTTCTCTATTAATAACTTATTTAATCTAATAGGGGCCGAGATTCTTATAATTAAGTAACTTTATAGGCCTTTATATAGAGATATTATATATATCTAGCTATACCTAGTTGCTAACACGCATCTTTAGTAGTGGCGTTCTATAACAGTTGGTAAAGTAGGCCTACTTTACTTAAGCCTAGGCCATCTCTCCTTTGCAGTAGTTAAGTAGATATTTTATATAGTCTATATACTAGTTAGTAAGTAGCATCTTAAGGCGTTTTCTATATAGCAGTTTCTTATTAATAGGTTCTGGTAGCTCTATACCGGATTAGGGGTAATAGCCCTTATTTGCAAGGAACGGGGTAAGTCCTATAATAGTTAAGACGTAGTTATTTACTGTAAATTTACCTAGTAAGAGGTAATTTACCTAGTTATCTTAATAATAGGCAACTACCTATTATAGGTACGCTTTTATACCAGCATTCGCGTTTTCCGGTTACTTAGTAGTTTTATAATAAAAGGATATAGATACCTTAATAAAGATGCCAAGGCGTTAGTAGATTCGTCTCCATACGTTAGAGTTAAACTATATGCCTTAGTCGGACGTAATTAAGTTAAGTAACCTATATGGTCGATAGACTTTATAAAGAAAGGCGTCTATAACGTTACTAACGGCTATACCTTCTATTAGGACGTAGTGGCGCTCTTTTATAAATCAGCATATTATTATAAAGATATTATTATAGGTACGGCCGTGTTGTTTATAGGGTAGTAAGTTAATAATAAAATCTATAGCAATATCTGCCTATTATTGTATAGGTACTAGTAAAGGGTATAATAGTCCTTAGTACTTTATATTAAAGGCCTTAGCGCGCTTATAACTATAGTAGGTACCTATAAAGCGTTTAACTAAGTCTATTATCTTAGGCCAGAAGTAGTATTGGCTAAGAAGCTTGTAGGTTCCTTTTCTACCTAGGTAACCGCTTAACCGGAGGTTGTAGGCCATTTAGATTAGTTACCGTTGTAGGTTTTCTAGGTTAGGGATAAATAGGCGGCCTCTATAATAGAGTCTGTTCTCTTTTACTTCTAAGGCTACTATATTAATTTAGCCTAGGCTTTAGAGGTTAATAGGTAGCGTATGGGCGCTAACGGTCTTTACGGCAATAAGTTAATATAGTAAGAGGTTAATAGAGGTGTTATATACCGTAGTAATAAGCTTATTAATTATAAGAGGTAACTTTAGTTCTATAGTATAAAGCTAAGGTACTGTTAGCTCTATTATAGGTAGTATACCTAGGGCTAAATTCCGTGCTTTTAGGATTGTCTATTATTAGTACTAATTTTAAAGGTCTTTTTTTTTTAACTAAGAGAGGTCTTATAAGCGGCGTATTAGGCTATTAAGCTTAGTACCTTATACTCCTAGTCTATATATAATTTTAAAGTTAAAACTAAAGAGGAACTCGTTCTAGCGTACTTAGTATTAGTTTAGCTACTTTATAGATATAAAGTACTTAAGGTTATAATAATCTGTAAGGACTTTGGTTGGCTAATTAGGTTCTACTAAGAAGAGTTCTAGTTAGAATTCCTTAAACGCTTATATAATTATAAGAAGTTCCTTATTATAGATCTTATAGTTATACTCTTATAGTATAAGCTTAGACAAGTAGAATGCGACTAGGTAGAGAAAACCGTTATAACCTATTTAGGAAAGAATGCCTGCGTTAACGTGGTCTAGGAAGTCAGTTTTAAGGTAGAGTTATTATCCTAGTATAAAGTAAGCTAGGATAGGTGCTTTAGTAAAAGCATTTTTAAGGTCTTAAAATACCTTCTCATATTTAGGCGTCTAGGTAAAGCGTAAATATATTTTTATTCCTTTTGTAAAAAGGCCCTTTGTTCACATTATTACTATAAGTAGTACTATTACGCCTAAGAAGTTGTATATAAATTTTTAATAGAAGTTAGCGAAACTAAGGAAGGCTTATACGTCCTTAATGCAGTTAAGGGCTTACTATTTAGTAATTATATATACCTTCTTAGGGTCCATACGGATACCCTTAGTAGTAATAATTAGTTTAAAGTATTTTACTTCTATAACTAAGAATTCGCACTTCTTTAAATTAATATAAAGTCCTATATCCCTAAGGCGCTATAAAACCTTTTAAACGTGCTTAGTATACTTAAAAGGGTTATTGCTATAAATAAGTATATTATTTAGGTACGCAGAATAGAAGTTATTAATATAGCTTTAAAAGGTGCCTAGGCCGTTATATACGCTAAAGGGCATAATAGTATATTTAAATTAGCTAAAGCGTAATATAAATGCGGTTTTCCATTTATTACCTTCCTATATTTAGAAATGGTTAAAGAGGGCGATAATATTAAGCTTAGTATAGATTTTAGCTTAGCTAAGCCGCTTAAAGGTCTCCCGTATAAGCGGTACTAGGTATTAGTTTTTAATTATAATAGCGTTAAGTCCTCTATAGTTAATATAGAATTAAATACCTTCTCCTAGCTTCTTAGCAAGAAGGATAGGGACGGCTGCTAGTAATATGCTAGGATAAATAAACCCTTTATTAAGGTGCTTGTTAATATACTTTTTTATAACTAAAAGTTTGTCTTTTAATATTAAATAGGGTCTCTTATAAGGTAGCATTTTTCCTTATTTAATATTAATAGTATAGTTATTAGGTTAATATAGGGGGAGTATATCTACGCCCTTTTATAAGTATATATTAATAAAGTTATAGTACCTCTTAAGGAGGAGCTTATGGAGTTCCTCATTGGTAAGTCCTTTTTTAAGCTTTATAATCTTCTTAAAGTTTAAAGGTAAAAGTCTATAGAGTTCTACAGGGGCGTCGTCTTTTAAAAGGTTAACTATATCTATCCTATTACTGTAGAGGACGTAGTCCTATTCTTTATTAAGCTTATATAGTTATAATTAGAAAGCTATAGTAACGGTTTAGCCTTTCCTATATACTATATAGTAGAAGGCCGCGGCACTTATATAGTGGTAATTAGTTATAGGTAGGATAATAAGGGGTTTTTTGGGTTAATATCCTAGTAAGTAAATAAAGGCGGCTAGGCTATATCCTAGGCAAATCTCTCTATAGTATTTAAAGTTAAAGGTTACCTTTCTCTTTTCTTAGTTAATAGCGGGGTTATATTATTTAAGCTAGCTCATTTTAAGGATAGTAGGGTAGTTAGTAAGTAGTATAATATAGGCCTAAAGCTCTTCCTAGTGCCTATTTATATCTAAGTAAAGTTATACTACGTGGGTAATCTTCTATATAGTATAACTACCGTTAGCAAGTTATAAGGCGCGGGCTTTAGTAAGGGGTAAGGTAGGTAGGTTATAAGTATATATAAATTAGGTATCTATAAATTTATTAATAGTTCTATAGTTAATTATAGAACGGCTTTTATATTATTTTTTAGTAGTAGTTCCTATTATAGGTAAAACTATCTATTTCTATCGTTTATCTTTACTAAGTTATCTATTAAGTAGGCCGATATATATATCCCTTTATTATTAGGGCATCCTAACCTATAACTTAGGGCTAGAATTTAGCGTTTTCTGCTTCCGGATCTAATTCTACTACTATTACTATATCTTCGTCTTATATAGTAGTGGCGTATAGTAATATATTTGGTGTTTAGGGCATTAGGTTAGGTATTAGGCGGCAGCTACTAAACCTAGCTATTAGGCAGTTTAGGTTATTGTAATAACAGCTGTCTTAACGGTATTTATAGTAGCGTCCTAATTTCTAAAGTAGCTCGCGCTCTCTATCTAGGAGTTTTTATAAAAAGGTTAGTATTAACAGGTCAATATTAGCTAAAATAGTTCTTAAGGTAGTAGGCGTCGGTGGCTTAGTATATATAGATTTAGTAGGCCCAGAGAGCTTTTATAGAGAGGTCTTTAGGTAAGGGTTAGTAGTAGTAATCTAGTTTAGTCGTCGTTTAATCTTCTATAGGGCTGCTACTATCTTATAAATATCGTTATAGTTATAGCTGGCGGCTGCGTAACTAAGGCAATAAGTAACTTTTTTAAGGAGATCCTCCTAGTTTTTAGTATTATCTTAGGTAAGGGCTCCGGTATATTCCTAGAATTTAATATAAAATTTATTAAATAATTTAGTAGGGTTTATCTTTAGGGTATATAATTTAGCTCGGCTAGTAGCTAGTGGGTTATAGTCGCGGTATATTAGGTTAAGATCGTTAAGGACCTCCTAGTAGAACTGCCATTTCTAAAGGCTATAATAAAACGTAAAACTTCTAATTAAATATTCTTTTGTTCCTTGTAGTATATTATCGTCCCCTTATATATATATATAGTCTACTAGTTTAGTCTCTTTTACCGCGTAGTTACTCTAACTACCTCTATAGTCTCTAGTAAAATAACCTTATTTTCCGAAATTTATATAAGTTCTATCTTTATACCACTTTTCTTACTAAAGTCCGCCTAAACGTCTTCTACTAATAAGATCCCTAGTTTAGTCCCTACTCCTTAGACTTTTAATTACTTAATCCTTATCCTCTAGGTTTCTATAATTTCTTATTTTATTTTCTTAAATCTCGCGTTCCGCTAAGGTCTATTAGTTCTGCGCCGTACTATAGCTTAAATACCTGTTATATCTTTTTTATATATACCGGTCCTTACTATATTCTACTTAACTTATCGCTTTAGTATAGCTAGTTATTAATCTTAATAGCTTACTTAATTAATTCTCTTATATCGCTTACGTCTTCTATTAGTATTATTATATTTTAAACTTTAGCCTTTAAACCTCATCTATATTGCGCTATTAACGCCCCTTAGTTCTACTTAGTCTACGCTACTAGTATTTAGAACTATATTATATAGTCTATTACTAATCCCTTCTATATAAGTTAATAGAGCTTCCCTTCTACGGTTACTATTAATTCTAGATCTCCGTATATCTATATAAGCCTACTAGTAAATCTATCCTAGCTTATAAATATATACCGTACTTCTAAATTAGTAGTAGCTAACCTATTTACTTATATCTCCGTAAAATAGGGTTTAAACCATTCTAATACCCTACCTGTTAAGAACAGTCCTACGTATACTACTTAATCGCTTAGTTATAATAGCTTACTCCCTTTATATAGGACCTTTATTCCTATTTATATTAAAAATCCTTTAAGTTTATACTTCTTACCTACAAATCTTTTAACTAATGGCATCTTAATCTTTTCCCTCTTTATATCGTTTAGCTATTCCGTAATTACTACCTAATTATTATTAGCTTGTTCTATAAAGCTTTAAAGTTATATTATTATAACTATCTATTATAAGTTATTATCCTATATACTAGTATGTAAGAGGCCAGCCTAACTAAAACGTATAATTATCTAATTAACAGTGTTATAAGTAAGTAGAAGGTAAGTTAAAGGTAGAATAAGTTTTACGTATTAAAGGACAAATGATTTTAACCTCTTCTATTTAGAGACTAATCGCTAGTTCTTCTCTAGAGGAGAACTAGCTTCCTATATATTCCTTTTAAGGCACTAGTAAAACCTTTTACCCCTTATCTGTCTAACCCTATCTTCTCTAGGATATAGATAGGACATTAATAAAACCTCCTACTGTCTTGTCTAATATATACCTTCTAGGGGATTCCGTTATATAGTGTCCCCTAATCCTAAGGCTATTACTACCGTTAATAGCGTTGTAACTAGTTATTTAGGTGGTATATTACTATATTACTATCTACTATAACCTTAGTAGTAAATATATAATAAAGCCTTATAAGAAATACTACGGTGGACTTATTATTAGGCTAGATATATAGATAAATAAATAAATAGCGTAATAACTATGGAGTATGTTACCTAATAGACTAACTCTAATTATATTCTAAGATTTATTTTAAAGAAGAGAACTATCTATAGTCCTTTAAATATATAATCTAACTCCTATAAAATATTAGGTACGTTAGTACGTTAATATGTTGGTACGTTGTAGATATACTTATATACTTACGTACTTACGTATTAAGTTCCTCGCAACTCGTTATATAACTCGGCTACGCCTTATTTTATAGCTTGATCGGTTTTAGCGCCTCCCGTACTATCTTAACTAACTCGTTTATATCTCTCCTTAGTAGTCGTACTACTGCTAATATAAGGTCCGTAATATATCTAGTATTACGTACTTTACTTATTTTAGCTAGCTATACTTATACCTAGGGTTATTTACTAGGAATTCTATTCTATAGAGTAAGTCTTTTAGTCCTATTACCCTATCCTTAAAAGCGTTACTATTATATTTTCTACCTTATTAGTCCTTAGCGGGATTTTTAGATACTTACCCTCTATAGTATTAGCTGTAGTATAGCTTACTTTTATCTCGTCTATAACTTATATATAACTCTCTAGCATTAATCTATCTAATATTATATTATAGTAGTTAGCTTTTTAGTATTCTTTTATACCCTATTCTAATTTCTTTCTCTTTTTTATCTTTATTCTTATTTTTATTAGCCTTTTATATTTCTTCTTTACTTCTATATATAAGCTTAGGCGTTAGCGCGGCGCTATATATCTTCTACTTTTTCCGCCTATTTTACTAATATATCTTCCCTACTCTAGGGGGTCCTTCCTTAAGGGGCCTTAAGGCCCTTCTATGCCCTACTTAGGTATATTATAATATATTTTTTAATGTTATAGTTACGCTCCTCTAGCGCCCTCTATATTATAGTAGGTTAAATATATAACTAAAAGGGGGGGGATTTCTTTCCTTCTCGAGTTAGTGCTATAGCTATTTACTTATACCTATCCGTTATTCTCTAAAGGTAGACTATTCAAATACCCTAAAGTAGCTTAAGGAGCGTTTTAGAGGGACCCTTCTTGGTTTCTTTAATAGCCTAAATACTAAATCTATACATTATAGTTAGCTAGATAACTACTATATATAGTAGGCGTATAGAGGTATAGTTTAAAAGTTCCTAACCCCCCTGCGCTATAAATACGCCACTAATAAGCCATAAAATCACTTTTTTAATATTCTAGATTAAGCTAGTTATTTCCTAAAGCTATAGATATAAATTATATATTAAAGGTCTATAAATTAGTTACCTTTCCTTATAAGTATAATAGCTAATATTTTATTAGTATAATTAGGCTCTATATTACCCTACCTACTCTATATTAGTATTATAGATTTTTTATAATATCCTATAGTTTTCTATACCTATTAGTCTATATATAATTAGGTTTATATTATTAATAAAACCTATTCCCTAGGCTACCCCTTCTTAAAGAATTTACGTAGGTTACTTATAAAGAAAGGGAAAGTATAGGCGAGAGGGGCAATCCCTATAGTGTTTCTATTATAACCTTAATAAGGGGGCTCTAGTATTTACTAAAGACTAGTAAGGTTTCTTTTTAGTTTTAGAATCCCTATATAAATTATATAGTCTACTTTAGAAAGTCTTTTATTCTAAAAGTATAGAGGAGGTGCTTATAAGGTATGCTATTAAAAGTGCTACTAATATTTAGGTTAAGTATTAATACTATATAGTCTTTTTATTAGGTCTATACGGTTTTAATAATAGTATTAAGTATTTCCTTCTTACCCCTATTTAGTTATATAAAAGTAGGGCGTATTTTTTAGCTATATCTATTATATAGTCCGTTATTACCTTTTCTAGAATCTTATTAAGAGTATTTTCTAGTATAATATACTAGTAGCTTCTTAGGGTTAAGTAGTTTACCTTACTTTTTTAATATATATTATAAGTATTATTATAGCTCTTCTAAGTTATAGATAGTATCCTATTATAAATTATACTCTAGCTATATTTGCTAGCTAGGAAGCTATTAGTTTTCTATAGGTCTTTAAGGCCTTGTTTAAGATCTTATCCAATCCTAGTACTTTACTATTAAGGAGGCGTCTAATAATTTTAGCTATTTCTTCTATTATTATATTATTTTTAACATAGATGCGGATTATTAGTACCTCTTTTATAATACTACTAATATCTACAAAAGCTGGCTAGGGAAAGAATCTCTCTATAAAAAATTTTATTTTCTTATTATTATTATTTATAGTCTATATATCGCATGTTTTTCGTAAAGGTAGTAGGTATAATTCTTCTACTACGCGTTCTACTTTTTCTCTATTAATTTTACTATTACTTAGAGGCCCTTATTATAGGGAAGGTATAAGTTAATAGTATATTTATTAGTAAATCGTTTTTAGTTATTTCTTATTTTATACTTTAGGGTATTCTTTAGCTTATTCCTTATATATTTATATTATCTCTTATCTTTAGGTTTCTAGCTTCTTATATATCTTTTTTTTGCTCTTTATTAGTTAGCTATAAGGATTATATACTAGATAGACTATACGTATCGCATATAGGGGCCTAGCTTTAATTCTAAGTCGTACTTCTTAGGCCTATTTTAAATTACTACCTAGATCTTCTCTAGCCTCTAGATAATTTTCTCTAGGGTAGTTAGTATAACTCGCTAATTTAGTGCTAGGTAGATTTCTTAAAGGGTTTAAAGTTATTACTTAATGGTACTAAGGAAGCTATATATATTAAGCCTTTAATTATATATCTTATACTACTTAGTTATATCTTTAGTTATAAGTAGGCATATTATAGTTGCGATATTTTTTATATATAGTACTCTTATAGTCCTAGGGTTATATACATTAATAACCTATACTAGTTACCTATATATTTAGATTATTATAGCCGCGATATCTAGGTTAACTATATAGCTAGGCTAATAGCCTTACTAACCATAAAGTATATACATATAGCTGCTTTTAGTTCTTATAGGAGGTAGAAACCTTAGGGATAGTATATTAACTAAGTATAGGTATTATAGAATAGTTCTTATATTACGAGAATATTGTATTTTTCTAGGTTTAGGCTATTAAGTAGAGGTCTTATAAGCTAGTAGTTTATATTACTATAGTTATATTATATAATTATTAAGTTATAGATCCCCTATAGGGGCCCTTTGTCTCTTTTTTAAACCCCTTATAAGGACCTTTTACCTTTTTTTCCTCCTCTTATTTCTTCTAATTTCTTCTTCTTTAGGTTATTTAGGTTATTTATCTTTTATATTTATTCCCTAGCTACTACTTATTAGGCGTAGAGCTTTCTATTTCTATATATTATAGTTCTTCCTTATCTTCTATATTAATATCTATTACTACCTTAGTCCTATTCTCTACCCTTACTAGTTAGCTATATACCCCTTATACGCTAGCTATATATATATTACTTATCGCGTTAAATTAGATTTTTACCTAGCCTAGCTTTATATCTATAGCTATACTTATAGGCCATTCTATAGGACGCGTTCTTCCTTATATCCCTACTTAGTTAAAAGAGACTATATAGCGCCACTTCTAGCCTATTATAGCTTTAGTTAACTAGTTTAGCCCTCTAATATTAAAAATAGAGGTTGCTAAAAGGACCCCTATATCTCCCTAGCTTATTACCTATTTCTTTTATTTATATAATATAGCGGATAGCTATTTTCGTAGCTACTATACTTTTACCTTTTATATTTAATGTTTAATATATTTATCTCTTTACTACGCCATATATATATATATATATATTAGTAGCAGTTTATATATCTTATTTATTCTTATTATATATACTCCCTTATATTATAGAGATTTACTAGTATTTATAGCACGCTTACGCTCTATATATAGATTAGGTATATCCCTATTATAAGTAGTAGAAGTATCTTTCTATACGTAGGCTATAGTTATAGAGCCTTATACTATATATAAGGCTATTTATAATAATTCTTTTTTGGATAAGGAGTTTCTATATTTTTAGCGTAAGTATACTAATAATAAGGGAGCTATATTTCTACCTAACGTCTCTTTAGTAGGCCTCTTACGCCTTTTATACCCTCTTACTATTCTAGTTATTTTCTTAGTTTATATTTTTTTTTAAATTAAAGCTATATAGTAGAAGCTATATTTTTAAAAGTAAAGGGTAAAAATAAACTATAAATAGAATAGGGATAAGCGATATGATTTCCTATAGTCTTTTATTGTTTTTTTACTACCTAGTAGTTACTAGTAACTGAGTATTTTACTAGGGAGCTATAAATACCTAATTTAGGAGTATATAAACTATTAAAATGTAACTACTAGTATATATAAAGCTACCTAGAAAATATTTTTATATATAGAACTATAGCGCTATTAGTTAGAGGCTATATATATAGTATAATATAACGTACTTCATAAGCGAGTCGCCCACACAAGCGAGTCGCCCAAATGCCAAGACTCTACCAAATGTATTGAACTATATAACGAACTACTCAACACTACTATAGTCTATAGTAGAATCCTCATCGCTACTAGATTCTGTACTAGATTCTTTAATATTTTGGCATGTTCGAGCGTTGTGCCCTATCCTACCACAGCGTCCACAGCGCCTTTGAGCTGGCGCACCTTTATCTGCTGTATCTCCACTCCGACGCTTCTTACCCTTCTGCTAGTCGACTATCTCTCTCACAGTAACTAACTGTGAGCCTGCCTCATGTGTTAAGATACCCTCCCGCTGAATCCGCTTTCTTTTTCGCAATTGATATCGCGTTGCAGCCTTATTTGCTGCCCGTAGCTGAGAAACCTCTGAGCGCAGTAACACTATAGTAGCCATCATCATCTCGCTGCCCTTTGTGAGCTGATTAAGCGACTTAAGGATTTTAGTAGGCGAGCTATTAAGGTGATTTGCAATCCTATTACGAATTAAGGCTGATTGAGACCCTAATTCAATAGGATTGCTTGGTGTTTTTGACTCCCAGGGTGTATCTTCTGCGGTGGGTGGTGTTGGCGTACGCAATCGAACATCAAGGCGTAATATTACCGTATCTGGGTTAAATGGAACTAGGCCAGTGCCTCAAAAGCTTGCGTGGATATTACTCTTAGTAAATGACGCGTTAAATGCGGCCTTAAACGCTGGTAAGAATTCAGTCTTAGTGATATGGTTAATGTAGACGCGTATCAGCTTTTCGACTTGGCACCCATACGCCTTCTTTATAGGCGAGAAATAACCCACATCTAGCGGCTGTAGAAGGTGTGATGAATGTGTAGGTATACAGATAGTAATTATCTTATTCTCCTCGCAGTATAGCCTAAATTCTAGCGAGTCATGGCTCTCATGGCCGTCTAGAATTAGTAGATGATGCGTCCTAATAGTACGACTCTTCGTATATGCGTTAAAGTGCTTTAACCACTTAAGGCCAAGCTTATTATTTGTCTAGCCATTGCTAGATAGGCTAATAACCCATTAAGGAGGTATATCAGTCTCCTCATACCAGGTAGAGAGGTGGTGCTTGCCAGCGAAGATGATAAAGGCTGGAATTGACCACCCTATCGCGTTAATTGCCATAATTACTGTAACCCACTCACGGTTCCCTGGCTGAATAGCTTTTGGTCGGTATCTTCTCTTAGAACCTATAATAACTATTGCAGTTAATATAACGCCCATCTGAAAGCCAGATTCGTTAAAGTTGTAAGTATCCTCGTCCTGGATGCTGTACTTTGCTTTTATATTTGCTATAAGCTGGAACCAGCCCCTAATAACCCTAGGGTCTTCCTGCTTGACCCTTTAGTAGTCATACTTTCGATTAAATATTGGCTTAAGCCCTGGAACGCGCTTGACAAAGTTATTTGGCCAGTTCTTGCCCACCATACCCTAACCCCGCGCAGCCAGTAGTTTATCAGCCATATCTCAAACAGCAGCATACCGGGGGGGAAATCCTCGTGAACCTAGGTCGAGTATATGATCTATAACCACCTGCTCCTCGTTCGTAGTAAGCTTTATTAAATTAGGTATAGTATCGCGTCTATACGCGAGTCCGGCGCGTCGGTCGCGTAAGGTTGTCCAAGGCACGTTGTAGAGGCTTGCAGCGTGTCGTATACCGTAGATCTGGTTGCGATCAAGAGCTTGGATAGCAAGTTATATTCTAGCTTCTTGCGAAGCTGATTGAGTATAAGTTGGTAGAGTCATTGTGAATTATAGTAAAGTAGTGTAAGGACTTGGCGTGTTGGGCGACTCGCTTGTGTGGGCGACTCGCTTGTGAAGTACGTTAATAGATATATATATTTAAAAAAAAATACGCTATCTCTTATAGATTATCGTATACCTCTCCCCCCTCTATAAGGGCTATTAAAGATATAATAGTATTTTTCTATAACTAGCTATATATACTAAAAGGCGAGTAGAATATATATATATATTAGGTATCTTTTATACCTAAGCCCTAGTTACTAAGCTTTCTTTAAGGTAACTAGTTATAGAAAGGAAATAGATAAACTATAGGGTTACAATCTAAGCTAGTAAGTAGAATATAGTATAGACGGTGATTAACTATAAACTCTATAGGCGATCGCCTTAAGGGTTAGAAAGGGATATATGGTTTATTTATTTAATTACTTGTCTATTAATATAAAGGTTAGAATCTACGTTACATTTATAAGGATTATATAGGTACCTAGAATAGGAGTATATAGTAGCTATTATTTTATAAAGGGGTATTAATAGAAATTGTTTTTAAGATCTTACTATCCTATATAAAAACTTTTTACTACCGCCTATAATGCTTTAATAACTACTAGGCTATATTTATACGCTATATAATATCTCTATATTAGCTCTACTAAACCTAAACTTTAAAGACTATAGGTTTATAGCTATTACTATATATAGGTATAGTAAAGATATAAATATATTAAAAATAAGAGATAAAGAATAAAAGGACAGTTATTAGTAACCTAGTTAGTTAAGGTGTAAGTATAGTAGGGAAGATATATATAAGCCTATATAATTAAACTATCTATTAATAAGAATTTAAAGTTAGAAAAAGGAAAGACGAATAGTAACGCCGTTTAACGTAGGGGTTTTATATAGTTCCTAGTTATATAAGAGTTATATAAGCTTTACGTCTACTATAATATCTACTATAACTATAACTAGCTGGTATTTCCTACTAGTACTATAATATTATTCCCCCTTAAAAAAGCCTACCCTTAGGCTTTATATATCCGTATTATATCTATAAAGCGTTCTTATCTTTATACTCTATAGATAATCTATTATTCTTACTATCTTAATATTTTATCTACTTATCTAAGTACTTTAACTATTTAAGTTTATTAGAGTAGTAGCTATAGAACTTTTAGAGCTTATAGAGACTACCTATAAAGTTCTATGTAAGGCACTAAGTAGGGTTTAAGTTATATCCTTTCTAACTAATATAGCACTTTAGCGTTCCCCTTATAAGTTTATAGACTAGTATTTCTTTAACTTTTTACTTATCTTTACTATTAACTTAAATTAGTACTAGGGGTAGGTTAAGCTAACCTAATAAGGAGTCCGTAATAGCCTTTTATAGCTTATTTAGTAATAATATAAGGTATACCTTAATTAAGCTTAGGAGTTAAATTTTATATAAGCTGCCTACTTTATTAAAGATCTTATATAGTCTTACTATCTAGTAGTCTAGCTTTTAGATAGACTGTTTTATTTTCTAGTTCTTTATTATAACCTAGACTATATTACCTATAATAAAGTTAGGCTTATATTTATACTTATTTGCCTATTACTCTATTAATTTCTAAGCCTTCTCTATATTTATATAGGCTACTTTCTAAGCTTCTTTTAAGCGTTTAGTATACTACTAGGCCTCTTTATAATATAGTCTTTTATATATAGTTTATAGCCTTTCTAGTCTATTCTAATTAAGGCTTATATATAGTAAATACTCTATTTCTAACTAAATAGGTATAAATTTATAGAGTTATAGAGTAGGGTTATTTAGGTATAGTCTATTAGGGATAGTATAAGAAGATGTTATAGTTAGGGGGTTATAAGGTATAATTAGAGAAATAAGATAAATTATAGAGTAGATAAATACTTAAGGAGGTAAGGTCTTTAGGATTAAGAAGACTATATACTATAGATATATTATAGAGTAATTTAGCCTACTAGATTTAATATCTAGATTAGGTATAGTTTTAGGAGAGTATAGACCTTCTATTAGTATATAGATTAGCCTATAGCCCTAGAGTCTCTAATAACTCTAATGGGCCTAAGGGATATACGGTTTTCTTCTCTTTTTACTAACTACTTTTCTACTAACTAATTATAACTAACTAGTCAACTAACTAACTAGCTATACTTTAGCTTCCTATTTAAGAGAGATCTTCCCTCTTATAATATACCTTTAGTATATAACTAATAACTATCTAAAGGGTATCTAAAGGTTACCCTAAAGGTATTCTAAGGTAACTATAATAATATCCCTTATAGGTAGTAGTTTAGCCTAGGTATTCTAGAAGTAGTTAATAAAGAGCTAAGGTCTCTAGTTTAAGTATTAATTTATAATCTCTATCTAACTATTTATTTAAAGATAGTATATTCTAAAAAGCTTTAGCTTAATATTTAAAATCTAGGTAAGTCTATTCTAAAAGGCTAATATAAACTGCGGACTATAATTAGATATAATAGTATCTAGTAGTCTATAAATTTAGTAGACATATTAGATATATAGTTAGGCTACCTCTTTAATATTAATATTTTATAGTAGAGGATTAAAATATAGGCGCTTAGTAAAGCGGTTAGCTAGGATTATAACTATATTATATCCGTTACGGTCTATAGGTAGCTTATATAAATCTATAAAGATATACTACTAAGGGCGCTCTAGTATTAGGAGTAGTTTTAATAATACTAGAGTTCTATCTTATAGAATTATAGACTAATAGTGGTTATAATTTTTTTATCCGTTATAGTATACTATATATAATACTACGTATATAGCTTCTAGGCTATAGTGCTATAGCTTTATATTTTTTCTAAGGTAAGCTATAAAGACCTAAGTATATACTTCCATAGTATACTAAGCTGTAAATTCTGCCCTCTACTATTACCAGTATTAGTAACCTAGTTAATTAATATATAAGTATAATATATGTAAGCCTATATAATTAGATTATCTACTAATAAAGATCTAAAGCTAGAGAAAGGGAAAAAAGAAGAATAGTAACGCCGCTTAAAGTAGGATTTTTTATATAGTTCCTTA
>Ga0307515_10006605_pt1 | contig 23137 bp, 14 predicted proteins | sample 17_EM_MG_FD_194513 | JGI IMG/M metagenome (GOLD analysis project Ga0307515, IMG submission 194513) | Populus trichocarpa ectomycorrhiza microbial communities from riparian zone in the Pacific Northwest, United States - 17_EM | ecosystem: Host-associated > Plants > Roots > Unclassified | place... | reverse complement strand
CCCCCCCCCCCCCCCCCCCCCCCCCCCCCCCCCCCCCCCCCCATAATTAAGTCATAAACAAAGTACTACTAGGGTTTAGACATGGTAATCAAATAATTAAAGTGTATCCCTATTAGTACTCCACTGGTTTACAAATGAATCTCCCTTCTTCCTTTTCTTTTCTTTTTTCTTTTGAATCTCTTTTCTTGCAATCTCCTTAATTAATATGCTAACTCACAAACACTAATCGGCTTCCGTGTGACCTGTCTTCTAATTAGACATTAATTAAACTGCCAACCACCAATTTAACATCTTCGAGTTTCCATACAAATGAAAAGCCAAATGTGTTCTATTTAATGCTTTCGATACTTCAATCATAGCAACTCAAAAGTAATATACATTAACATTAACATGGTTCTTCAACAAAACAGAAATAAACGACTTACTTTTACGACGTTGAATAAAATTCTCCCTGTCGTTGAAAAATCCTCTGTTAACCAGCCATGTCTAGATCCCAGTCGCCGGAAGCGGCACCGGCGATCATCCACAGCTAATTCTCCTTTAATTGTAAAATCACACAGCGAAACATAACATGATTCAATTAACCAGAAAAAAATAAAACGAAAACCAATTAGCAGTGATTCTAAGAATGTGTCGTACCTGGGATTTGACTTGAAAAAAAACAGCTGAATTGCTGATGTTTTGAGATAAATATCTGTTTGTTTATTTATTTTTATTTTTCGGTTTTTGTTTAAGATGTAGGACGCGATGAAATTAAGGAAGCGAGAAGGAAAGAGAACGGGAAATCTTGATGACACGAAGGCTTAGCGATAGTCTTGGGGTTTCTAACAAACTACGGAAATCTTTCGCGCCATCTTTACCCACTCTTTCCTTTTTCTGTTAATTAAGGGTACTTATGGATTTTACCTTTGGGGTTTTGACCTTGACCTGTGGGATTGTGACACGTCTTTTAGATCCCTGAGATTCAACCATCCTTTTATAAAAAATTACTTTTCTTTTAATTTTAAATTTATTTTTTTTAATTGTTTTGATATACTAATATTAAAAATAAAATTTAAAAAATAAAAATATATTATTTTAATATATTACTAAATAAAAAAATATTTTAAAGACCAATATCCATGTACTCACTAGTCACTATTATTCCCTTAATGGGATTGCTAATTTGTTTTAAATCTTCTCCAAATCTAATTTTAAGCTTTTATTGGATTAAGCGATAAAGGGTATGGGTATAGCATTTGACAGCGAAGTGGTGACTATGAATTTATTACTTTCTTTAATTAGCTTTAATCAAATCAAGTTTATTGTAAATACTCCATAAAGAGGACTCGGTTGAGAGATTCTTTTCCCTGTAGAAACAATAATAATAATAATAAAGCACTAAGAGATTGTTTTATTGCATGTTAGATGTCCGACCCAGACAAGTTTATTTATTTTTTTAAAATAAATATTATTTCGTGAATTATTGGACTCTGTTTTTTATTTTTTGAAGATTGATATTTTCAAGAAAAAAAGATTTTGATATCTATATTAATTTTGAAAATAATTTTAATACTTTAATCACTAGCTTTGTAAATCAATTATATGTTTTCTTACGTAAAAACTTTAATACAAAACTAATTTCCTTTTATTTTGATAACCGAGTAACCGGTGCGAACTATAATCAACCTTGATGGACACACCAAAACCTCCTTATTCTATACATTAATAATAATAAAAAGATTTTCAACCTTATAGATCATAAAAAAATATTAAAAATATTGTAGATACGATATTCTGATAAATCTAAATTTAATTGGTATAAAAAACATTTTCATGAACTCAAGTTATTACAAGCTTGAGCTACCACACCCAAGCTCAATTACTATCAAAATGCATGGGCTTGTTGCCTAACACTCGCATGAACTCGGATTACCATGCTTAAACCCAACATGTTTAGATTTAAATAACATATTTGGATTCATTTTTTATTTTTAACAGGCTCAGACACTCTATCCAAGCCTAACAATTTCTTAGAAATTTTTATAGAACTTCACGCGTGTTTTTTATTATTTTATATTGATAAAATACATATTATTTTGAGTAAAACACAACTTAAAATATAATAATAATAAAATTATATTCTAGGCCCTCGTCTCTAAAAAAGATAATTTATAAACTATAAATACATTATGAATCTTTTAAATTTCAGGTTTACAATCTCTTCATTCTTAACATTTTAACATATATATTTTTAAAATTTATCTTTTTAAAACATTATTATATTTTTTTTATTCGACTAATACATATAAAGATCTCTGCATCCATCAAATTATGTTTCAATTGATCATGTTCAATGCACAACTTATCTAATTTTTTTTTCAATAACAATAGATATTCTAAATTATCTAAATTGTATTAATTTATTGTATTACAGTTGACTTTTCTCTTCACCGCATCTGTCATATTATCATGATGCCCTCCTTTTCTCTTTTCCGCATGTTTCATTAAGAAAAACAAGGGTACATCGACCGAAGCAACTAGTTACGAAGATATTAATAAAACTAAAGGTTAAGGTTGTTTCGTCATGCCGTACGTACCCTATAAAAATCAGGCTGTGAGAGAGTGGCAAAAACGTTGTGGGCACCTTTGGTACTCCATCTTTCATGGTCACTACAAGAAAACACGGTTCTCATCATCTGGATCTCTTTGGAAAAAGAGCATTCTTCTGCATTATGTCTCACAAGTTTCCACCATGGAGCTTGAACATTTAAACTACTTTTGCCTTTGAAAGGGTACGGTTCTTGTTTCTCCTTCGGGGTCTATGTTTCACCCTACGGATTCCTTCTCTCCTCCTCTCTCTCTCTCTCTCTCTCTCTCTCTCTCTCTCTCTCTGTCTTTTCTTTCTTGGTTTTCATGGGCTTTCTTTTAATATCAATCGAAAACCTTTAAATGGAGCAATGGGGTCTCGTCCTTTTATCTGTGTAATGCTCAGTTTTTATAGAAATTGATGTAGTAATGTTAATCAGTAGATGTGACTAGAGATAAAAATTGCGGGGTAATTGATTCTTGCTCCTGTTTGTGTGGAGTTTTGTTTTGGATTTGAATGATTAAAGAATTTTTAACTCTTAGGTCAGAGCCAGAGACGGCTTTTGTAAATTCTGGCCATTTCTGACTGAAACAATCACGAGTCGTTAGATTTTGTGTGTGTATCTCCATTCACCTGAATTGTCAAGCTGCAGATTTATGTGCTAGGCCCAGTCAAAGTTTCAATCTTTCTCTTTTTGGTTATCTTCAGCTACCAAAGGGATTAGTTTTGTTGGATTCATTATTAATGGAAGTATGTTAATTTCTTTCGTGGGAATTGATGTGCATTTTAATTGATGAACTAATAGGGTTTATAACTATCATATGACGTTTTACTTTTCAGGTATTTGCTTAACCCGGAAAAGCAAGAAGAACATGGATAACAGTAATAACTGTAGGTGATTTTTTATGATTAACTCAGATGTCATAGATTGGCGTATTAAAACCATTTAATGAGTACTGGTGCACCACCCTTATACGAAATTCTGACCTGGCACCGAAAGAAGGAAAGTTAATGTCCAATGGAAGGATTTCGAGGTCCACATCCACCAGCTGGTGTTCCCGAACCTGCTGTTTCTCTTTGCAATGGAAGGCTTAATTTAGATGGGTATGGCAATCGTGGGTCTAGCTTTCCAGGCCTAAAGAAGAGAGGTCATGCTCTTGGAAATCGTTCATGGATAAAGATTGATCAGGATGGGAACTCAAAGATTTTGGAACTTGACAAGGTCACTATAATGAGACACTGTTCTTTGCCTTCCAGGGATCTGCGCCTTTTGGACCCCCTTTTTATTTATCCTTCCACAATTTTAGGACGGGAGAAGGCTATTGTGGTCAGTCTTGAACAAATTAGATGTATAATTACAGCAGATGAGGTTATCCTGATGAATTCCGTGGATGTATGTGTTGTCCGGTACATGTCAGAATTCTGCAAACGTCTTCAGACAAATCGAGAACAAGCGGGTACATATATTTCTAATCTAGAATAGTTGTTTTAATGGCCTCAAACTTTTATCTGGTTGCGTTGTAGGTGGATAGATGGAGTTTCAAATTTGAAAGTCTTTGATTAATTGGGCTTGAATCTGTTGTTGCAATATACTAGAGCTTCTTGTTCTCAGAAGAAGTTTGCTCACTTCACATTTTTTCAAACTGATTTCTGTCTCTCTGTTACGACTATTTTCTTGAAGTTTATAAAGCCATGCTGTATGAGTTACTTATAATTACTGCTGATTTGATTCAGATGACTTGCCATTTGAATTCAGAGCTCTGGAATTGACTTTGGAACTAACTTGCACATCTCTTGATGCTCAGGTATGCTAACAACATGCATCACTACAGCACTTCCATCTTTTTTTATGAAAGTGTTGCCACCTGAACTACTTGCACTCACAACCACAAGATGAACCAGACCAATTAAGTAAAGCCCTTAAGCCTTTAGAAATTAATGATCTCAGGGAAAAGGAAGCTAGTCTTCTAGGGTCAGGGAATTTGTATCAAAAGGTAATCTTGTAAAGATCATCCACATACCATGTTGTTTTACTTCCCAAGATGACTTTCGATATTGATAACTGGAAATCTTAAAATCATTGCCAATGTCTTAAAATAAAATATTGCGTTATTTGGAAGGTTAAGGTGCTTCTGATGCAAATTTCAAACTTGATATTCCCTCTCTGCATCATACTTATAGATGTTGGACAAATAGAATCCACATGTGCAGTCAGCCTTTTCTGGTTTGACACTTTTAGATTATACCCTGAGGCCTGAAGACAGGTTTTTATGGCTGCTGTGGGTTTTTAACTTGTACCCTGAGAGAGGGGCTAATTCTGTTTACTATTACCTTCCCAGTGCATTGCTTTTTTTCTTTGGTGCTAGCAGTGTGGAGACTCAGCATGTCTTTTATAGATACTCTGATTTAAAACATCATTGTTCAGATTGCCATTCAATGAGTTTAATCAGCTCCATGATAGGAGTTCATGACTTCTTGTGGCATGCTTTGTGTTGACCAACCATGGTAGCTATTTGATGCATACAATTACATTTCCTTGCATGATCAATGGATACTGAGAAGGTTTTGATTCACAATGTCTCAAGGGGTCTAATTGAATTCCTCTCTGTTATATCTTTTCAAGAATAAATGCATACCCGTATGAAAGAAAGGAAAAAGATTTAGGAGAGTTGAATACATAAACTGTCTCTCAATGATCTGAACTTGTTATTTGCATATGTGGTTGTTACTTGTCACGTGTTATTGAATGGTGTATTTGACCAAATGTGGTTCCAGAAACCGTGTGGGTTAAGATTGGGCAGCCATTTAAGAATAGCGTTTTATGTGTAATATGGAATTAAAACTCTTGGGCTGCAAATGCACATGGTTGAGTCTGGAGACTGGTCCCTTTATGTAAATGTTTTAATGTTCAAGATCATTTTTCAGAAAACCTCTCTCCCTGGACTTTGCCTAGGCAGACCAGTGGTAGTTAACGGGCCTTTGCACACACAATAAAAGCAATAGAACAACTGGCAGTTTGAAAAATTATGGGTAACTCCCTCATTTCAAGGACTTTTGGGTTTGATAGGTAAAGGAATTGGAATTGGAGGTATATCCAGCATTGGATGAACTAGCAACATCTATTAATACTCTTAATCTGGAACGTGTCCGTAGACTCAAGGGCCACCTCCTTGCATTGACTCAGCGAGTTCAGAAGGTAAAAGTAATCTTTTTACCCCCCTTTCTCTTAGTGTTCTATTGTTTGCTGCCGCTTTCTTCCTCCATATGTTAGCTTTTAGATTGAAATTGTAGGTCCATGATGAGATAGAACATCTCATGGATGATGATGGTGACATGGCCGAGATGCATCTTACAAAGAAAAAACAAAGGTTGGAAGCTTATGCTTTAGGTGATATATATTTTCAAAATGATATCCCAGCTGAGACCAGAGTGGTTTCAAAATCTGCACCTGGTTCACCAGTGAGGTCAATTAGTGGAGCCCAGAAATTGCAGAGAGCATTTAGCAATACAAGTCCAAGCAAACATGGAAGCTTGATGAGTTCATCCAGTAACGGCGAGAATATTGACGAACTTGAAATGTTACTCGAAGCTTACTTTGTTGCTATTGACAACACTCAAAGCAAGTTGTTCACGGTGTGTTCCTGCGTGCATGTTTTTGAACTCATCTAGATATATGTATATGAGTTGCTGTGATTGGATAGTGCTTGCTAATTGGTATCCTACAATTGACGAGGTATAAGGCATGCATGACTAAAACCAACCAATATTGTGATTTTGACAACCCACCAATTTATGCAGATTGCCCCTTTTGGTGGCAAGCCGAAACAGAAAACCAGCCTAGGCTGTTTAGAATTTTTTATAGGTTCTAAAACAGATTATGGTGCCTTTACAAGAGAAGTTTACCTAATATTTCTAAATAGGTTTTCACATGGTGATGTGCAAGAATATTTACTCCGTGATTATATTAATTGTTCTATAAATATTGCAGCTCAAAGAATACATAGATGATACTGAAGATTTGATCAATATCAAACTGGTAGGGGTTAATATGAATTTTAACTTTTATGATGCTTTTTTTTTTCTATTTTTTTATTGAAAAAAAAAAAAAACACACGAGATATAACTTCTCTCTCATATTTACAGGGAAATGTTCAGAACCAACTGATTCAATTCGAGTTGCTTCTTACTGCAGCTACCTTTGTGGCTACAATATTTGCTGTTGTGACAGGAATATTTGGGATGAACTTTGTAGCCTCAATTTTTGATTTACCATCTGCATTTAATTGGGTTCTGATTATAACTGGTCTTGCATGTGTGTTCTTGTATTTCTCTTTCTTGTTTTATTTTAGATACAAGAAGGTCTTTCCATCGTAAACTTCATTTTAGAGTAAGCTGCTCCAATGAAGACAAACTCTTGATTTGTTTTGTAGAAACCCATGATTCAATTTGATTTTCCTCTCTCTGGGGGGTCAATTGATGCTCTTCCAAGATTGCAGGGCTTGCTCTATATGTTTACATGCATCGCACGAGGTTATCTATTAAGGTATGTGCAAGTTCATGCTCAAGTCCATAGTTTTGGAGGTTCTTATAAATGTGATACAAGGATCCAGTCTTCTAGCAGTTTGGCATCACTTGCCCTATAAAGGCAAGCATCTGGCCATGGGAAAGCACAGTGTGCCTCGTCCGTAAGTGGCTTTATTATGTCATTTGATCTGAAGATCATTTATGCGTATTCTGTAATTTGATAATGTATCAAGGCCTGTGCTTGTTACAGTACAGGCTTTACCTTCAGGTAAACCTTGCTACACCTGCGTCAAATGCAGGCTATCACATGACGATAAACTTTTGAATAAAATTCTGTTTCTACATACAGCGACTCTTTGAACAGTAATGATAGTGTAGGCCTTCTCTACTGTAACAGCATAAGCTCTCCTTTAATAGAAAACCAAGCAACTCCCTCCCATTACCGCGAGGACATTTTCTGAGTGAATTTACAGGGCAATAAACTATGAGTGGCATTGGAATTTCTGTGACTAAATTATTCTCCTCCTGAATTGGATCCATACAAATTGAGTAGAGTGCATGTCATTTCTGTAACAAGCCCTCCTGAATTGGATCCATACAAATTGAGTAGAGTGCATGTCATTTCTGTAACTGCCACTTGTCCAAAATCATGGCTACCTCCGATAATCCAGCGCCCAATTGTCAATGGCCATGCCATTTCTGTAGATGAAGACGGTAGTGAAGCTTATTCATATTCTTCAAATGCAAGAGTGAGGATACTATCTGAAGAATCAAGGGATTTATTGATATACCCTCTAGACCTATTCCCATGTTGCCCGTCCACTGTTATTCTTCGAAACGAACTCGCTTTTCCCATGACAGAATCAGGCAACAATTAACTAGATAAATCAAGAAAGTAACCCCTTCCATAAGGCTGATGACCCTGTAACTGTATTTCACCTTTAGCAGCACTACTTCTTGGAACTCCTATAAATTAGGTTCATCTGTTGCTGAATGCTTGCAGACACCTAATCTGCGTAAGGGGCAAGTTTGCTCTCGTATTCGTTGCGTTAAATTCGAAGACTGGGATTGGCTGTGAAAATAGTCTAAAGAAAATGCTTCCAATGCGTTTTCTCTTTAACCTTGTTGAAGAATTCTTCAAGTAATTGGCTTTGACTACATATCCTGCACCAGCAGCTACTGCTACTACCCACAAATCCATAACCAGCCTTTCTCTTAACAAAAACCAATCAACAATAGACTCCAATAACGACAATCAAGTTAGGATCTAAAAGAAAAGCCACGGAATAACAAGCAGGCAGAGTTTTCGAGGGAACAGAACCCGATGGAAGAAGAATCTGAACAGACAAAATACAAGACCAAGGCATCAACACAAAAGGAAAAACAGGTAAAAGATTTTGACAAAAAAAAGAAGTTACTATTCAATATTGCAGCTTCAGCTGTGGAATAGAATGCATAACAAAATTTTGCCCCTTGACAGAACTCTGAAAAGCACTCTTTGGTGTCATATGGTTCAACTTCTGGAATTCCAAGTCACTTAAACTTTAATTACCCAAGAAAAAAAAAACAATACACACGTATATTGTTGATTGACATCTCTTGTTATCCATCTACCAACCCACAAAAAAGAATGTGGCCTTGAATGTTCGATACCCCATTGCAGAAAATGTTACGGGCAGGTCATATTATGAACTGAAACAGTAGGTCATTTTATCATTTCATCTATTACCAACAAATGCAACCGGCAACTTAGCCTAATTAGGATCGCCGGACAGTATTTGAGCCAAAAACAATGATAAGATACTGTTAACCATAAGGAAATATAGACTGGAATAATGCTCATTGGGGAAATCGTTATGGACAATTTATACTCCCATCTATAAATTAAATGATAAACGTTTCATGGGCCTTTTTTCTGTATCTCTTTTTTTCTTTCCTTTGCTGGGGGAATGTATTAGAGTTCTCAGAATCTCAAGGTTAGGTCTTACGAGGATACTTTCACGGCGAGACAGACAGTTTACAGTCATAAAATTAAGTTTATGCAGCATGAAAGAAACCCTAAAACCTAGAATTGATTTTGACCTCTAGAGCAGAGTTTTGCTTTGCCTTTTCCATTTTGCCAATCTCAGTTCGCCATTGCGTATGCTTTGACCTTTAGCCAAAGAAAAAGGAAATAAAGAAATGGGATCTAAAACCATTTACACCTTGGATTGGTTGGATCAAATTTTATAACATGATCCCATAATTCAATACGGCATATACCATGCACAGAAATTTCTGTTGTCATACACATCAAGATGCTAGTGTCGTACTTGGACAGCTACCCACAGTGCAGGCCAAGATGTCCCTATAATCGCGGGATATAGTGAAAGAGTCATAAACCTTTCCATCCCTGCTCTTCTTGTACTCGAACAACAGATTGGAATGGTCAAAAGCTGTGAGTTTTACAAAGCCATGATCATAGTCTTTATACAAACTCCAGGCTGTTTGGAGGGTGGTGAATGGTGAAAGGCTCGCTCCTGCACCACCAGCAGCCACATGTATCGTCCCATTCAGGTTGCCTTTATAGGAGTGCTTCTCTTTACTGGTGCATATATTCTGTAGCAAGAAGATTTGGCTATTTCATTGTTAGCAAAAGAATGCAGAGCCAAGATCTTGGTTGCTGGTTTGAATCAATCCAAGTTCATGAACATGCATGCAGCGTATTGAAGAGGGCATTTGGGTTTTGGAAAAAGATATGGTTGCAAAAACTCAAATGGTATTTGCCTATTACCAGATGCAGTTCAATAGGGTATTTGCTTGACTTCTATGATTGGTGCTTTCAGAATAAGGGCAGCAGCATATAGAATAGGTGTGTTTCTGACAGTTTGGCGTATCTAAATGTAACATTATTGAAATCATTAATTGGGAAATTTTCTGAATAATTTTAGCTAAATTCCCAAAATCAGTTCAAATGCGCAAAGTAACAAGAGATTTTACAGCTGAAGCTGCATAAAGTTCCGTAATACCTGATATATGGGGCATGTCCTTTCATAGTTGTGCACATGACCAAACATTGCAATGTCAACCTTGTATTTCTGCCACAGTTTTTGAAGGCTTTCCCTTCCCATCGGTTCTTCAAATGATCCTTCAATAGCATAAGACAAATCAGAAGAATACCCTAGTACTCGATGTGCAAGGAAAATCAGCCATGGTTGCTTATGTCTATCAACTGATGCAAGGCAATGCTCTATAAACTTGTACTGCTCTGTTCCCTCCCTCCAATCATGTTCTGTGTCTGCTATGCAGAACCGGAACATGCCATAGCCAGTGGAATACCTATTTAAGAAAATAACAACTATTCAATATCAGATCACAACATACGCAGGAATAACTAGAAACATACTTCCAAATCCCTCTGGCTCTATGCCTCTATCCGATCAGCATACTTCTCTGTGTCGAGAAGAGCTGGTCTAGCAGTGTTAGAAGTTTTGGTGTTGGAGCATCCTCAAGCTCTGGATAATAAGTTTGCGCAGTGCAGAAGAAAAATGAGTTTCTCTCTCGTTTTTTTCAAATTTATACAGACTTGTATCTATAGTGAGAGTTGATCCATGGATTGCTAAATAGAAAATTATTCACATACCAAAAGATCATGCGACCAGAACATGGGTTAGAAATAGTACAGTATGGCATGTTTACCAGAAAAAAAAAACAGAATGCTGTTAATATGCAGAAAGCTAAAGATGTGAACACTAAAGGCAGATAATTTGGCAAACTATAACAAGATACTAATGTTTCAAAATGAAAATGTTAACAGATTGCAAAATCTCCTTACCAGAACTTTTCCCTGTTCTCTGTTGGCGCATAGAACATAGTCTGAGCCAACACACCACATTCTCCTCCAGAATCCATGTTCCCATAGAAGGATCCAGTCCCTGGCCAGTCACGCTCATGGTTCCCACTGTAAAGAAAAATTAGCAATGGTCATTCATGTAACTTGAATTCGTGATTCAGCAATTTCAAGTTAACTTATAGCAGACCTAGCAATCATGTAAGGGACAGATGATGCAATTGGCTCAATTTGTGCGGTAAATTGGTCCCATTGTGACAAATATCCATTTGCATAACATATATCCCCAATGTGGAAGACAATATCAATGTTCTTCAGGTCTTGAACGAGTTGCTTGGTAGTGTTTAGAGAGCCAGGCTGAAAATCATTATATTCACTGGAACCATCTACTTCACCCTGAAAGTTTAGATTTTAATAAAGAACCCATTAGAAACTTCATTTAATTTGATAAAGGGACAACAGTTCATCAGCTTTAAGTCTAAAGGATAGAAAATTTGTTAGAGCATAAAATTACTAATAAAAGTACAACAACATAATAAATATCGGGATAGTGAGATAAAAGACAATGATTAGACTTGGGACATGAAAATTGATTCAATGCTATCAAGGGGCTTCAGACCTTTCCCATGTCACCAAAAATGACTACACGTTGTACAGAATCTTGACCAGGATAAGGGGGTGCTTTAAACTGGTATTCTCTACTCCAAATATATGTGCAATTGAACAATCTGTGTCCCAGCTTGTATGCATACCTGAATAATCAAACAAGAAGCATGTTATAGGTTGAGTCGCATGTAATGCTAAAGGCATGACAGCCTAGGATTCCTTCTATTAAATTAGATTTCAAAACTAATGTTTTCAACAAACTGATATATTGATTACTATAACCTTGTTGATCCTAGGTATTGTGAGAGAATGAAAGAATGCTTTCCATCAATATAAATCCTTATGTGAGGTTACACTGGTTTATTTGCCTTTTTTTTCCTACTTCAAATTGAATGTGAGGTAAATAATAATTTGAATCTGCAAGTTCTCTGAGAAAACATTAATAACCCGTATGGAATTCTGAAAATACCGAATAAGATGCATTAAGAACACTAAATATACAATATCTATTATTCTTCTAATAAACTTGAGGGGAAATTATAAATTTTATGAGAAATCGAGACCAGGAATCAGGCCAATATGCTAGCACAACGTACACTGCGTTGGGCCACAACTCCTTCAAAAAGCTAGTGTGTATATACCCAGGATCACGCCATCCCACTGTCCTTGCTGGTGCACCTGTGGATAGGCAAACGTTGTTTGGGATCTTAACAGTATGCTTTAAGAAGATTTGACCATAAAATATGTATTAGATCCTTATCAAATCGGAAAAGATAAACAGAAGATATGAATCTTTTGTGTCTAGAAACACGTTAAAAGTACTTGTATAGTATGTGAGCATTGGAAAACTTCAAACTCCACCTTTTTCAGGTTCCAGACCTTCATTTTATTCCAAAACATTTCTTAGAAAAGGGAACTCCAAAAAATTGAAGAATTACGCACCACACATGCTGCTACGTTCAAAAGTCAGTGTCCCAGCTGGGGAACGGATAGGAACCCCTCCTTTAGGACCCCATTCAACAAAAGGTTCTGCTTCACTGATCCCATATCCACTTGTCCATGTTACAGTCATCTGATTATGATGAAGAAAATTATATCATCTCCTTGAAAAATAGTTAGGACCAAATAAAATGGACAAAATAACATCTGGGTAATAAATATTTAAAGAAAAAACAATAAAAACAATTAGGAAGACTAAAAGGAAAGAAGCTTATGTCAACAGGAATGATATGATGAAACAAAACTTGTAGTGTTCATGCTCAATACATGCATGAGAGCAACCATATTCCCGATCATTATGTATTATGCATTGAGCTTCGGGGAGAGACTGGATTTACTTCATCCCATTTTTTTCCTTGCGCCAAGCGTGGATAGGCCGGTGCATTTGGATTTGAGAAAGCAACTTTATTCGAGACAGCAACCAGCTTCGGCTGTTATACAAGAAAACAAAAGGAATGAATGACAAATTGCAGCAGGGATTAACTAAGGATATGCATAACGTAACAAAGCAGCCATGTCTCTCGGGAAGGATTTCATATTAAGCAACGATTAACAGAACATAGGGGGGTAAAACTGAAGATGTACTTTTTATACAGAAATATAGTGATGGGAGAATTCAACAATTTAATAGAAACCGAAAATTGGTTGTGGACAAACTGAGTTTGTGAGACAAATCTTGTTATCACATAACCACAAAGATTGTAGGGAAGTTTTGAGCTTTACATTCAAAAAACCACCAGTAAATAGTGCAAAAGAGAAGTCCGATCTTTGGTTGATCATCTGCAGCTTCAGTGATCCTTTTCCTGTATCCTTATACTGAGGACTAGAGTAGTTGGCGTATTGAAACTGTCAATAGAAGTAAGGCAGTCAAGATTAAGAACTGGCTGTAATCTAATTATTCCACTACGAAGAAGAGCATGGGATGGGGTTGAAAACAACGCTGGAATGAACCTTAATAGGTGCAGAACACAGTAGTGGAGGATAAACTCTTGGATTTTCTGAGGGGCAGGTGGAAGCACTGAATTTAGAAATAAGTACAACTCAAGTTAGAACAACTTGGTTCAGTTCTAATTATTGAAGAAAACAGAAACGTCGCGCGCGCATCGATATATAGAATTATAGATACGTGTTTTAATTGACAGGAATGCATGATATATTTGGCAGAAGATTTCGAAAGGTGAAGCTATCCTAATAAGTACCTGAAATTGGCAGGAGAAAATACTCCAATCCAATCATCAACTGACGGGATTGGAGTACTATACTCAACAGTCACCCACTCTGAATTCTGTCCCTGAAATAGGAAGACAACTTAACCATCAAAATACACCGGATTCTTGAAATGTCTACCTGATCAGCAGCCCAAAATGGCACCCAGTCTTGAAATGCGTACCGAATTTAACGACCATGAAACGATATAATTAATAGTCAAAAGAAAGAGAGACCACAACCACAGTAGTGGTAGCAAGGAAGCTTACAGTAGTCAGTCCAAGAATGGAAGGAGAGGCTTCAACATAGGCAAGAGGAGTAAGGGCAAGAGTTGCTTCATGTATAGCTATTCTCGAGAGAGGATGATCTCCATGTGAGCTTGTCTCTTGAAGATTTGTAAGTATTAATAAAGATGGAATAAAGATCATCAACCTTAATCCTCTCATCATTCCAACTTGTAATTAGAAACTACTGAACCCAACACATAAAAGAAAGCAAAAGGTCTTTTTTCTTTTAAAAAAAAAAAAACATATATCCAAACTCAGAAAATAAAAGAAACTTGACTGAAACGGATAAAAGAGTGCTAAAATTAACTGGTATACCTAACTGCGAGAAAACAGAATTATATTAACGTTTAGGAATTGGTAGCAAATGGAAGAAGAAGACTACTGGCTAGCTAGCTAAGCCAGTAGTAAGCAGAAACATGGAATCCTCAAAAGGTATATCCTACTCCGCAAATATAATGGTTACGGCTGGGTATATGGGCCTGTGGCCCATGTTATTAATTCCATAACTAGACTTGGGCCCGGTCTTCTGACTGGTGGATCAATCGGTGAAGCACGGAGTCCATTTATAAATTTAAGAAATATCCAAGTTTCTCTAATAAATAAATTTCTGAAGTTATAGTGTTTATTCCACTTCCAATTGCATATTAATAATATCAAAATGAATTTGTGTTGTAGCATACATATTCACTAATAAAAATCCTTTTGTCAATGATTTAATTATTCTCTACTTCAACTTGCATCTTGCTTTTTGGTGATTTTTATATTTATATTTAACTTGCATTTTGCTTTTTGGTGATTTTTATATTCTTTACCATGAATGTTTTTTAGTGTAGTAATAATTATTTTTTAAAATATTTTGTATAAAAATATATTAAAATTATTTTTTTTATTTTTAAAAAATTATTTTTGATAACACAAAAATATATAAAAAATTATTTTTAGTAAATTTTTTTAGGACAGAAAACCATGCTACAAAATAAATAATTTTTTTTAATATAAGTGTTTCCTTTTTTTTCTTTTCTTTGATTTTTTAAGAAATAATATTTTTTTATAATGAATTACCTAAACATTTCAATAGTTCCTTTGTTGACCATAAGCACTGGGTGGATAAAAATTATATTTGAAGGACGGATATATAAGACTTCAACAGTCACATTACGGAAAAAGAATATGACGCACAAAAAACTGCCATCCGGAAGAGTAATGCATTATCACTTGAAACTGAGAGATGTTTAATCAACAGCAACTACCTCTTTAACATCTTCAAGTCTTTTGTAACTGCAACATTGATCATTATTGCATTTTTTTTGTTTTTTGTTTTGTTTTTTTTTTGGAAAAGAAAGGTCAAAGGAAGCTTTATTCAGAACTGTAATGGCTAAAACAAAATACTAAAATTCAACAAAGAATGCTCAACAGGAAGTTCTCTTAATTCAAACGCAGGTCAAGATGCTAGGGTCATGCTTGGACAGCTATCCACCGTGCAGGCCAAGATGTCTCTGTAGTCCCGGGATATCTTGAAAGAGTCATAAACCTCTCCATCCCTGCTTTTCTTGTACTCAAACAACAGGTTAGAATGGTCAAAAGCTGTAAGTTTAACAAATCCGTAATCATGGTCTTTAAAGTAACTCCAAGTAGTATTGATGGGTGTGAAATCTGCAAGGCTTGCTCCTCCTCCACCCGCAACCACATGTATTGTTCCATTTAAGGTGCCCTTGTAGAAGAATTTCTCTTTGCTCGTGCAAATATTCTATAACGATAAACAAGAAAAGAAATTAGGTTCAATGGTGTGATAAAGTTGGGTGTTGAATATATAAATCCAGGTTGCAGGTTTATTTGATAATTATTGACATACATAAATTGGCATTTACTAGAATTACAGAAAAGAATTGCCAGTTTCCATAGAGCTTGCTGTTTATAGGAAGAAACTACGTGTAAAAAGAGATGGATACAGTCATGGACTTCAAGCAATTTATTCTCCAAGGTAATTCTCAATTAAGTAGAAATAACCTGCCTATTGTAAGAAACATGAAAACATAGTTCTGGGCATATAAAGAAATACTAGAACAAACAAGTAGTGCAACATCTAAATACTGTGTTCCCACAAGATTTTCCCCACGGTAGAGCACAAGATACTGATATTAATGGTCATTAGATACAGTTCCAAAAAATTGCGCCCCAGAGTCTCAGGACTTTTTAAAGGATGTGGGCAAGATAACTGGAACATGGTCCAGACTTCACTTCTTGACCTGACTCTACAAGTTACAAAAACAGAAATGCAGAAGTGAATGGCTTTTAAGTTGATTTTTGTTTTTCGTGTATGTTTTTGGACTTTTTAAAGAATGTTGACAAGATAACCGGAATATTATCCACCCACTTATTGCCTCTACTCAGGTTCCAGGCTTGGACTGCCAGGCCAGGCACTTTAAGTTGAAATGACCTGACTTTCAGATTAGTACATATAGAGCAAAGAGAAATAACTTGTAGGCGTGCGTCCCTAGTGGAACTTGTGTTCATACCTGGTAAATGGGACATGTCCTTTCATAATTGTGAACATGGCCGTACATGGCTATATCAACCTTGTACTTCTGCCAAAGCTTTTGAAGGCTCTCCCTTCCCATAGGTTCCTCAAATGATCCTTGATCAGCATACCAGGTAGCAGATGAATAACCTAGCACCCGATGTGCAAGGAAAATTAGCCATGGTTGCTTTTGTCTATCAGCAGAAGCAAGGCAATGCTCAATAAATTTGTATTGTTCAGTTCCCTCCCTCCAATCATGTTCTGTGTCAGCTATGCAAAATCTGAACATGCCATAGTCAGTGGAATACCTGGTAGCAGGGAATCAGAGGATCAGAATATCTGCTAACAATTACATGCAGAAACTAGGAATCAATTATTGGCATGTTCTTCTAGAACAAGAAAAAATAACTGAAATGTCTTAGAAAAACTCCAAATAGTGGGTTTCAGTGAGGAAGAAACCAAAGAAGCCACAATTTTTCTTGTTTTGTTTACCATTAAAGAGGTTTGAACTAAATTACCATCAACATTCAAAATTACAAATGGAATAACCATAACCATCCAAGGTTAATTATCTTAAAAAAATTTCTAAAAAATTTCCCATACCAGAATTTAGCCCTGTTCTCAGCAGGGACATAGAACATTGTCTCAGCCAATACACCACATTCTCCTCCAGAATCTGAGTTCCCATAGAAGGATCCTGTTCCAGGCCAGTCACGTTCATGGTTACCACTGAAATGATACAACGCCAATGACCATATAAGATGAAGTGGATGAATAATACAAGCACAAACAAACAATACAGATAACTTGTGACAAACCTTGCAATCATGTAAGGAACAGTTGATGCAATTGGCTCAACCTGTGCAGTGAACTGGTCCCACTGAGAAAGGTATCCATTTGCATAGCATATATCACCAATGTGGAAGACTATATCAATGTTTTTCAAGTCTTGAATAAGCTGCTTGGTAGTGTTAAGGGAGCCACGCTGGAAGTTGTTATATTCATTGGAGCCATCAGCTTCATCCTGCAAGGTGAAAAGTAGTTCAAAATGTGCACCAATGCTTGTGAATTGATTCGCTTTACAATCTCTATTCATCCAAAAAGAGAGAGCTTTACAATCTTCAAAACTGTGAAAGAAGGTATAACTTTATGACATACAGTGACGTTGACATTAGTGGAAGTCATTGAAGAAAAACACTAGTAATTTAAGTCATTTAAACATGACACTGATGCATTTCTTTCCTAAAGGAGTGATAAATATACATTGGACAATATTAAAAAAGATTTACACGTGTTGGGGTCACCGAATCCAGAAAAAATTGTCTCATCAGTGCATATCTTGCATGTTATTAATGTTCCTGATGAGCATATCTGTTTAGGATGCGATTTTATATTAGATGTGCAAATTATTTGGGAGAAAGTTCTGACCTTTCCCATGTCTCCAAAAATAACAACACGCTGTACAGAACTTTGACCCGGGTATGGAGATGCTCTAAACTGGTACACTTGACTCCAAACATATGTACCGTTGAATAATTTATGCCCAAGCTTGTATGTATACCTGCATAATCAGTAAGGCAGTATATTTTTAACACAGCGCTAATCTCTTACAAATGATTAGGTTTGAGATGCTCATACTATTTGATGTGAATGGGCTTCCTTTACTGTCCTCTACATGCTCTATTGGAAACCATCACTTAATCAAACAGTGGTCTAAAAACCAAAATATTTGCATAACATAACTCTAACTTGTGCATGCATGATATAAGACATCATTCCATTCCTAACAACTGAGCTTGGTCATTTATTATTTGGGGGAAATGGTCCAATCTGTCCTTTTATACTGGGGTGAGTCTTCAATTATATCCTTAATTGAGTCAATTACATCTTTATAAAATGACTGAGTTTCCAGTCTATCCATTAGTTTTTTTTTTGTCTAAATGAACTGAATCAGCCATGCATATGACTTCATATTATACCAAAAATGGTCAAGAGCTTTGTGGACTTGTCAGTCATGTGCAAAGTACGTGACAAGCATAAAAAAATATTTTTAAAAAATTCACACGGGACCAGTCCTCTCTCCCTATTTGAAACCTCCCTCTCCTCCCCTCTCCTTCCCTATCTCTCCAGTACCCCATTCTACTCCACTGAAGTTGCCATTTTCAGTATAATATTAAGTCTTCTACTCCACTGAAGTTGCCATTTTCAGCATAATATTAAGTCATGTACATGACTTAATATTATAATTTGGACTTAAAAAAGTTAATAGAAGGATAGATTGGAAACTCAATCATTTATAAGGATAAAAGTGACTCAATCAAGGATATAAGAATAGATCAGAAACTCGCCCCATTATATGTGGACAAACTAGGCCATTTCCCCTTATTATTTCGACACAAGTTAGCACATCAGAAATCAACATTGGGCCACAGAATATTATAGGTTAAGATAATGTATGACATACACAGAATTCGGCCATAACTCCTTCAGAAAACTTGTGTGTATAAATCCAGGATCACGCCACCCAACTGTCCTTGCTGGTGCACCTGCATATACATTTGATAAGGTGAATCTTCTACCAATAGAAAAGAAGCAGTCAAAACGTTTTTAGAATGCCAACCATTCAGGTAAACAATAAACAAGCTAGAGAACAATCAACTTGTTGGTGCAAACTCTGCTAATTAAGACTTAACTAAATTGATAAATTTATACCATTATGCTACCCTACTCGACATAATGAATTTAAAAGTGTTGGGCTAATTATTTTCTGTTTTCCTAATGAAAAAAGAGACCATGTAGCATTTCTGATATGCCAATTCTAGTTGATGTACACTTCTTTGAAATTCAAAGTTTGAATACCAAGATAGACAATGGGCTTTCATTCTAATGTCACTTTCAGCCAATTCCAAGCTATCATGTAATATCACAAGGTAAAAGAGCCACCCACCACACATGCTATTACGATTAAAAGTCAGTGTCCCAGCTGGGGATCGCATATGATCACCATCTTTTCGACCCCATTCAACAAAGGGTTCTGCCTCATTGATCCCGTACCCGCTTGTCCATGTTACAGTCATCTGAGTATAGGAGTTCACAGCAAAGTTATAACTTTGAAAAATAGTTGCCCCAGTATAAAATAAAGTTTATAAACTAAGGTGACAAAAAAAAAACGACACTTGATTTCTAATAACAAGCTTGCAGCATACATAAATAATTCATCAAAATGTGATTAAAAAAAACTATTTTATATACGCAACAAAGAGCTTCACATATTCCTCTAGGTATTCTAGGTATCACATATGAACTTTCAGATAGAAAAAAAGGGGAAAGTAGGCATTACTTCATTCCATATCTTTCCTTGTGCTAAGCGTGGGTAAACTGGCGCATTTGGATTGGTGAAAGCAACTTTATTTGACACTGCCACCACCTTGGGCTATTATGAAAGAGCGGGTAATTAGATTGAATTTGCAGCATGGTCAACCATGATGGAATACCAAAACAACCATACTCATGAAATAAATTTGAAATAATCAGAGAACTGTGAAAGCTGCGAGAAGAAGAAGATTAATAGGAAAATTAATCATTGGTGCCATTTACTTTATGTGAAATAATCTATTTATCACATTGCAAGTAAAGAGCAGAGAAAATCAAAAGCATACATTCGTTAAACCTCCAGAAAAAAGCACAAAAGAGAAATCTGATCTCTGGTTAATTAACTGAAGCCTCAACGACCCCTTTCCCTCCTTTCTGTATCCTGGACTACTGTAGTTTGCATACTGATACTGCAAGATTAAAACAGTGTATTGGTATCCCTTGTCACTTCAAGAAAAAGGGTAGGTTAAAGAGCAAAAGTCTTGTGGAAGAGAGGTGAGGATGAACCTTAATAGGTGCAGTACACAAAAATGGAGGAGCTTGTTTTGAGCCATCATCAGGGTTGCAGGTGGAGGCACTGGAAATTGATAAAGATAAGCATTCTCAATTCGATAATTGTTGAATTTATTCAAACACTCACAGGAATACCATTGAAAACATGGCAGATTTTGACAATAACAAAATTTAAGAAGCCAGGCCACTTTTCTGATGCAAAAATCTACACATACCTGAAATTAGCAGGAGAAAACACTCCTATCCAGTCGTCATTTGATGGGTTTGGAGAAGCGTACTCCAATGTAACCCACTCAGAATTTTGCCCCTAAAACAGTGAAAGAAATTTCCAATCACACAACAAATTGATTTCCCCATATTGTCAGACCTTGGCCATTGTATCACTTCATTCAAAACCCAGAGGATATAGTAATCACATCTCAGTTTCCAAAATAGGCAAACATCTTGCAATTAAAAAAAGCAAAAAAGACAAAGCTTTGGTCATATTATGGGAGCTGAATAAAATAACCGCTGCTGCAAAAGCCTACCTTGAGTCCAAGAACTGAAGGGGAGGCTTTAATATCAGCATTTTCAAAAAGTTGAAGTCTTGTGTTATGAACAGCGATTCTTGAAAGAGGTTGCTCTCCATGTGAATTCGCCACTTGAAGAGTTGCAAGAACCAGTAGAATAGCAAAGAAGACAAGTTCTAATCCTCTCATCATCCGAACCCAATATCTGAAAAAAAAAAAAAAAAAAAAAAACTAACTAACTTTTCGATCACATCGAAACTTTTTAGCTAAAATCTAAGACAACTCATGAAAAATGCAGTTTAATTTTAAACGATGACCAAAAAAGTAAACCAACAGGTGCGTATAAATCCCAGGCAGCATAAGAACTGAGCTACGCAACCAAAAGGAAGTAGAGAAAGTACTAACCAGTATAACAATCCTGAATTGCTAGTAGTTGAAGTATAGTACAACAATAAAAAAAAAAAAACAATAACAGGGGAAAAAAGTATCGGGTTTGTGATTGAATTTGAATTTGAATCTGTTAAGGACCCGTAATGGGTTGATCCATGCACATAAAAATATTTTTGATGGAGGACTGCAAACTGAACATAAGGATGATTTTCTTCCAACCCGGGAAGACTAACGCATGAGATTTTTTAGGAAAATAGATATTTCTCCATTCTTTATTATGATTCCTTTCTGGTTTTATTCCTATTTGAAAATAATATTTTTTCTAATTTATTTTTTCTATTTAATATTATTAGAGTTTTTCTAGTTTTTTTGTATAAAGGGTTGTGATAATCTTTTGGCAAGTAAAGACATAGATGAATAAAATTAAATATTATAAGAGCCTATCTATACTTATGATGTTTTAGTTCTTGAGGGTCTTGACATGCAATAAACTTATTTATCTTTCACTTCCACCTACATCACTTTCTATGGCTATTCCTAGGTTGTTCTTGGAAAATCAATTTCTTTGAATGTTTTCCGTATCTGTTATAGATTTTGTTGACGTTTTTTTTAGCGATCTTCAGTAGTTTTCAGTTTTGCATCCGTTTGCCTTTTGTTTTTGTTTTCTAGGTGAATGAGATTATTTTTAATATGCATGTAATATAAAAAAATATGTATGTTGATTATATAATGGGTACAAATAGTTAATTTCTTGAATATTTATATATGTTACTTTATTTTTTGATACTCATCTATTATTGATTTTGTGCTTGCATTCTGTTGATTTTATTGGTTTTGAATAATATAATATTTTAAAAGATTATAAAATACTACGTCTTTTTAAATAACATGTTTTTGATATGTATGTTATGAGACTTAGCGCATGTATGGTGTTCTCATGACATCGCTCTTATGTTGCTAGTCACGGACCCAGAGTTTAAGTCATGACACCCAAACTACCATAATTTCTTTTCTTTTATTTTTTGAAAATTTTACCTCATCACTCATATAATAAAGTAGACTAAGTATTATCATTCTCTTTTCATATTATATTAGATATTACTAGTTTTATTGGACGACGGGCTATGCTGCTATCAAACTAAATTTTTTAATGAAAAAAAAATATTCACATCACAAGAAACTATTTGACATTGTTATTAAATCTCACCCAACAAGTCAATCTTGAAACCTCTTAACCCGGTTTCTTGCCTAACTCAGGTTTCAAATCAAATCACGTGGGAATTATCCCAACATGACCCACTCGCTTTGATGAGTCAAAAAATAACCTATATGATGGCTAAAAATACGGTTTGGTTTTAAAAAATTAAGAATATATATATTTTTTAACATTGATATGGTGATATATTGGATCAATCCAAACTTTGTGGGTTATTATGTCAAACCCGTAACTCGGATTATGAACTCCTTTAAATTTAATAACTTTTTTTAAATTTTTTTTTTATGTGATCTAATTAACTTAGTGGATCTAAAATTTACTTAGATAACTTGTAAAATTATTTTAATTATTTTTTAACTAGTCATCCTAGCTTTTCGCATTAAACTACCTGTCACCTTAATTAAAGAAAATGAATCAAAATATAAAAATTAAATACTCAACCTATTATCCAATCACATCTATCTTCTTCGTAAGCAAATTGAAGATTTTGTACATCATCAGTTATTAGTAATGGTAACAGTAAGCTGTAATACAGAACGTATTATCCATTTTGAAGTTTGAACTTTAAACAAAATTGGAACATACAATCATGACATGCA
>Ga0307515_10006604_pt1 | contig 23138 bp, 28 predicted proteins | sample 17_EM_MG_FD_194513 | JGI IMG/M metagenome (GOLD analysis project Ga0307515, IMG submission 194513) | Populus trichocarpa ectomycorrhiza microbial communities from riparian zone in the Pacific Northwest, United States - 17_EM | ecosystem: Host-associated > Plants > Roots > Unclassified | place... | reverse complement strand
TTGCTAATGGGAAAAACGGCGATTGGACTCACCTCTATCGCATAACAAATTTAGGGATGGGAATACCTCAACCACAGCGATTCCGTGGCGGCTTTACGAACTCGGTTCATAATCGCCAACCCTTCTCTATCCTCCTCCACCTCCTCAATAACTATCAGGTCCACCCCCTCCTTGTCAAGTGTAAGGAAACCATCAAACAACCGTTGGGCAGTCGTGGATGGATCGGTTACAGAGCCAAGCGCGAAGTGGTAGAATTCGACCCCAGGCACATCCTTCGCGAATTCCTGTAGCGGAGAGTCCGAGGGTAGCAGCACGCCGACCTTCACAGGTCGCGGTGGGGTTTTGGACAGATCCTTCAGGGACGAGAAATAGTCTCGAGGGGAAGTGGGGGTAGTAGTGTGTGGGGGTATCGAATGTGTGCAAAGGAGGGTAACGGGGACGGTAGGCGAGTAGTGACGGTATTTCATCCCAGGGGTAGTTGGTGCTTGTTCCATATCCTCGTCCTTGTAGTCTCTCTTATGAACGAGGACCTTTGGGACAGGAGCGCCGCTCCCAGCTAAATCCTCAGCCAATGCCTTCTCGATATCCTCCACCGTGATACCTCCCGGACGCAGTATCCGCAAGTTATTATCCTCGTGCAACCCATCGACAACCGTGCTCTCAAGGCCGACCGAACTGGGCCCTCCGTCGAGAATAATGCCCACTTTGCCTTTCAGATCATCGTAGACGTGCTCAGCCCTCGTCGGGCTCGGTCTTCCTGACGAATTTGCGCTCGGTGCGGCAAGTGGGACGTCAGCGACCGCAATCAAGGCTCTTGCAATTGGATGCGACGGCATCCGAATCGCAACCGTCGAGTGACCGGCCGTAATTATGTCTGGGACCTTTCCAGCCGTGTTTGGGAACAACAAAGTCAATGGTCCCGGCCAGAAGCGCTTGACCAACGCCTCGTAATGCTTGGGAAACTGATATTCTGGTGGAAGGAGGCGGCGGAGCATGGTCATGGACGAAACGTGAACGATGAGAGGGTTGTCCGGGGGTCGGTTCTTCGTGGTAAATATCCGGCGTGAAGCGTCCGAGTTGAGAGCGAGTGCACCGAGTCCATAGACGGTCTCAGTCGGGAAGACCACACACTGCATCTTGTCTATTAGGTGTTGGGATGCGGCGCGTAGGGCCTGGAGGGTTTCCGGGGAATTAATGGACGGTTCGTCCGAGTCTGGGGGAAAGTGAATGGAGGCGGGATCGCAAGGGAGCACATCCGTCGTGAACTTGGACGTCGAGGGTGAAGAACCCATGGTGGAGAGTGGCCTGGCGGGCGACCAAAGATAACGATTAAGATAAAGTCGAGTGCTGCTGAGGAAAGCCCTCAACCCGCCCATGGAGGAGTCATCCAAGGAAAATAATGATTTCTCACACTCCCTGATTCAGACACGATGCATCACGAAATCAAGACATTGCAAAGACAACATGTGGGTACAAGTAGAGAACAGTTATCGACCTCCGCTACCGCCCATCATCCTCACCCTATCTGGGTGCATTCCGCCTGGTAACCCAGACGGGGGTCCCTGATCACTTGGAGGACCGCTGAAATCTCGTGGAGGTCCTTGGCCAAACCCAGGGGGCGGCATTGGTTGACCAGAGTTGGGGCCATTTGGAGGGAATGGTGGCATGACAGGAGGAGGCATCCCCATTGCTGCGGCGAGGGCATGAGAAGTGCGGCGGGTATGACTGATCAGACTACTTACGGAAACCGCCTGGAGGAGGACCCATCCCAGGCGGGGGCATCATACCTGGAGGTGGAGGGAAAGGCGGACCACCAGGGCCAGGAGGCATCATTCCAGGAGGGGGGAAACCGGGACCAGGAGGGAAAGGCGGACGGGCTGGGGAAAGTGGTAAGAGGTTGCGTTGCGGAAGTTCAGCATTGGTTGTTGGGCTTACGTCCACCGAAACCAGGAGGGGGTGGTGGTCCACCAAATCCACCAGGAGGACCCATGCCCATGGGATTCATGGACGGTGGGGGGCCAAGATGTTGAGGACCGAAACCAAAACCTCCAGGAGGGGGACCGTTCCCAGATTCATAGGCAGCTGTGATTTGGTCAATGATGCTTTGGGCCTTGTCGTGTCCTAAGGCTATTAAAAGGGTTGGCGATTGCGTGCGGAATGAAGATACGAAAGGGCGTACACGCGTAATAGTCCCTAACGTTTGACAGATGGTTTCGTCCGTTATTGTGTGCCTTGCGCACAGACGTCGAATCGTGGGTCAAGAACACGTCGCAATAATCGCAATAGTGTTTCTAGAGAGAAGGATAACGGTCAGCAAATTGCGAGGCGAAGCGCGTATATGGGACAGCTACCGGCATGGTGGATGTAAGGACCGAAGGTCGGAGTAGGCGGAGTTTGAAAAGTGAGTTTTCGAAATTTCTGCCTCACGTGAAATTTCCAAATTAACTGAGGGGATGGACACTTCGTCTGCTGGAATCCAAGAGCCGTTCGACCTCATCCGTCTCTCTCTGAACGAACGCGTCTTCGTGAAACTGAGGGGAGACCGCGAACTCACCGGTGTTTTGCACGTACGTCCCAGCCACGATCGGTCTCGGTCGCGTTTAACGCTGCGTTATCAGGCGTATGATGGCCACATGAACCTGATCATGAGTGCCGTCGAAGAGACTATCATGATTGTAGAGCCAGTGGAAGGAGCTCCTCAAGCTCAGGGACCCGTTAATGTCAGTCACATTCGCTCAATCTTTCGGTTGGTGTTCACTCACAAATCCTCAAGTATGTCAAACGGAAGATGGATATGTTGTTCGTTAGAGGAGATGGTGTTATCCTTGTGAGTCCCCAGATGCTACTTCTATGTGCAGATACTAACCGCCATTTTTCAGGTCTCGCCGCCGTCAAGAACATAGCAGGCTATCGCCGTACAAGTAAACTAACGCAGCATCCGTAATCGTACACGATCGAGGCATACACCTCCCGAGACAGATCATACGTCCGCAAGACATATCAGTGAGCCTAGGCAGATGCACCATCGGACTCCGGAGCTTGGGCATCCGGCGGCCATGTTCCATCGCGAATCCAACCGGCATACAGGATTTTTATCTGAAGAGACCCGATCGTGTGAGGACTGGATGCGTGGCCGATTGCGTGGTGTTGCATACCAGGAGGTGCATTGGAAGGTTGTACTTCAGTCTCCCACCCTCTATCAGTCGTTTTGAGATTCTACCAAGACCCGCTTCCCAGACGTTACTGCTGCGAAGGGCCTGGGGGTCTCTCACCATATCTTCCAGCCTTGTGATCGAGTCAGCTATCTCGTCTGGACGGGGTATCTTCTTCTTGCCATTCAACCAGAGCTCCCTTCGGGCATTGAAGTAGGATCCCCCGGGCTCGACTTGCGTCGTAGCCAGGTGGACCTCGATTTCACCCAAATCTGCGCTGAAATGGTGTGAATGGCGCGTGCCTTTGAGTCGAGTGGTAGACAAACAGATTTGGGTCCCCGCTGGCCGACGACATCGAGTCTGGTATACACCCAAGCGTGTCTAATGTTGACGTAGCCAGAGTGTTTGGGTATTCTGTCGTAAAAAAAGAAATTCGGATTATTGCGCCTATCATCCACGCGCATCCGGTGTGTTGGGCCCACTGGGGCACGATCAAGTCCATCTTGTCCATCGACATCCACGTCCGCAACCGCCGTCCATAGCCCTTCCCCGACGATGCCTCACCAAGTCTTCAAGAGACCAGTCTCTCCCGCGCATTCCTCAGACTCGCAATCAGACGCAGGAGACGACGATCCGAACAAGTCCACCTTCTTCCCCTCCATCGATGTGTCCCCCGCCCAATGGATATCCAAGATCCACCTCCTGTCCTCCCGTCCGCCCCAGATTCAAGACTCGCCTGCGTCCAGACTTCCCCCTGAAATTCTAATCCACGTCTTCAAGAATCTGCACTCCACCAAGGACCTCCATAATTGCTTATTTGTCTCCCGAACCTGGTGCGAATGCTCCGTCGAGCTCATCTGGCACAAGCCTGCAATATCCAGGCTGCATACCTTCATCAAGATTATGAGCATAATCTCCAAGCAGGATCAGACTTTCACCTACGCCCGCTTCATCCGGAGACTCAACTTCGTCGCGGTCGGCAAGGAGCTCACGAGCAACCTCTTCTCTCGCTTATACATGTGTACGCGACTGGAACGTTTGACCCTGGTCGGGTGCAGCGCTATTACCGACGAAGCGCTGGAAACGGTGCTCCTGGCCTGCCCAAATCTCGTCGCTATCGACCTCACAGGCGTAATCGAGGCGACCGACAAGGCCATCACCGCCCTTGCGAGAACATGCGAACGTCTGCAGGGCATCAACCTCGGGGGTTGTAGAGCGGTGACCCCAGAGGGCGTGTTCGCGCTTGCCAAACATTGTCACCTTCTCCGCAGAGTCAAGCTCAGCTACATCGAGGCTATAAACGATGAGGCCGTCTCCGCTCTCGCCCAATCCTGTCCCTATCTTCTCGAAATCGACCTCAATGGGTGCAGATATGTCACCGACCTCGGCGTTCGAGACCTGTGGATACATTCCAAGTACATGCGGGAGATGCGCCTCGCTCACTGCATCAACCTCACCGACGCCGCGTTTCCATCAACCGTCAAGGAGATCGTCCCACCTTCCGGTGTTAATCCATTCGCGCAATCTTCTCAACCCCCACCCACGGCCGACCCTGAGGACCTGCCGCCTCTTGTTCTGAACAGATCATTCGATCACCTCCGGATGCTGGATCTGACTTCCTGTGCTCAAATTACCGACGACGCCATGGAGGGGATTGTCTCGAACTGTCCAAAGATTCGCAATTTGGTGGTCGCCAAGTGCTCATTATTGACGGATACAGCGGTGGAGAGTATTTGCAAGCTCGGGAAACACCTGCATTATCTCCACCTTGGACACATCACGAGCATAACGGATCGCTCGGTGTCTCAGCTCGCCAGATCTTGCACGCGACTGAAGTATATCGACCTCGCAAGTGTGTACTTTTCCTGCCCCACTTAACGATTTTTTTTGCTGAGTGCTCCCAAGATTGCTCCCTGCTTACGGATATGTCCGTGTTCGAGCTGTCCGCGCTGCAGAAGTTACGCAGGATTGGTCTCGTCAGGGTCAATAACCTGACCGACCAAGCCGTCTACGCTCTAACCCCAAGGCGTGCCACCCTGGAACGGCTCCATCTCTCGTACTGCAACCAGATATCCGTCTTCGCCATCAATTTCATGCTACAGAAGTTACCGAAGCTGAACCACCTCAGCTTAACCGGTATCGACGCTTTCAGGAATCCTGAATTCCAACAATTCTGCAGGCAGCCACCATCTGTAAGCGCATTAAACTGGTTATTCGCGATTTTACCTTAATTCAATTCTTTATAGGATTTTAATTCCACCCAACGGGCTGCATTTTGCGTGTTCTCCGGGAAAGGTGTTGCCGAGCTCCGCGAGTATCTCAAAGAGAGGTATACACCTTTCATCGAGGCTGATGGCGAGAACGATACCGATTACGATGACGATGACGAAGACGTGTCCAGAATGGCCGCTCGATCAGGTATACCAGACACCAACAACAATACTCGCGAAGCTGGCCACTCTAGTCGTTATCACCCTCCCGCAAATACCAGTGTCGCGACCAATGCCTCCACCTTTCACAATGACCGAACTAACTACACGGACATCTCCTCTCGGAGGCCGACCAACGGGGTGCACTCTCTACAAGCTATCCTCGGAACGGGAAACGGCTCAAGTCCACCCGTGCAGCAGAGACAGGGGCAAGGACAGTTCCCGGCGCTCGGGTGGATTCATGGGCATACCCAGCTACCACCGGGATCTGTGCCTGGATCATCAACGGTGCCTAACTTGCATATCAATGGGGCCGGGCCATCTCCTCTACGTGGGTTTGGACAACAGCCTCTAGTCGAACCAATGTCTCCTGCTCCCGGCGATATGCCTGTGGCCGGTGGGGTTTCCAGTTCGACTTTAACGCACCCTAATGGTCACGGAAATGGGGGTGCTGGTGGTTCAAACGGTGCTGCATTCTTCAGGACGTATCAAGATCACGATAACTCGACAACCCCGAGACATCATGTTATGACGCCGGAACTGAACTTCGCGGAGATCGGCCACGGACGGGGTACGAGCCATGGGACAGATATCCCCCGGGAGTACGGTGGTGATGGAACAGGGGACAAGGGTACTGACGATGAGGACGTGGTCGTTGTCGATGCTGGTAATCACACACCACTCACCCCACCATCAGGATACGGATCGACGAATGTGGTCACACCTACCCCGCGGAGAGGATACAGTGTCGGGGATATCTCTCAAAGTGACGGCTCCGGAACCGACGAACGGCAGGCGTACTTTCAGAACCCATACCGGCACCAGATGGAACGGGACCAGGGGAGGCACCAGCCACGCCTAAGAGCTCGGGGAGTGGATCCGGATGGGCCAAGGTCGTCTGCCTCACCACAGATAAGGGCCCTCCAAGAGTCGGTGCATCAGGCGCTTGGCGGTGGTGTTGTGCCGCCCGATAACCTCAGCGACGGCAGCAGTAACAGCGCTGGAGGACGGGGCAGGAGTGAAAGGAAGGGGTGGAGGAATAGGCTGACCGCGGCAGAACAGTATGCGAGTTCGATATTGTTTGGAAGGGGAGGGAATGGAGCTGGTGGATCTGGGACCGGAGCTGGATCGTCTGGTCAGGTCTTGCAGGAGCGTGATGATTAGCCGGGTCGTTCATTTGGGTTATATGTCGTCGGTTGGAAAGTTGTATTTTCCATCCTGATGTTTTTACGATGGGTTGTTACTCTTCTCCCTCTGCATATCGTATATGTAACCAACCGATAACCTACAACTGCAACCCGATCCCTACCCATACGCCCTGGCCGATCCTGATGCCTATTACAGCCCGCGTCGGTTTATCCCCCCTCTCCCACCCATCACAGATAGGACTCGTTGATAGCAGTCAAAGATACTCGCATTAAAGTCGAACAGTTTGCGGTGATACGAAAAAAAAAAATCGCGGAAGAAGATCCCGTCCTCCCAGCGGCTCGGCCCCTCCGCGTCTGACCGAACTGAAGCTCGGCCGAGCCCCAATCACACTCATTCACCATCTTTCTGTTCTCCATTTAGCGGCCTCATAGCGACGTTGGATTGCATCCTTCGTCTGAAAGGGGTATGACGGTCACTTGCAACTTGATAGCTCGTTTTCGAAAAAAACGCACGCAGGATTTTTTGTTCACACACAGCTATGTGGTGGCTTATCGCTGTCGCGACTCGGGGGCAAACCAGGAAGTGCATTCGCGTCCATGCCCCCGCTGTCCGACATGGGAGCACGTGTGAGCGCCAGAGATAGATGTATGGGTGCTCATACGTATTGGTGCAGATTGTAAAGTGCGTATATCCAAAGTTTCCTAATGAGTGACTGTCCGTAAGGAGGCTGATAACTATCTGTAACTTTCCTAGAAGGTCACTCAATGACCGACAAACCGATAAATCATAAACGCCGGACTAGACCTTCGCCCACGTTTCCTCCTATAATGGAGGCTTTACCTCACGATATACTTATCATAACGAACTATCTTGATCGTTGCCGGTCCTCGAGTTGCCCGTGGAAACCCGGAGGTGGACGCGCACATAATGTCAACCCCTCAAGCTCAAGCCTTAGAACGCCTCTACTCGCTTGATAATTCTTCTCCTGATTTCTTGCGTGTCCTCCATGGCTTGATTCGGCATGACAAGGATGAACAGTACTCATCCAGCCTTGAGGGAGCGGAGTTGGCCCGACTGGTGGATTTCCTTGATGACGTACGTCCTCTCCCTCCAGCCTTTCGCCCCGTTGTAAACCAGACTCAGCAGGCCCTCTGTACCATTCCCACCTTCGATGACATCTTCCGACAATGTTTACGCAAATTACGAGCCATCTGCGGCTACCACAAGACCCTACCATCCTCGCATATGATATCCGGTGACCTCGCCAGAACTGGTGATAACCCGATCGCCTTTGGTGGCTTTACCGATGTATGGCAAGGGAGTCACGGCGGCAGGAGAGTCTGCGTCAAAGCGTTGAGAATCTCCCTGAGCGATGATCAGTCCCTTGTGAAGGTTTGCATCTGACGTCGGCAGACCTTCTTCCTGTCTACTGAGGTGGACACTATAGTCGTTCTTCAAAGAGGCCGTCGTGTGGAAGCGGCTAAGGCATCCAAATGTGGTTCCTTTCCTTGGCGTCACCAGCAAACCCCTGCAATTTGTGTCGGAGTGGATGTCAAACGGAACTTTAACGAATTACATAGGGAAAAATCCGGGGGCGAACCGGATCGCCCTTGTGAGTCTTTTCTCCGCAATTAGACTTGACGCCGTCCCAAGTTATTGGATGTGGCGGAGGGCCTCAACTATCTCCATGCGAGCTACACAATACACGGGGACCTAAAAGGGGCAGGTACTCTCTCTCGGTCATGTTAAGAGATATCGCTGACTTTAGGCCAGCCCAATATTCTCGTCGACCACAATGGCCACGCTTGTTTGACGGATTTTGGACTTACCTCAATCGCTCACGGAACCAACTCTATTCTTGTTACCCATGTGCAGGGATATACAGCAAGGTGGACCGCACCAGAGATCCTCAAGGGCGCCGATAAAATCACTCCCGAGGCAGACGTTTTTTCTTTTGGCATGGTTGTGATAGAGGTAGGTCCTCGCGCCCCTCCGTGCCTGTCGTTGGGGCGTAGTCCGCCTGTCATTTTTACCCTGCTTTAGGTTTTTACAGGAAGACACCCATTCAGCGATTTGAAATCCCCGTCGGTTATGCTGAAGATCATGGATGGCGAGTTCGTGCACGGGAAGCGCAAGAGTTAGGTCTGGTGGACTCAGTGTGGAACATGGCGGACAATTGTTGGCAGAAAAATCCTGATGTCCGGCCGACGATGGTGGCAGTGGTCGGATTCCTACGCGACTGGTCAGAGGTTTCTCTCCGTACCACCGGCATACTTATGTCCGTCCCTCAGCCATACGCTACGTGCTGCGGGCCTGTCTTTGTCCGCGCCGACTAGTTGGCAACCAACGGTGGACGTGGGCGATGCGACAAACCATGCAGTTATCTCCCCGATCCCCACAGATGGAAGACCGTGTCCGGGTTCGACGTTTAACATCTCTTACCCTGGCGTTTCTGGGTCAGGTTCGCCGAGTTTACCACAGAGAAGGGTCCTTCAAGAGTTGGTGCATCAGGCGCTTGGCAGTGGTATTGTGCCGCCCGATAACCTCAGCGACGGCAGCATTAAAAGTGCTGGAGGGCGGGGCAGGAGCGAAAGGAGGGGGTGGAGGAATAGGTTGACCGCGGCAGAACAGTATGCGAGTTCGATACTGTTTGGAAGGGGAGGGAACGGAGCTGGATCGTCTGGTCAGGTCTTGCAGGAGCGCGATGATTAGCCGGGTCATTCGTTTGGGTTATATCTTGTTGGCTGGGAAGTTATGTTTTCCATCCTGATGTTTTTACGATGAGTTGTTACTCTTCTCCCTCTGCATATTGTATATGTAACCAACCGATAACCTATAACTGCAATGCGTGCCCTACCCATTTGAACGTCCCGGCCGATACTGATGCCTACGTACTCGGTACCGGGTGTCGCGCTGCGTTTGTTCCATGTTGATTGGTCTCGGGGAGCACAATGCGTATAGGTACGATATCAGCTTTCGTCTTCATCATCAAACCATCGGTCTTCATCATCCCTGGACGTGTCTTCGTCCCACCTGTCATCCCAATCGACGGTAGTGTATAGGTCAGACTAAAAAGTGGATATCAGTCGTGCAATCGAGGAAGCAGGACGATTTATTCACGTCTAACAAGCCATATATGAACCTCTCTCTGACCAACCTCTCGAACGCTAAGCGTGCCTCGTCGGGGGATTCCTCCTGGGGTGCTGGTGGGGGGTCTTCCTCGTCGCTTGTGTCTTCGTCCTCCTCCGGAACAAAGGGTTCCTCGGTCTCTCTCCTGCGTCGTTCCATCCTGAATCTTTCCGCCGCACGTTCCTCCTCATAATCACCCAAAAGGACACCGAGCTTTCCGACATGTTGTTTCGCACCACCCAGGAATTCGTGATCTGCCCAATTCTTCTCCTCTAACCCCTCAGCTTTCCCCCTCCGTGGTCCACCGGAGGGGTTTCCGGTCCACAGCAGCGGCCATGCTTTCTTGGCCGATTCGAAAGACAGTTCCGTCGGATCCGATTGGGTGAATTTCGTGCGCCGATTTCGGATAGTAGGGATGACCGTCCGTTGTTTCGGGGTGGTGATTTGCGCGAATTCTTGGGCAAAGTGCTTTGGGATGATCCGTATGTTTTGTGAAAGGAAGCGAATAGGATCTGACTCCGGGTTCGGCTGATGGTCTGGAGGAAGACCGAGATACTTGAGGATGTCCATGCTGCTGTTTCACTGCTTGAAGTTGTGCGTCGAGATTTGCGAAGTAACGCCGGGCAGTCGCGTTCGCACAGACTCTCATCATATCGAGAGGAGATTGCAGCCGCAACCCGGATCTCACGGCATCTGGGAAAGGATTCTCCCATTCGCGTTGGGAAGAATTCACACATGTGACTCCGCAGAGGGCGCGTAAATTATAAATTACGCGTCTGCCTCGTTTTCTAGAAAAAACACGTTGCTTGACGGCCCCATAACCCCTCGCTTAGCGATAGCCGGGCTGGAAGGTGCGCTATCTGATTTAATTTTCCGATCTGAAAGCGTAAATGAAAGGGACATCACCGCAGATTTCACGTTATTCCATCCGAGGGCACGAGTAACGAGTGGCAATGCCATGAGTTTTCGCATCAACACGCTGCACATACCTCCCGCCTGCTTCCGCTGCTCCGCCCCCTTCTCTCATTGGCTAGTCGAAATTCCAATCTGTGATTATTACGAGGGAGATGTTTTCTTGTTCAATAAGTTCCTCCCACCGTCCACCATGGCGAAATCCTTCTTAAGCCAGGGCTTTCATCCGTCTTTCAGATCCCCAACGCCCACCCACGGTCTTCTTACACCCGTCTCTCTCTACACTCACCCTTACTCCTCCTCGGCCGTCCACCGAAACCGACGCGATTGACTTGCCGTAGCATGGATCCCAAACGTCCGTCCCCCTCCTCCCCATTATATATTCGCGTTTTTCCCTCACATTGACGTGTCTTTTGTTTCACAGAACTTGTAGCTTCACCTTTTTCTGGAGTCCAACTCGAAACTTTGTCTCCCGAGGCTCAAACTCCCCCGCTACCCCCACCGGAATCCCTTACTTTCGACAACGAACTCTTCTCGTCCCTCTGTGGCTACTCCTCGCCGACATTGGATCCTCTCCAGCAGGTGTCCACCCCATCTACGGCGACGGTCTCTCTCCCTTCGACCCCCTCTATCGCTCCGAGCTTCTTACCAAGTTCTCCGGACTGCATGCAACACTACACCATCCCCGCTTCAGCTATGGACGCTCAGGATTCTGTTCCCACTCTCGCCTCTCCATTCCGCACGCCGGACGGTAAGCGAAAGAAGATCCCTCGGCCTCCGAACGCGTTTATGCTCTTCCGCTCTTGGTTGATCCATGACGGCAAGCTCCCACCCGAGATCGGGAGTCGCCAACAGCACATCAGTAAGATCGCCGGCAAGGCTTGGAAGCTGTTGGATGAGCCTAGCAAGAACGAGTGGCGTAAAGAGGCCCTTCGTCGTCTTCAGGATCATGAAAAGGACTACCCCAATTACAAGTTCGAACCATCACCCAAGAACTGCAGGACTGGACTTGAGAAGATTAGGACGGCTGTTGCTGGCTCTGACGATGACACCGTAAGGCAGTTGAAGGCCTTGACCGATGCCTACGCAAAGGACCATCAGATCGCTGCGTCTCGGTGCCCTCGACGAGAACGTGCTTCGCCTTACAAGCTCCCCACCACGGAGCGTGCCCCTCAGAGACCAGTTAGGGGATACAGGGCCCCTCAGCTCATTGCTGGTTCGCAACTCGGGTCGCCGTCGATGTCTTTGATCACCTTCGACTCCCCGTCGCCATCTTCCGTCCAGTCGCTCAGCTCGTTGCCCCTTCGCGCTCAACAGCACGCCTTTGCTCAAGGGATGGCGCAACAGCCTCTTCCGTATATGTTCCTTCCTCCGGGGTTCCCGAGTCACTTCGAGCAGGCTTATCAGCGGGAAGACGGGGTACGTTTCTTTGCTATTCCTCGTTCAATTTGTAGTAAACTGACTGAGTCATCTCAGACGATTGTCTTTGCGGATAACTACGCCCCCATTAACCCATTCTCCCCACCTCCCGGATATTACGCCTTCGACAACACCGGGATAGTCCCACCAGTAGTGAACACAAGCGAGATGATGGCTGGTACCGCTTCCGACATCGCTGCGGCGATGTTGAACCTCTGCGAGCTAAACCATCCATACGCCCACTTCAATCCTAACTTGGGCACCGGTGGGAACAGCTTCCCTGTTCACCAACTACCCGCTCAAATCCCCCCGGTCCTCCCAACGTCCGATGTACTCCCGATTCCTCCTTCCACCTCTTCGTTGACCCCACATGAGCAGGAGGTGTTTGACACTATCCTGGGAAACTCTCAGCTGCCGTTTACTTTGGAGGATCTGCTCCCGTTACCCCTACCGCTCCCTGAGGACGGGTTCATGTCCGTAGCGGATTCGTTGTTGGGTCCTCCTTCCCCCGCTACTCCTAGTTCTCCATTTCCTCTCTCTACCTCTACCGCGCCCGAGGAGCTCTCCTTCACCGGGGTGCAAATCAATGAAACCGAGAGGCCGATGCTTCAATCGCCAGCTACCAACCAGTGCGCTTAGGTTCAAATGCCTTCGTTTTCAGACTTCCTTCAATCCGTCTGCCCCAAAAATTTCGTTCGACTGTCCCATGCTTTTCTCTCTTCTGTTCGGCACGGATATTATGCCTCTTCCACGCGTTTGATACGCAGGCATAATAGCCCTCCATCATCATCTTTGTATTTCTATTCATTCCCTCAACTGTGTCACCTTCGGCGCGGTCGGGTGTATCATCAGTGTCCTTATGTGCTTGGAATTAATCTTCGCACTTACGAACCGGCGTTCGTTGTCTTGTTACCATACCTTTCGTTCCTCAATCTACTTGGTCATTTACAAGATCCCGCGTGAGCACCTGATTTGTTGTAGAAGGTATCGATAGGTTATGCATTCGGGGAGGTTACTGAGACCCCTCGAATTCGTCCGTTAGAGGTTCGCTGTAACTAGTAGCCGAGCCAGACATCTCACTAAAATCAAACTCGCTGCTATTGAAATCCCCCGCACTGCCCTCTTCAACCTCCATCTCCACTCTCTCAGCGTCCTTCACCACTTGAGTACATCTCAAACATTCCCAACCCGGTACCTCTCCATCCCCTTCTTCCGCAACTCGGAGCATGCGATCAGCTATGCAGTAATAACAGTATACGTGTCCGCATGTTGTGATGTACGGAATGGTGATTGGGAATCGAGGGGGTTCGTTGCTGTCCGGGTCGTGCTCTGGGGCTAAGTTCGGGGTTACGGACGAAAGTGCCGTCAAGGCGTTACTGGGATCGGCAAAGTTGAGATTATATGACGCGTTCTCTGCGCAAATGGCACATTGGTCCTCGGATAGGCCCCAGTATGGTCCCTTTGTCTCGGTGGGTGCCGGATCGTGATCATTGTGCGGTGGTATGGGTAAAAGCTCGTTGCGGAAAGGTAGGAGTGATGTCAGGGATATAGGCTTCACCTGCGCGGCAAGGCGGGCGAATCGACGGCGTAGAATGCGGGTGTTTATTAGTGGTAGGATGAAGATTAGGAATTCCTAGCCGCCGGTGGGGTAAGCAAAGCGGCATACACGTGGTAGGTGCACTCGGGTGGTTACTCACGGTGAAGGCGTGCCAGACCATCTGGCGATTCATAAACTCATAGCTGACGTTCCTCTTGACCAACTTACGAGCTGGTACAAGCCTCATGTTGAGCAGTCGATCGGTGAGCGTCCGGTACCTACACAACGCAGAATAGTCGGCAGGCGTAGAACGACGTAAGGTAAAAGACACATACCTGCCGTTCCATAAGAAGACGACGAAAGAGAGCAAACTTAATACTGCGTGGGTAGATTCGATGCTGGACATCCAATCCCAAAGTTTCCGCCGTCTGTCAGAAGAGGGTGCTTCGGGCCACGCGTTTGACATGGCGTTATTTCTCAGTCGTGTGTGAATGTATGGGACGAAGACGGTGAGGAGTCCGTGAAGAAGTAGTCGATTGCGGGGCAGTCCGGACGCTGAACCGGTGTTTAGATAAAAGTCTTCGTGAAGACCAAGGAGTTGAGGACGCACCGGTCAGAACGGCCCCTGGGGCAGATGGGACGCGATACCGTAAATCTTGGAGCTTCGCGCCATATGTTGCACTGGAGTCCCACACGGACAACTTGTACAACGTCAGCTGGATGATCAGAGCGAGCTCAGGGTCAAATCGCGACTTCAGCGCAGACTAGAGTCCCAGTGTCAATTTCCCAGTTTTTGGAAAATAAAGAAGAGAGGACGCACGTTGACAACCGAGAGTGCTTTCGTGATCGGCTCTTGAAGCAGCTGAACGAGTTCTGCATCCAGCGATTCTGCATCCAGCTGACTGACGCGAAGAACCCTCGGCGTAGGAGAAGTGAGAGTCGAAACCGAGTTCCGGATTGCTTCAAGAGACGACTGGGATTTTTCCCATACTTCCTCCCAGCTATCCGTCATGGAAGTATTTCCGGCGGGTGTTGCTCCGTGTCACGTGAAACCAGCGGCACTCTCCCGCACTCCTCACGTGCGAGTCATTTTGGAATTGTTAAACGGCGACGGCAACCATGGCCGAAGACATTCAGCAGCTCATTATCGATACCTTGGACGGCCAGGGTAAGATTCAGGATACCAGGACGCTCGTGTTACCCGGACGATCCGATGCAGCTGCTACCCAAGATGCTCAGATCGCGATCCTCGGTGCACTCAACTCGTTATTGAGCCGAGAGGTGCGTGATCTGCATTTCGAAATCGAAGCACTCCAAGTGTGCTGAGAGGATTCTTCGCAGATGGTCACGATCGACTTTCACGAAACGCTGTCCCATGTGTTAACCCAAGAAGGCGCGCAAATCGCCCTTGAGGGTTCTCATGAAGCTCGAGTCTGGAACGCTTTGCCGGTGAAAGGAGAGGGTACGCCTTTGACTGCACAGCAGTTGCAGGGGGCTGTTGGCAAAGAGTCCGCATCTGTGGGACAGGGTAGGGCTTTTAAAGCCAAGTGGATCGGGAAAGAAGGAGATGGGTTTGTCAAACTGGTATGTCTCGATGTCAAGATTTAACAGGAAGTTTCACAATAACCCGGTTTTCTTCGATTCGAGGTCACTTCGATCGAAGACAAGACGCAGTCGGATCTACGGGAAGTCGATTCTACTGGAACTCTCCAAGCAGGAGAGAAGGTTTTGGCCGATCTGAGGAAACGAAAGTTGATCACTCAGAAGTATACCCGTTTTACCCTCAGTCTTTATAAATTGATGTGGTTAACCTGGACACAGAAAGGGACAGTGGTTCACGGTGCACAAGGGATCGAACTTCAGCACGTCCATTGCTAAGCCGGAAACTGATCTTACGGCGGACATGATTGCATCGTCAGTACAATTGTCGATCTCACGGGGGCGTTTGCTGATCGTTGGTGGGTAGGGGATCATGGAAAACCTCCACGTTCAAGAAATATAACTTTGAAGCTGAGGGTATCCCACCAAATGGTGGAGCTTTCCACCCCCTACTGAAAGTGCGAGAAGAGTTTAGGAATATCTTCCTGGAAATGGGGTATGCACAATAACCTTCCGATGTCTCCACGAGTTGACTTACATTTTACGATAGGTTCTTCGAAATGCCAACCTCGTCTTTCGTCGAATCCGGTTTCTGGTGCTTCGATGCCTTGTTCGTACCTCAGCAACACCCCGCTCGTGAAGTACAAGATACCTTCTATCTCTCAGGTACCTTTCCTCCGTCTCGGTCCCTCTCTCGAAAAGTCTAATCGTGGGGGGAATTAGATCCATCGACATCCCTTCCACCACCCAAAAAGTACTACGACCGCGTATCCACCGTACACGAATCAGGCGGGTACGGTTCGCTAGGCTACCGCGCTCCCTGGTCAGACGCGGAATCCCGTAAACTCCTTCTCAGGACGCACACCACGGCCTCGTCAGCCGCGATGTTATGGAAACTCGCTGCCAAGTGCAGAGGAGAGGAGTTTGACGAGGAGACGGAGGGTGTGATCGCGGGTGAGGTGACGGCGGCCAAGAAAGAGGATGGCTTCAGACCGGCCAAGTTGTTCAGTATCGACAGGGTATTTAGGAACGAGACGATGGATGCGACGCATTTGGCGGAGTTCCATCAGGTGGAGGGCGTCGTCGCCGATAGGAATTTGACGCTCGCCGATCTCATAGGTGGGGTTTTTGCGAGTCGTTTTACCTGCGTTCCAAGAACTAATCCTCTTTTTTTCACAGGGTTCATGCGAGTCTTCTTCAAGAAGATGGGTATTGAGAACGTCAGGTTCAAACCAGCCTACAACCCATACACGGAGCCCTCGCTCGAGATATTCGCTTTCCACCCCCAACTCAAAAGATGGGTCGAGGTCGGAAACAGTGGAATGTTCCGGCCCGAAATGTTGGAACCTATGGGATTCCCAAAAGACGTCCATGTCCACGGATGGGGTATCAGTCTCGAACGACCCACGATGATCAGGTACGGGATCAGCAATATCAGGACCCTGGTAGGACACAAGGTGTCCATCGAGGGCGTGGAGAACTCGCCTGCTGTTAGGTTCTAGAGGTAAGGTTGGATCGACCAGCGGGATAGCTACGATGTATTCCTGAAGTAGAAAGAGCATGATTCACAGCGTAGAAGCAGTAGGGTCCAAATACGATCATGTCCAGTGGTGTGATAGCCAAGAAGTCGTGCAAAATGTCGAGCTTGTAGTGAAGATACATAAAAAATCGTTCAATAGATGTCTGTCATAAATCCAGGTCTAGTGTTTGGCGTCTGGTGTGGGAGGGGACGATCGTTTGCTCCTGCTGCGTCGAAGGAGTATGTAGGTAATGCCACCGAAGATGACGAGACCAACGACAGTGGTGACGACGGCGATGGCGATTTTGGCGCCAGTGCTGAGGGATGGTTTGCATGCGTAAACGGGGTCGCATGGGCGGCCGCTCGGTTTTTTGGATGCATATGCGCCGGCTTTCAGTGAGGTATAGAATGGATCGGCGGTATCATTCAAGACGTGCATCGCGGCGAGAGTGAGGAGAGGTGCGTTGTAGTCGATGGCGATCTACGGAGTGGTTTTGGTGTGAAGTTTGAGTGCTTGAGTAACGAATAACACAGAGGGAGATCTTACCTCTGTTTGGGGCCAGTCGTCGCGAATGTCGTAGTACTTATCTTGTTTGTTTGGTCCTCCTACGATAGCACCATAGAGCGTGTAGGCCATTGCCGGAGGTGAAGTATTGATTTTCGAGATGTCATCCCCGCCGCTCGCCATAGCCGAATGCGGGTTTCGTGGAGAGTTCGGGTTCATCCCGACGACGTACGGCGCTAAAAAACTGTTGGGAAAATTGGAGTGGGGGCGCAGGGAAATGGGACACACCAGACATCGGGTTATTACCAAGGAGGTAGTCAACCTGACCTCTTGCAAATCGCTAAACCTCTCAATGAGCGTCATCCACCTCAACGGGGGAAAATGTGAATCACCAGGTATGTATCCTTCTTATCGGGAGTTGTCGCAATCGTAGCATATCTCCTCATCAACATGGCGGCGTTGAGGGCCGGGTTCAAGCTCGCCAATGGCGATGCAAGATCGTAGAAAAGCAATTTACCTAGAATTTTCCGTCAGCACCTTGCTGTACGCCATAGTGCATTCTTACCTTTGGTCAGTTTTCCTGCACCGTTCCCTGATACAATTCTATCGAGATACGATTCGGCACGTGGTTGCCAGCCATCTGTGCCCAACTGAGGATAACTCTGGTAAATCTGTGTGGCAAGAATCGGGATGCCCGGGAGGACGGAATCCCAGTTGAATACAGAATCCTGGAGTTGGTCTCCCAACTGGAACTGGTCGTAGTATCCCTGGGCTTGTGAAACCAACGACGAATCGTTCTGAGCCAGACCCAGCCACAACGCAGCCATAGCGAGATCGTCTCCGTAACCAGAAGAGGCGTAGCTGTTCAGGACGACCGGGGCGGAGGTTTGATAAGTCATTTGTCCTCCTCGGGCGTTCACAGCGAAGGAGTAGAGATCTTGAGCATGTTTAAGCAGTGTCGAGGCGTACGAAGTATTTTGTAGGGAGGCAGGAGAGGAGTATGATGTGAACGAGCGACCGGCATACAGCGAGGAGCATGAGGCAAAGGCCGCAGCAGCCAGAGCAGCGGCATCAGTTCCTGGGCTGGACTGGTGTCAGAAAATGAATATTGGTAGAGCTATTTTTGGATTACTTGGTATCGTTGATTTGATATGAAGGCCTGTCCTGGGGAATGTCTCGGTCACCTCCCCAGTAAGCATTGTCGGTGTTGCCTATCTTGAGATTAGAAAGCATAACGCTGTTGGGGTGAGTCCGCATACCTGAATCAACTTGGACAAACAGGGTATTGGCAGATGGATGCGCCTAAGAGAGAGTGGTATCGGTATCGGAGGCGGCCAAAAATGCGTCAAAAACCCACCTTCATTAACCATTCGAGACTCCAGCGTAACATGTCATCCAGATAGACCGTCTGGTTCGAAGCGTCGTATCCTACGGGGTAAATTTAGCATTTCAAAGCAGAGGACGCATTGAAACTGAAATTACCGCCGCCGTGATCAATTGCTCCCCAACAGATTTGCATGATGGAAAAGCTCTACCAGGTACCTTGAGCACGTGTACCCTCGTCAAATTGAAAGCAAACTTACGAGCGGGAATGTAGCCTTGATGAAATCTACAGAGAATAAGGTTGAATATCAGGTGGAAAGGATCGATACACTCACTTCCAGCGTCATAATAGCCTCCGCTGAGATCCAAATTCACGTCTTGTCCGTCGTTGATGCAACTATCGTTCCTCCACGAGACCCTGTTCGTGGTTGGCAACCTCCCGCTCCTCTGGGCTTCATAAAAGAACAGGCCGTTCCCGAGGAGCGTCGACCAGTGTGGGTTTGGCAATGAGGACCCTGTTGAAGGGGTTGCGCCGAAGTCAGGAGACGGAGGCAAAAACGGTTGAGAAGGAAGAGCAAGCTGCGCTACCACCCCCGCAGCGCGTAACAAGAGCAGAGCTGCGAGCGACAACGACGCCGACGACTGGGACAACATGCAAGACTGCGGAAGGAAAGGAACGTTGAACGCCACGTCCAAGGTTGGGTCGACCGATCACACAGCGTTTCTCTGGGTTTTCCCCATTCTGCGCCTATATGTCACTGTCATGTCATTTGTCGGCTTGTTCCGTTGCCGGCGCTGAGATCGGCAGCCGGTTTCTCCTCTCCCTCCCACTACGAGTCTGGTAAGTAAGTACACACCCTACTCATTGTTTTTTTTGCTGGTGGTCTCTGCGAGTTTGCGGTTGTTCGGTCCAACCTGATTGATCGTGCATTGTGCGCTGCTTCGGCGTGTTTGACGAGGGTCACCGTCACAACCACGTGGTAATGTCGCAAATTTATTTTGGGGATTCTAATCCCACGTGACTTCAATTACATATCAGATTGTTCTGTAATTGGATTATAATCGCCGGTCCGGTGAAAATCGGCTGACGATTCCGATTCCCATCCGATTACCGGCCGAGAGTTGGATTCAAATCGACAGTCGCCCGCTTTTAGTGCAAGATCGTCTTGCACTCTCCTACCATGGCACCGGATGAACAGAAGGCCAAATGTCCTTACTGCGGCAACTTATTTAAGTCCATGGGCATTGGGAACCACAAGAAAGCACGCAAGAAGAAGCTTGATGCCGCTGCGCAGGAGAATCAGTTTATTGCCAGCCTACTCGCCGAACCTCAGGGTGCGTTTTACTCGCCGGCAATGGGAATCCATGTAATCTCCGTTGGATCAGATTCTCTTCCAGCTCCAAGGTTCGTTGCACCGTGGCAAAGGGACCCTCATGCTGGCCGATCGTCAACGGATGGCTCGGACCCATCGGGACACGGTCGTTGAGTTCTCATTATTCCTAATTTCTCGGGTCATCAAGTTGATTACTCGTGACGACGATAGGTTGTAGTGATGATCCAGACCCCGCGAGTGACACTTCTCACCCAGCTGTCGTGGATTTCCTCATCCTCGGCCTCCAGCGAGCCAGCGAGATGGCTGGTCCCCCTCAAATGCCCAGCAATTTCCTCCAGCACCGCGACTCTGCCACCGAAGTCCGCCATCCTCCGTCTTTACTCTCGTTATGTCGACAAGCTCCATATCTTGTTCCGCTTCACCGCCGACGAAGCGTGAGGCCTCATCCAGAGGTATCTCAGCGCCAACCCCAATCCAACAACAAATACGTTGTTTCGATTGCGTTGAACCCGGTTGGTTCTCCTGCAATGTCCGCAAACGGTAAGCCTAATTCCTGTCGCCCTGTTTTCCGTATGCTCAACAGTGTTTTAAAGCCATGGAGAAACTGGCCTCCACTTTTCCGGATCATTCAATCATTTGCTCTTCGGATTCGTCCCGTTTCGTGCCGGTATGCCCGCGGCCGTCGAAACAATCATCCTGAGGTACATCGAGAATAAGGTGGATTGGTGGGTCTCCGTTGTTCGCTACAACCACGAGCGTATCAGGCGAGGTGCCACTGTCAACAAAGCCGTCGTCAAGAACCCCGAATGTCCCACTCGATTGTACCTGAAGGCCGAGCAGGAGAGGCAGCACGCGTACCTCAAGGACGGACCGTACATCAGTGCCGAGGAAGTCGTTGCCATCTACACCGCCACCGTCCACTGGCTGGAGAGCCGTAAGTTCACCCCCGTTCCATCCCCTCCCCTCAACTACAAGCACGACACCAAATTGCTGGTTTTGGCGTTGGAGAAACTGAAGGAGGCGTGCTCGGTGAAAGGACGTCTGAACCAATCCCAACCTGAAGAGTTGGCCCTGATCGAGCGGGCTTACGACAACCCCCACGAGTGCCTGTCGAGGATCAAGCGGCTATTGCTCACTCAGCGAGCCTTCAAGGAAGCTGGTATCGAGTTCTTCGACACCTACGACATGCTCATCCCGTGTTACGATACTGAGCCTGTGGAGAAGATCACGGACGCTTATCTCGACCAATATCTCTTCTTCGAAGCGGACAAACGCGGCCCCTTCCCGTCCTGGATCAAGCCTGCCGATACCGAACCTCCTCCACTCCTGGTGTACAAGTGGTGCCAAGGAATCAACAACTTGAACGACATCTGGGAGATGTCCGAGGGCGAATGTGTCGTCTTGATGCGGACGCGACTCTCGAAGGTCTACGAGAAGATGGATCTCACTCTCCTGCAACGTCTCCTCCGACTTGTCTTGGACCGCGACTTGGTCGACTACACCGCGGCTGAGAACAACACGGTGTTGACCTACAAGGACATGGCCCACACGAACGCCTACGGCCTCATCCGCGGATTGCGGTTCTCCGCGTTCGTTTTCCAGCACTATGGTCTCGTCATGGATCCCCCCATCCTGTCCATCTTTACTCTCACTATGCCGACAAGCTCCACATCTTGTTCCGCTTCACTGCCGACAAAGCACGAGACCTCATCTAGAGGTATCTCAGCGCCAACCTCGATCCCACCAACAACAGCGTCACCGGGTACAGCAACAAACGATGCTGGCCGCGGGATTGCCATACGCGGCTGATCAAACACGACGTAAATCTGGGGAGGGCCGTCTTCTGGAACGTCAAGCAGAGTTTTCCGGGGTCCCTTTTCACCATCGAATGGGAAGATACGTTCGTCAGCGTATAACAACCCCCAACTCTTGTTCTCTATGTGTGGTGGCTTCGAAGTTCGGATCTGAAGCATACTCAGATAACCCGGAGACTCGCGGGTTCGTGTGTCTATCTACCGAAGTTATGAACGAGATCATTCCCAATTTCCTGCGTGATGGGTGGCAAGTCGTCAGTCCGGTGACTTTTGACCCACGTTTTTATATGTTAACTTTTTTTTCCTTTCAGAACGTTCCGACGCCATTGGAGATCGGGCGAACGCGATCATCCTGGATGTGTTCGAGAATGCACTCATGGACACAAATGTCACCGCCCTACGTCCGCGACACGAGCACGCTCAAATTATGACGAAGAGGGATATGGCTCGGCTCGGAAAGCTCGGAGGTAAGTCTACCGGGTCCATCTTCAGTAGCTCTACCCAAAACTCGAACGATGGGAGAACAGTACTCCCCCAAGGACTCGGTGTGGAACCTCACCAATGAGCAAACGAAGGAGAGAACAGCAGGGTCTCCGACGAAGGCATTCAACAGTTCAACAATCGCATCCGACAAGTCCTCATGAACTCTGGTACTACAACCTCCTCGAAGATTGTGAAAAAGTGGAACACCGCGTTGATCGGCCTCATGACCTACTACCGTGAGGCTGTCATCCACACAAACGAGCTGTTAGATGTGTTGGTCAAGGCAGAGATCATAGCCATCGCTGTCGTCGCCCGCCATCCTTCCCCATCCAGGTACATCAGCAGGCCACCCACTCAAGTCGTTAACAGGCCCATTTCCACCTCCACCTCCACCCCTCGGCCACCGACGTCTAGTACACGTCATTGGCATTCGGTACGTCCACCTTCCTTTCTTTCTCTAGTCTGATTCCCCTTTTGACCACCTCCTACTCAGACCCATACTACGGCCACGAGCAGACCACAAAGATGTGCGCTCGCTATGTCAACAACCTCTTCCACTGCCCCGGCCAACCACCACTATCTTCCTCATCCTCTCCCTCCCCTTCCCTCGCATACTCCATTGCCAATGCACACCATCGCACGAGGCCTACGTCCTCTGTGACCTTTGCCGCTCTCTACCTTTTGCAGAGATTGAAGACGAGGTTTATCACCGCTCGCGGTTCCTCAGGGCACTGTCTCTTCATACTCACGTTCGTGATCACTTCCAAGGTCATCTGCGATGACACCTATTCCAACGATCACATTATACACCCCCAAGGTTTGCCATCTTGTTGC
>Ga0307515_10006603_pt1 | contig 23146 bp, 26 predicted proteins | sample 17_EM_MG_FD_194513 | JGI IMG/M metagenome (GOLD analysis project Ga0307515, IMG submission 194513) | Populus trichocarpa ectomycorrhiza microbial communities from riparian zone in the Pacific Northwest, United States - 17_EM | ecosystem: Host-associated > Plants > Roots > Unclassified | place... | reverse complement strand
CCCCTCCAACTGCATTTGATGATGGGTGGAACTCCCAGACATAACCCTTCTCTGCCATACAGAAAAACTTATATCCTTGACTAATTGGCTTGTTTGGCATCTTTGTAATGTGAATTGACCTGCCAGTAAATAGAATCATGGCTTCATCAATAGTAACATTGCTGCCAGGTACTCTGTACTACTGCTGCGAGAAAAACCGCAGTTGCTCCAGTAGAATATCCACCTTTGAAAGCCAACAAGGTAGGCCTTCAGGAGTTTCAGTTGGTGAATTGTATGGAGAAACATGAAAGAAGCGGTGGATCTCCTGAAAGCGAGTCTTGCCAATGTAGGAGGCTGGTAGTAATCCATCCTTGGGAAGGTAAACTCCATCCTTCATCCAGTACCTCTCAGGAGGAACTCCAATCAAACCCATATGAATTTGAATTGCCAGCCAGAGATAAAGATCCTGAGCAGTAACTGGCTGCCAGGAACGCTGCCGCTCATTCTCTGGCCCAAGAAGCTGCTGCTGGGCGTAGGAATTGGTGTTGGCTACAAGCTGTCCCATAATGGAGTTGGTAAGAAAGAGATTGAAGATTTGAATTGGAGTAATGGTATCCAGCTCAGAGAATGACATGGGCAATCGGTTCCATGCTTTGTGAGGAGGGACAACTGGTTGTAAAGGGTCGAATGTGGGAAGCTTAGGAAGATCTGGCAAATTTTGAATTGGTTTTTTGAGTGTTTTCTTGCGCCCCTTGGCCGAGTGACCAGCTGTGATCGACCTGGCTGGCTCAATATATGCCTCATCTGAGGAGCTATAATTATTGTCAAGGTTGAGCATTGCAGGTGGAGCTTCAGTAGTGAGTGAAGACACATCAGGCACAATGACAGGTCGATGCTGTACCACTGTAGGTGGTGGTGGTGGTTGGGAGGTGGTGCGCTTTGGACCAGAGTGATTGTCCATGATGCGATGCTTGGCACTTTGTTTTTTGACATTTTTTGGTGAGGATGGTGGAGATGAGAGTATAAGTGGTGGGGGTAGGTAGTTGACATTAAGGTTCCAAGGTCTGAGGGCTTCTCTGCTCATGGTTGTTGTGGTGTGGTTGATGGGAAGTGGGAAGGTGGTTGCCACTGGGCTGAAGGATGGTACTCTCACAATCTCCAAAGTACCGCTATTTATATGCAACTCAGCACCACAGAACTTGTCACACTGCCACAAGAATTCATAAATAGAAGCTTCTACTAGTTATCTTTCAATTCATAATATTCTAGGGGGGGGTTTAAGTGGGTGGCTGTGTTGTTATAAGCGACAAGGCGCAGCACACGCGAAAGTGGGCCCTTTCGTGGGCCCAATACCGGCGAAGGGATACGAGTGTTGCTGGAGCTGACTTGCAAAAAAAAGCAAGCTAGGAGCATACATCTCAACATTTTATCAGCACCGGATATTGTGGGGAACTCCGAAAACCAGAGTAGTGGACAATTGAAATCTCGTATTATAGCGTCGCGATGCAAGCTTTACTGATTGAGTATCTTTGGTGTTGCAGTTGGAGAGTACTTCAACGTTAAGCGTGCTTTGTTTAGTTCAGAATGGCAATCTTACACTCACTAGAGCCGGCCCGTCGGATTCCTAATGTGTGTATGAAATCTAACTAAGGTAGGATTCCCGCAATTGTGGTACCTAAAATTGTAGACAATTAGTTTATTTCCACTACCATGGTATTATCCTACTATCCGCTATAACTATGAGTGAATAACATGTTGCGGTTCTTCCTTCATACGACTTAGACGCTCCATTGCTTTGTCAACTTACATACCATATTCAGCCGCCAGCATTAAGATAATGCACCTCCAGCCCTGTCTGCTCTCGGTAGGGCGAAAAAATCCCACGGAAGTGATATGCCCACACCGAGAACAGAAGGTAGTAATCTTAGTGAGCAATTGCTAACATTAGTGTAGTTCTGTCAACCAGGAATTTCATTTATTCTTGCACCTACGATCCCGACCGGCAGTAGGTTGCAGTAGTGCTGCAAATGGAATCCGTGGATACGTGATGATATATACATCGCAAGATTGGGATGTGCTAAGTTCAAGGGAAATGTGCAGTTTGTATCGCCGATAGTATGTTTCAGTAACAGCAACATGGCAAGACATGGCTGGCGACGAAGAAGAGGTTATTTTTAGTTCTTCGCTCTGACAGGGACAGCCTTCACCATCTCGTCTACATTGAGTCTCTCACAGCCGGGGCGCGTCGTTAACAACAAGCAATTCACGGGTGTTGAGTTCGTCTGCATCCTGCAGATCTACTGCCAATTAAAATCCAAGACGCACAGAGAGCAAAGTTGAAATTTTAGAGTCGCAGTACCACCCAGTTCTACCCCACTGTATCTCCAGATGTATCCCGGATCTGTATGGATCGGTTTTTAGAACCCTAGTATGCAGTTCACAAAAATTTGGGACAAACGATTATTTCTATAGCAAATCATCATCTCGTGTCAGAAAATGCAGACTATATGATTCTCGAAATGTACAACAGATCCAGGTCGATTCAATATTGGGAGCGTTTCAGTTCCTCAACTCGCTGAGGTAATCTCTCGATCATGGCTGCCGCTCGGTCCCAAAATTTGGGCCAGTACACAATACGGTGGATGCGTGTAGATCTCCGATCATTTAAACATGAACAAAGTACAGTATACAGTGGTGTATATGCGTATGGGAGATTGATGCGGCCAATATGCATTCTGGAGATCTTCATGCACTCACTGCGCCTTCGCATTCATCGCGGTACTATCACTCGGAAGAACACTGACCGTCCTGCGCTCGGTAGTGTCCTAGACAACAACAACTCATTGTCCAAGGTAGTTTAAAGTTTTGCCTAGGCAAGACATACTTTTGCAATAAGTAAGGCTGGCTGTAGTTGGGCAATTGGCAATTGAACTGAATACTATTTGTCTGGTATCGACTTAAATTTGAAGATAAGCATTGTATAAGTCATGTTTATGGAGATGATAGCAACATGTCTTTGGCAATCGATTGTTGGGATATAGAGAGTACTTTGTGAGGTGGCAGCGGCAAGGATAATCTACGGTGGTATGGGAATAGATAACTACAGCAGATACTGAGATCCAACTTGCAGAGATCTAGGTTTATATATTGTTGCATGAACCTGACCGAGCTGAGCTTCAGCTGAGCTGATGTCAAGGCACATGGCCGGTAGGGCATTAGGCACCCAACTACCTTGTATATATCTCGGGTCTTTCTCCTGCTCTCCAGTCTCTGTATCTCAAGTCTATTCACACGGTTCTCCCCTTACATATTTTAACATATATTTGTTCAAATAGTGATACTTAGAGAAGCTTTATTGTATATTATCTAAGAGTGCCACAAGGCCATATATAGATGAGTACAAGTATGAATGCGTGCGTACGCATCTATGTATAGACTCTTCAGGCCGACAGTAATCTCCGGTCATACGAGGCTCACCTCCGGCCATACGAGGCTCACCTCCGGCCATACGAGACTCATCTCTGGCCACAGAAGACAGAGACCTATCATGCAATAATATTTGTTGCATATATGGTTTCTCTCCTGGACGTATGGCTTCAGTTGGGCTGATGCATAATCTCTCTAAGATGATGGTCATTCCATAACTCAGCTGGAGATGCCAGACTCAGCTGGAGATGCCAGACTCAGATGGAGATGCCAGCTGAGTGCGCATGCATGCGTAGAAGACATACAAGACATACTCCGAATACTGCGTATATAAGTTCATGAATGTACCTGTACTTTAGAATACAAGCTTCTAACAATCAGTACATTTCATCAGGTTGTGAGCCTGGTTATCGCTACAATCTCAATCTCACGATCTTCCTACCATCTTGTTCACGATCTTCAACACAGAGCCTCAAGAACCCTAAACCTTGTCACTGCAGCAACAGCCTCATAAAGAGCACTAAAACTCAACACCACCACGAGCAATCTCCACGATCTTACAATGACTTCTTCTGAACCCACTTTTAACAAGACTAAGTGAGGCGACAACCCTAAGCTCACTCACAACAATTACGACGAATAGAAAGACGACATGATTGTCAAACTGTCAGGCATGTCAGCATACGCAATCGTCACCGGGGAGGATCCGGAACTGCAGCCACTCGATTTCGACCATGATGGCAACTATGATGATTACAATGCTTAGGAAGCCAAGGATGCATCTGTGATCAGACTTTCGTGTTCTCCCGAAGTATGGTGCATCGTCAAAGGTATAAGAAATCCTCACAAAATGTGGAATATACTAGAAACGAGTCTGGCCACTGCCAAATCTGATATCGGCAGACAGGACATCCTTCGCCAGGTCCATGCTTGCCGACATACAGAGGACCAATCACTTAAAGCATAGTTCACCAAGCTCAGTAACTACCACATACAACTGGACCATACCGCCAAGGCAGTCACTGATTAAGATTCCCACACACCAATATTCACATTACAGCCATCTCAGCATGCGATGATATTAATGGTCCTAAAGCACAGAAAGCCGTTACCTACACCCAAAGATGCCGTGCATGACCTCCTACAAGAAGAAACTACAGCCAGCCTCCCCAAAGAACTTGGAGATGCATCCACAGGGGCAGCCCTTTTCACTCAATGTGGCGGCTACCGTGGGTGTGGTAGAGGCGGAGGACGTGGTGGATGCGGTGGACATGGTGGAAGCAGTGGAATCAGAGACAGCCATGAAAGCAAGTGCACCAACTGCAAAATTGACTGTCATACTCCAGATGCATGCAGGAAGCAGAAACGCGCCCAGGAGGGAGGAAACAATGGAGGAAACAACAGAGGAAACAACAAGCGCATATGCTTCCAGTGCAGGCTTGCAGGTCATGTCAAAGTTGATTGCGTCTCCTACAAACATATAAAGGCGTGGTGGAAAGTAAAGACAGCCACTGCTACAACAGCCCTTGCAACGACCAGAGACTGCAATCACTTCTGACTAACCGGTTGTGCTCTCGCCGCCGCCGCCGCCACTTCGAAGTGGGTCATTGATTCTGCAGTGTCACACCACAAGTCCGATGATCTCCGCAGCTTCTCAAGATTCAAAAAGCTCTTACTGCCTATACTGATCGAACACAGAGAGAACAATTCAATCACCGCCACGCATTATGGTTTCATCAACATTATACTGGGGAATCAAGTGGAAGCCATCCATACTCTCACTTTTCGAGTTTCTCTTCTACCGATCAAGCAATTGGATTTGGGTGGGCATACGACTATATTCGGAAACGGAATACGCTCCATATCTTAGCCATCTTCCTGCAACACCGCCGGAAAACTAATCAATGGCGTATATATCACAGTCCCCGCAACAGCACTTTTATCAACTGGCAACAACGGGAAACAGAGAAAGAGAAACATCTCAAGGGTACTAATCGCAGAGCATACAATCGAGCCAATAATCGCAAAGCCTACAATGAAGCCTACAATCGCAGAGTGTAAAATGGAGCCTACAATGGCAGAAGCCTACACTCGAGCCTACAATCGCAGAGCCTACAATCAAGCCTACAATGGAACCTACAATCGCATCTACAAATCCACCGGCTTCCTCTGTTCTAAGTGCACCTTTGACTACCCAAACTAAGTCCGCTGGACAGTCTGTGACAATGCCAGAGTGAAGAATATGGCACCGACGACTAGCCCATATCAATCCTACCGCCATGAAAACTCTGATTAGTGGATATACACACCATGATTCGATGTGCACAGTCTGCATCCAAGCCAAGCACAAGGAAAATTTCGTTAGAGTGCCAGTCAAGGACAGTACAAAGCCATTTGAACATGTACATTCGAATGTGTGCCGTCCCTTCTTTTCACCAGCCATGGCAGACAGTTGATACTATATACTATTCATCGATGATTACACGAGATACTGTAGGTGGAAGACTCTGGTCATAATAAGGTGCAGCTCTGTTGCATTAGGTGCAGCTCTGTGGCATTAGTGCGGCTCTGCGGGAGGCTCGTGTATTAGTTAGTTCAAGCGAGATGTCAGTTCAATCATCAATGACATTCACTTCTATACATACAGAGAGGCTATTTGCCTACATTGGTAGCAATACTCGACTTCTGACGGCGTCACAAGCATCAGAAGCGATTGAAACACAACACAAGATGGCAGATTCACTTGGTTTATGTTCGAGCCAGTGGGCTACCGGGAGTTTGGAGGCATCGCAGGAGTCGTCGGACTTCGCAGCCCTCCCTGCTACGCACGACCTGCACAACACGCATGTCGCGCACGTGACGCACGTCACGCACGTCACTCACGTCACGCATGTCACACACGTCACGCACGTCACACACATCACACACGTCACGCCCAACACGCACAAAACGCATGACGGGCATGACACTCACCACACATACCACACGCACGACACACACGACACACACGAAATGCACGACACATGCGACATGCACGACACACAAGACAAGCATGATGTCCGTTTTACCGACAAAATCGAATATGTCGAGTCAATTAGGTTTGGCAGCAGGTGTAGGACCTCATCCTTTGAGGGGTTCGAAGCTACAGAACTTTGCACCACAGAATATGTCACAAACCGAATAAACGTCCTCAACGATGGCCCTGGGGTCTTGTCTGACAGAGTAATCAACTGGATCAGGGCTATGGAGGACATCCAATTGGAGATCATCGATGCTAACCTCTCGAAAAGCCTTGAGCAAGCCGAGAAATTAGCCAAGATTTGCGACCTCAACGAGAGCTTGGCCGATAAAGTGCAGGACTTGGAGGCGACTGAGCCCGTCCGAGACAGCCCGAACAGGTCATTAGCGGCCGCTCAGCAGGACATTGAGCAGTTGGGGGACAAGCTGCAGTATGAGAAATGTCAATCCACCAAGTTGGAGAGAAGTTTCGACCTGTGCATGTCGGAGCCGGAGACAATTGACCAGACAGACATCGCCCCGCTCAGCCTGGAGAAGGACATGTTGCTGCACCAAGTCAAAGTCACTTGTCACAGAAGAGCAGCCTCGAATCTTAATTGAAAGCTTTCGAATGTGTTATTCAACAACTGACGACTAACCAATTAAATGCAACTCCGGAGCCGAACACATCCCAACCGCCTCCTGGCCTGTTCGGGATACATGGCTTTTGTGAACCGACCTCTGGCTAATTCAGGATCTGTGGCTGCACCAGGTAACCCCTGGCTCGTATGGAAGCCGTGGCTTCTCTGTCAACTGATCTAACCTTCCGACGTATCAGGGCAAACGAAGCTTGGACGATGTCACCGCTTTCCTTTTTGCTTTAAAGCGGCACTTCACCAATGCAGCACAGGCCATTGGATGGGTCAGCACAACCGGCCGGGCAAAGCAAGCAGCGCTACAGCTGAAAGGCGACAACGCAGTCTGGGCCATACAGTGCTTCCCAATGAGTACGCCCATCGAATGGTCCATCTTTGCCCAGAGTTGATTGCTAAGCTTATTCTGTTCAACGCTTCGGACCCGATCAATCGCTAATGGGAAGCACCGAGCTTAAGGGAGGGAGAATGTGTCACAGAGTTCAATGAGTGTTTCCGTCACCTACGTTCGAATTGGACCCCTGCCAGCCTATGCCTGCCGAAATGTCAGCTGATGCGTATGGATATAAGATTGAAAAGGGCAACCCGGAAGTTTACAAGGACTTGGTTCATTATATTGGCAAGCGCGATAGGTCTCCAATGCTTGAACAGCGCATGGAGCACCTCGCCGCATTGGACACATCTCTCAACATGTTTCAACCAGGCAGTGGCCCCAACACTACCGCAACTATGCAAGCTTCCGCGAGGAAGATGGACTCCAAGCAAGGTGGTACCACTGGCACAGTTGGCCAGGCCAATGACGACGGTTTGACTTGCTTTGACTGTCGCCAGGTGGGTCACATCTCTCGGAATTTCCCAAACCGCGACTTGATGAAGAAGCTACTAGAACAAGCTTTGGATGGCAAAGATACTGCAAAAGCCAAGTCTGGACGGCCACGTAAATATAAGAAACGGGGAGGTCCACTAACCTGTAGAATGGAGACTGGGTGGATTGCAGAGGACACTGAGGCTAAGCAGGAGACAGACTGTGAGGAAGATAGTGAGTTGGAAAGTCTCTCAAACTCTGTTAGGGGTTCTCTCCTGACAGTTGGATTAAATGCGCATAATATCCACGTCTCGATTGGGCAAGTTTTGACTTGGCGGATTCATTGAAAGCAAAGGGCTGCGGCCGCTGATTTGATGATGCAACATCTTGCCAGATCGAAAGGACAGAGAGGTCCGGCCGAGCAGATGTTCTCAACCAGATTCATTCCTGGTATACTATGCGGTTGTATATGTTGTACATGGCAGTCGTGCAAGTAAAGGGCTCTCTGGTTTCCGAATAGGATGCAGGGCACGTCCGGGTTGTGAACACCTAAGCACACAGGACTGAGAGACCATGGCGTTGGCAGTCAGCCTAAATTGGACATCCGGCATTGAGTTGAGGGTTGGTTCCGAAATGATTTAATCAGAAAACAAGAGGTATTCTGATTATCGCGCATACAGTCTACGTCGGCATAGAGAGGTTTTCCTCAGAAGAACTACGAATGATGACGCAATCACCGTGGGGGGTGTGCGTTCCGACTACCAAATTAGGATCACGCGATAAGCCAAGTTAAGTTGTGGTCTGATTTATGAGCTGATTTAATATCGGGCATAAATAAGTTAATGCGTGGGCAGCGGGCCGTAAGACGCTAAGATAAGTGTTTGAGGGATTGATTTATAGTTCGGAAAAAACTGGAGATCATCGAGTGAGCGATGTTAGGCCCGTGTGGTCTAGGGGACTGTGAAGACATCAGGATTATTCCGAGTTGAAGAGGGGCAACCGGCTTGAGATACGAAAAGATGGATACCTACCAGTGAAGAAGAATCCTTATTTATTATTAAGTTTTTATGATACCTATACCTACATCTATTATTATATATAAAATCTATTAGCTTTGTGTAGCGGCAGCCCCGCACCTCGGAGAAGTATTATCTTATACGAATGACTATAACCTTCGAAGACGAGAAGGATGTTATAGTGTATGCTCTAGAACGTATCATCCGTTTTCGCCAGAGATAATCGTTATATCTTCATAGCGCAAAGCATATGGTGGATAGCTTCCGGTATTGGACTTATTGAAGAGTTAATTACGCATATCGATAAAGTACGAATTGAGTCTGAAGCGAGCCATTCGGTTGCGAAGGAAAAACAGCTACCTTCGGAGAAGGTCTCGCCGATCATACCTCAGGAGAATATTAATATCGGATCTCCCAAGCGATATATTCATACCGATCGGATATCTCAAATTGATAATAATAGCGAGAGCCTAGAAGCTGAAAATAGTCAGGACGAACTAAATCGGGCTTCATCCATCATTCAAAGCGGAGACAAGTTTATCAATAAGTCTCGGAAAAATAGGCAGGCTTTAAAGCAGAAGCCTGGAGCGTTATCTCGTACGAGGACGGGACAGATTCCGGTTAAACCCTTAACCAAAAAACAGATGAGTTGGTTGCAAGCAATACCTAAGGATATCCTGTCAGCATACTTGGCTGATAGATAGTATTACTTACGAAGTGAGGGAGATTACGCTTAGACGTAATATTGCCGATAATATCTGAACACCAGAATTATCAAGGAAAACTAAGAGTTTTAATATTGATTAATCAACAGGATTAATTACGAAGCTATATGTACTGTCAGTTTTGTCTTACACCACGATACGATTTAGTTGCCATTTGTCTAGCAGCTTCCAACACGACGATATACATTGGTCCTTGTTGCGTATACGATCTTTATAGACTACCAGTACACCTCATCTGGAGATACGTTTAAAAGAATCAATAGGATCATACGGCTGTACGCACCCAATGTACTTAGCGAAGTATTATTGGAAAGGCGTTGTACCCCCGTAACAAACTCGGACTCAGAAGCGGGAAAAGGCAAAGGCAGTCAGTAGCTGCAGCTATACCTTCCATATAAACACCGTCATGTACCATATCGTCAAACAAAAAAGGTGGCAAATTGGTGCCAGATAGTCATTTCAAGTTTTTCACCCATTACCACCACTGCAAAGTTATTAAACTAGCTCACTCAGTAGTCGACCTGCTAAGGTTTAATGAGAAAACATGATACCAAACGAAAGGAGGATGGTAGAACAGCAAAAAGGCGAGGGTAATGAAGGACGATGGTGCGACAGAGAACTATGTGGGGCGGAAGTTCATTGAGGAACACACATGGGAAGGGGCTGCCCTGCATGTAAAGGGGGCGGGAAGGATGATTGTGGAGACCCCCAATATCAAGGCAGACGATGGCATTGAGCAAGACCAAAGAGCCAAATTGAAACTACGACTTGGTGCGTTATATGGCTATGAGGCCGAATTTACCATCGACGACGTCAAGCGATTTTATATTGTGCTAGGCAAAAGATGGATGCGTGACATCAACCGACGAAATCAAATTGACCATGACAGCAATGAAATCTGGATTGCGGATAACCTCTGGGAGGAAACAGAGGATGGCAGAGTCCATTCCCTGCCTGGCCTACTCCCCTTGCACATTGACGAAGGAATAGCGGGGCAGGCCAAATTCATGGGCATACACAGTATGCTGAAGGAGGAATATAAAAATGTGTCTGCATGCTTGTTGAAACAAGCCTTCTTGATCAAAGTACACCACCGCGGTTATGGCGGTACACTTCAGCCCAACAAACTCCCGCGTGAGTTTCCGGAGATGTTGACAGAATTCCAGGGGCTTTTCGCCAAGACAACATTTGGAAATTCGCGGAGTGGAAGGCAGGCCCATTTCGTAATTGAAACGGAACCAATTGGCGAAATACCGTTCTGCTCACCATACTGCATCTCTCCAATGAAAGAAGCAGAGCTACGGAGGCAGATAGACAAGGCTATTTGCTGCCGGTGAATTCAGCCCTCTTGAAGTAATTTCGGCTCACCGGTATTATTGGTGCCAAAGCCTGACGGTACACTGTGCATGTGGATCGAGTATCGTGCAGTGAATGCCATAACCGTCAATTATTGTTACCCTCTCCCACACATCGATGATTCACTCAACTCAATTCACAGCTCTTGCTTGTTCACAAAATTGGACCTGGCGGCTGCTCACCATCATATGCACATCACCACAGCCGACAGGCAAAAGACGGCCTTCACGACTAAGTTTGGTGTATAAGAGTGGCGAGTCATGCCGTTTGGCCCGGGGAACGCACCCAGCCAGTCCATGGGCATGATGAACGGCGTCTTGGATCGAATGGAATACAAATTCATTGTCGTATACCTTGACGATATGATGATTCCCAGTTGTAGTCTGGCGGAACACGTCATACATGTCCGAGAAGTGCTTACTGTGCTGACAGAACATGGTCTCAAGGCAAAACGTGCAAAATTTGCCTGGGCGTGTCAGAAAGTTGATTTTTGCGGCTTTGAGATTGACAAGGACAGCATCCACACCCAGGAGCATAAGACTAGTGTGGTAATGGATGGGTTTCAACCTGAGAACGGTAAAGACATCAGTGGCTTCCTGGGCATCACCAGTTACTATAGCAAATTCCTTGAACACTGCGCTCACATTGCAATACCCTTGTATGCGATTGGCACTCCTCCAAAACGAAAAGGGAACTTGGGGCTGCGATGTGATGACCCGAGGAGAGTCAGCCACAGTCCACTTGCTTGGGATAGAGAATGCCAGCATGCTTTTGACATGCTTAAAAAGGCACTCTGCAAAGCTCCAGACCTTGCTCTACTGGACCCCGAAGCCAAATATTGCCCGCATGTCGATGCTAGCCAATATCCATTTGTGCGCATTGCTCTCCCAGGTGCAAGACAAGACAGGGAAGGTACTGGTTTATTTCAGCCGTAAATTACACAATGCAGAGACACGATACCCTGCATATGATTGAGAAATTTTGTGCATCCGAGATGCAATTGTATACGGGAAATTCAACCTACATGGAGCCGAGGAGCCATTTTTGGTACACACAGAACATGCAACCATGCATTGGATCCTCATACAACTACAAATCGCCGTATGTCAGATGAATATCGTGACAGTCCTACAGAATTTCAGCTGGGAGGTCAAGCACATCCCGGGTGTCAAGAATCAGGTTGCGGACGGAGTGTCTTGCCACCAAGATTTCCGACGGGAGCGATGCAATATAATAGCACTGGTGGTTACTGCGGCCGGGGAATGGGTTGATGACAGCAGGGCGGGCATAATTGATAATGAATGGTTTGGGCCGATTGCTCATTGCTTGGCGAATTCAAGTCCCTGCCCCCTACCATCCACTGCATCTACCAAGGAACGCAAATTATGGGTGGCAGCGCAACGATTCTATTTGGAAGAGACTGGCCTACTGTGGGTACTTGGAGATGTAAGGGCGCATACGCCGGCGCTCGGCAGTATAGGGACATGATATGGTATACGGTTGCACACGGGCGTGAGTGAGATTATGCGTAGAAGTAAGTGGTAAGATATTCGGTACAGAGCTAAGTCTCCGTCGCGATGTCAATATAAGGTTGGCGGTTACCCGGCACTGGACACCTCACGTGACCGTCCGGCAACCCTAACCACGCACACTTGACAACGCCGTTACATCATCCCCCTCTTTTAGGGCAGAACTCCCGGGCTGCTAAGTACAAATAGAAACAAGAACATCCCGCATACACGCTCGTACGATCCCGTAAGTCCAACAACTGATCAGTACGTCCAGGGTGACCTTCTGGCGCACGGGGAAACTCCACCTCCAATTGACTTGGTTTCCAGAGGTGGTTAAACCTGTGCCGACGCCATTTGTACTGGACCGGGTCCTGACAGTAGAATAAAGAAGGAAATGCCCAATTTGACCTCATCTCCATTTCTCCATTCCCGTCAATTCCTCCTCTTCCGAGATCCGACTTCCTTCATCTCCGCGGCTTATTCGGTCGGTCTCGGTGGATCTCGTCGATTAGTTCACAAGCATTCTCGAGGTTTTCGAATGGCTCCCAGCTTGTGTGTATGTGGCTGTATCCCGCCGACTGAACGAGGTAGTGTAGCTTCCGGTAACGCTGCTTAGCGTCGAGAGTCCGTTCGACCTCCCATTGCTCCGGATCGTGGACTATTACTGGATGTGGTTCCGAGGATGGTTGTCCTACGACCGGCGGTGTGTGGTGATCGAGCTGCGACACATGGAAGACGTTGTGATTCCGCATTGTTTTCGGCAAGTCTAGTTTGTAAGCATTCTTATTGATGATCTTACTTACCGTATACGGTCCAGTGCACTTGTAGTCCAGCTTCTTTGACGGTCTAGTCGTTCGGAAGTGTCGGGTCGAGAGCCACACTTCGTTCCCGACTTCGAAGGTCATGTCCTATCGGCCAGCGTATTTTGATTGCCGTGCCCGGGCTTCCAACAAGCTCTCCCGGAGAAGCCGGTGAGTCTCTTCCATTCCCGAAACCGTTGCGTCCGCCAGTATTTCCGACCTCATATTTGATGGGGCTTTCGGTGGCTTGAACTGCATTGGCGGGTGGTAGTGGTAGTTGGCCCAGAATGGCGTCATTCGCATTGAGTGGTGGACGGAATTGTTGTAAGCAAACTTTGTTAAAGGTAACAGTTCTACCCAGTTGTCCTGCTCGTAGTTGCAGAAGGCCCGTAAGTACTGCTCCGTGGTCTGGTTTTGTCGCTCTGTCTGGCCATCGGTCTGTGGATGAAACGCGGTCGACAGCCTGTGATTGATGCTTAGGTGAGAGCAGACTCGTTTCCAGAATCGGCTGGTAAACTCCTTCCCGCGATCGGTTACAATATTGTCTGGTACGCCACGTTTGCAGATCACGTGCTCGAAAATCATTTGTGCCAGGTCTGGTGAGTCTATATCTTTCCTCCAGGGGAGGTAGATTGACATTTTTGTCAGTCGATCGACGATTACCAAGATTCCCGTATACCCGGAGGCAGTTGACTCAGGGAGGTCCGTGACGAAGTCCATGGTAACTCCTTCCCAAGGTCGTGACGGTGGTGGTAGCGGCATGTTTGTGCCGTGATGGGCGTGTCGTGGTGCCTTGATTCGGTGGTATAGTTCGCATCCGGCGATGTATTTTCGTACAGTGGCGTCCATAGCGGGCCAGTAGAAATCCCGAGATACTAATTCGGCGGTTATAAGAGCTCCAAAGTGGCCGGATTCTGGATTGTCGTGGAAAAGGCTTATGAGTTTGTTGCGAAGCAGGTCATCCTTTGGTACATATATCCTTCCTTCGTAAGTGAGAACTCTGGTAGTGACTTTCCACTTGTTACTTGAGTCTTCCTCTAGTTCATCGCTTCTTTGCAGATCAGGAATATCGATGATTGGGGTGCCGACAATCCTGCGCTTCATGTTGGCAGCCAACGCGTCGATAGCCTGGGCTGTTTTGGTTTCCTGAAGGAGGTCATCGTACGGTTCAACGGTGTTAGTCGCCAAGGTTGCCAGTAGCCTCGCAGTCGGTCTCTCGTAGCCTATCTCATAGTCGGGCCTTCTTGATGGTCCATCGGCCGGGTTCTTCTTGGCTTCCAAGTGTTCGATGACAAAGTCGTAAGATGATAGGATTTCCGCCCACCTTGCCTGTCTTCGGGAAAGCACTTTGGAGGTTTGGAAATACTCCAGATTCTTATGGTTGCACTGGATCAGGACCTTGTGATTAGCGCCCTCGAGATAGTGTCTCCATTGTTTCATTGTCTCGACAATCGCCAAGAGCTCCCGATCGTACGTATCGTAGTTCTGTTCGGCGAGAGACCATTTTCGAGAGTAAAAATTGACTGGGCGAAGAATCCCGAATCCGTCGTACTGGTTGAGGATGCCGGCGATTGCGAGGCCACTTGCATCGGTCTGCAGAATGATCGGTTTTTGCGGGTTGAAGTGCTGGAGGATCGGTGCTTCGGTAAAGGCCTTTTTGAGTTTTCGAAATGCGAGTTTGACATCCCGAGTCCATTCCCACTTCCGTGAGCCCTGTGTCTTTAGCAAGTTCGATATGGGAGCTGTCACCTTTGCATATTTGCGAATGGATCTTCCGTAGAAGTTTGCGAAGCCGAGGAGCACTTGCACATCCCGAACTGATTCCGGGGTTGGCCAGTCTTCAATCGTGGATATGCGGTCTGACTCCATGCTGTTCCCATCCGAATTGATGACAAATCCGAGAAAGCCGACTTCCCGAACTCCGAATTGGCACTTTTCAGCCTTGCAATATAACCCGAATTCCTGTAGGCGTTGCAGCACTTTTCGGACATGGTCTTCGTGCTCCTTCTCATTGGTCGAGTAGATCAGTATATCGTCAAGCTAACACACGGTGAAGTCGTCAATATAGGGCCGTAGACAATCGTCAATGTAAGCCTGAAACGTAGCCAGTGCGTTTTTCAATCCGAAGAGCATAATTTGGTATTCGAACTGACCATAGCCGGTTCGGAATGCAGTCTTGAATTCGTCTCCTTCTTTGATTCGGATGAGGTGGTAGGCGTTCCGGAGGTCCAACTTAGTGACGATTCGTGCTTCGCGCACTCGATCGAGTAGTTCTGAGATTAGCGGGATGGGGTATCTATTTTTTACCGTGCCCAGGTTGAGAGCTCGATAGTCGACACACAACCGTAGTCCTCCGTCTTTCTTCTTTGCAAACAGGATCGGCGCTGCGGCCGGGGATGATGAGCGCTGAATGAAGCCGCTTGCCAGGTTCGTTTCGATGTAGGCCTTGAGCGTCTTCAATTCGAATTCTGAGAGGTTGTAGATCCGCCCGTATGGTAGTTTGTAGCCGGGTTCCAGATCGATCGCGTGGTCAGTTGGCCTATGCGGCGGGAGTGTCTCAGCCTTTACCGTGCTGAAGACCTCCACGAAATCTTGATATTGTGCTGGGATGCAACCCCCGTCATCTGTCTTTACCATCGCCGCATTTTCTATGTCTATTCCTATTTTCATTAGCCTTGTCTGCATTCTGCATTGTAGCGTGCTTGGCAGGTGGGGATGGGTAGGGGTCCCGGGATAGCTGGATCAGACGGTTCGTCACAATAGGACCAAGCCCCGTTGACCAGTTTCTCCCTTCGTGTCTTGGCGAGCCGGTAGCAGTCATTCAAGCACCGTCACTGTGTCACTCTTCTGCCGCAACTACTGCCGCTGCTCCTGCTCGCGCATTCAGCATCCTGGGGTTTCCCTCACCTTCAGTGATGCCTTCCAGAGATGCTCCCAGCAACCCTTGACATTCCCCAAGTCATATGGCGAATGCCTCGACCACCTCCTCACTAGCTAAGAGATGATCGAATGCAGTAGCCCCGAGTAGTTGTATATCTGGGGAAGGATCAACATTTGTATTTCCTTCACCGCGTTCCGGCAGAAGACTCGCGTGATCTGCTTCTGGAATCTTCGCCCTTTGCGGTCTGTGTGGCGTTCGCAGGGCTGTCAATCGACCTTTAGTCCAGTCGATTTCCGGGTTTCTTGCCTTGAACCATGGCAAGCCCAGGACTAGGTCGTATGCCTTCATTGGGACGACTAAAACCTCCGATTCGTCAACCGGTTTATGGTGTTCAAAATACTGAACCAAGAGACTTGCCTTTCGGCTCTCCTTTGCAGACATCATCACTTGGCCATTGAGACCCTGGGTGGAGGTGAATGCTGGTTCGTGGGGCAATTCGAGTTTCCTGATTAGGCTCGGTGATATAAAGATGCTCGTTTGTAACGGGCGGGGTCGGGCGTAAGTGATATTGGTAACACAAATGTGATATCGGAAAACAAAACAAGACGCTCGAGATTCGTTTCGAGAAGATCAAGACAAGACAAGGGTCGAAGCTGTTCCAAAGTCATAACTTGCTTTGCTATACAAGAGAACGAGTAAAGAGAGAAGAAAAGGAAATCCTCCAATGCCATCAACACTCTCTTTATATACAATTCGTCTGCCACCCGCGAACCATTCCTCATGCTCCGATGTACCATCCGAATCTCATCTCATGATCTTACACACCACTCCATTATTCCTTATCGTAACAACCACGCCATATTGTTCGACGTCGCAACACTTCCTACCACTTCGTTATCTTACTAAATTATACCGCCACCCTCTTCGCCGCTGCCTCCGCGTCTCCCAACGTCTCCGCCTTTCCGTAACACAATTCCTTCAACACCACCCGGAATCTTCCTCCATTATCCCTAAGTATCTTCGTATCTTTCTGCGCCGTGACAGTATTCCCCTCTTAGGTTCGAGGTCCTCCGAGAACATTCTCCAGTGGTCCAGGTTTTCCTGGATACCGTTTATGGAACTCGTCCACAGCCTGTAACCCATCCACGAACTTCGCTGGTTCCCAAGTAAGGGAATCATAACCCGTCCATCGGATAAGATACTGTAATTGACTCCGATACATTCGGCTATCCTCAACACTTGATACTTGATATTCCTCCTCACCATCAACTTCAACAGGAGGTGGAGGGAGTACTACCTGTCCTTCCAACGGGTCCTCAACAACGGGGTCCAAAAGCGAAATAGGTTGTACTCGATGGATCCGAATTGACGCCGGTAAATCTAATTTATAGGCATACGGGGATACTTGTTCCTGTACCCGAAAAGGTCCCAGACGTTTCCAATCCAACTTGCGGGTAGGGCGAGTAGTTCGTACATGTCGTGCATCCAGCCACACCTTGGATCCGACCTGAATATTGGGTCCCGGAATGCGTCCTCTATTTGCACCTTCCTCTTGTACCGCTTGGCTCCGCTTCATCTCCACTCTCAGGTGCTCATGAATCTGTTCCATCGCAGCCTGGACCTGATCTGCCTCCAATCGTCGTTGATCCCTTTCCTGAGTCGGTTCTCCGGCAAATGACATTCGTGGATCCATGCCTTGGACTGCGAAGAAAGGGGTACATTTAGTCGATTCGGATAATCCATTATTCGCAGCAAACTCAGCAAGGGGTAACCACTGCACCCAATCATCCTGTTGGTGATTGACGAAGATGCGGAGATACTGTTCCATTCCTGCATTCATTCATTCAGTTTGGCCATCTGTCTGTGGATGAAATGCTGTAGACATCCGTCGGTCGATCCCTAACCGGTTGCATATCTGTCCCCAGAAAGTCGAAGCAAACTGAGGTCCTCGGTCCAAAACAATGGACCTTGGCAACCCGTGAAGGCGTACGACCTCTCGAAGAAATAACCTGGCTAATCCGACAGGGTCTATTGTTGTATGGCAAGGAATAAAGTGACGCATTTTTGAAAGTCTATCTACTACCACCCAAACTGCATCGAACCCATCGCACTCTGGAAGCCCAACCACAAAATCCATTGAAATATCTTCCCATGGCTTTTCCGGTACAGGTAAAGGTCGGAGTACTCCGAACGTTGCATGCCTTGTGGTCCTAGGCCGTTGGCAGCTATGGCAATTCCGTACATACTGATCCACCTGTTTCTTCATTTCCTTCCAGTAATACTGTCTATGCAAAAGATCGAAGGTTTTTGCTCGTCCTGGGTGCCCAGCTAACGCAGTATCATGATGCTCCTGTATTAATCGCAACCATAATTGATCTCCTTCAGGAACATACCGTTTCCCTCTATACCATATCCGTCCCTCCTTCTCTATGCACTCTGCTACTGTAATTTCCCTCAAACTACCTCCCTGTCGAATGGCCTCCAATATCTTCCTAGGTAACGGATCGTCCGTATATGCTTGAGTGAAAAGATCAGTTATCGAAGGAACGTCATGATCGGGCATATCATTAGCTGATATCCTTGATTGTTCCGGAAGATTATGCGGTTTTAAAACAACCTGTTCCATATTTTTTAATCTTTCATCCCCCCCCTCAGGGAGGTCTCCCGGCCTCCTTCTCAACGCATCTGCTTTCCCATTCGATTTTCCTGGACGGTAGACAATTTCATAATCGAACCGTGTTAAAAACTCGGACCACCGTGCTTGCCTCCTATTTAAAACCTTTTTTGTCATGAAATATTCGAGATTCTTATGGTCAGTTATCAATTTCAAGGGGTACCTGGCACCTTCACACTCAGGTCTTCATTCCTCGAGTGCCTTGATAATCGCCATTAGTTCCTTATCGTATATATCATAATTGCACTCTGCCGGTGTATGTTTCTTCGAATAGTAGGCTACTGGATGCAATATCCCCTCATCGTTCCGCTGAGACAACACTCCTGCAGATACATAATCAGACGCATCTGTTTCGATGATTACTTCCCTCTCATGGTCGAAATGTCGAAGTGCCGGTGCTGTCGTGAACGCCTTAATCATTGTTTCCAAGGCGAGCTGTTGTTCTGATCCCCATACAAACGGTTCATCTTTCTTTGTAAGCCTGGTTAGCGGTTCTGCTTTATCGGAATATCTAGAAATAAACTGTCGGTAATAATTGAAAAATCCCAGAAATTGCTGTACTTCGAAAAGATTATTCAGTCGTCCATTTTCCGTTTTCTTTTCCCTACTCCAATTCCGTACGGTCTCAATCTTATCCTCATCCATTGAAATCCCTGTTGTGGATATAATTAATCCCAAATACCTTACTGTCTCCTTATGGAATTCACATTTTTCTGGCTTAAGGTACAGCCCTGCTTCCAGCAACCGCTGCATAATCCATTTGACATGTTTAACATGCTCTTCCTCGGAATTACTGTAAATTAAGACATCATCCAAGTATGCTGAGGCGAAATCGTCCAGGGCTTCTCGAATGGCATTATTAATATAACCTTGAACATCTGCTTGTGCATTTGTTGTACCAAATTGCATCACCGTAGGTTCATATAACCCATATCTTGTTCGAAACGCTAATTTATGCTCATCCCCTTCCTTAACCCGAAGTAGATTATATGCTCCTCTAACATCTAACTTTGTATATATCCGGGCTTTTCTTAAAAGATTCAATGTTTCCTTTATCAACGGGAGGGGGTATCGATTCTTTATTGTCTTACTATTAATATCCCGATAATCGATGCAGAATCGTAATCCCCCTCCAGGTTTCTTCGCGAATAACACTGGGGCTGCAAAGGGCGAAGATGATTGTCGAATAAACCCCTTTGACATATTCTCCTCAAGCCACTCTTTCAAGACGACCAGCTCAGCCCTGGACATTGAGTACAATGGTCCCCACGTTGGTGTTTCTCCGTCCTTTAAACAAACCTCATGATCAATTCCAGGTCGATGTGGCGGTAACCGATCTGCCAGCACCTTATTAAAAAGAGGGAGAAATTCATGATACTGTTCGGGTATAGTCTCTTCGAGGGGGCGTTCTTTCAGATCTTTTGCCTTGATGGCTTTATTAATATCATATAGGGAAGCCTTAAACAACTTAAGTTTTCCTCTCTTGACAGCCCTGAGAAATGAAGCTCCACTGAGCATAACAATGTCCCCTCGAAACGGTCTTAGGGGTCGAATTTTCGGTTCAAATATATCTTTTACTTGATATATTGGTTCTGGTGGTTCTTCTGTAACTCCTTGCACCGTTACTGATGTATCATGGCAGTGCGTAATGCAATATTGCGAACCAAACGTAACTGTATTCGATGCAAAACGCACAGCTACATCGTGTAGCCGTAACCAGGGGATCCCGAGGACAATTGGATAATGACCTAACTTCGTAATGAACATGGGTAACTGTTCCTTATGTTCTTGTATCTTCATTCCAACTTTAGCAATATGTGTAATGTCTCCGGATTCAATAGGTCTTCCATCGATAACCTCCACTTGTTTCTTTTCCTTCAGCTCTTGAAGTGGTATCTGATGATGGCGAGCAAAATCTTGATCCATAAATGCAATGCCCGTAGCTCCGCAGTCAATTAGTGCATGCGTAGGTACCTCTTGGTTATTCATGGTCAATGAACAGGTTATAACTAAATGTTTGCCTTCCATTGATCCTCCCAATACCTCCACCTTGCTAACTGACAATCGCAAAATTCCAAAACATTTCAAAGCATTTAAAACAAAACTTTTTCCGTCAAGCAAAGCGCCATCCTGATTGGGTTGACCTAATCTTTTCCCGATTCCTCGGGACATTCCTTAGTCCCTACTTCCTTGACCTCCGCTCCAGACGCCTTGATCGTCTGAGCCTTTTTCCTTGCCGCACATTCTGCTGCCCTGTGGTTAAACCCACCACAATATAAACACCTCCCATCCGCAAACCTCTTTGCTCTTTCCTCTGCCGAAATCCTTCTCTTGCCTGCGCTGAGATCCATTGGTGCAGGTCCACTATACCCGGCAACTGTTCCAGCAGGGGCTGTTTCTGGGGCTTTCGGAGCCGGAGGGGGCCTGGAGGAAGCGAAACCTATCCCGCTTCCTTTGTTTTGTGCTGCCTTCTCCGCACGTCGTTGTCGTATCTGGTTATCCCTCTTCTGGCAAACCGTTACGAACGCGGGGAGTTCCTCAGGCATATCGCTATAGGTAAAGGAGTCCTTCATTTCATCCAACAATCCCATCCTTAGCGCATTTCGTAAAGCCGAAGGATTCCAATCCAAATCGGCGGCGATGACTTGAAACTCTGCGTAATACTGAGAGAACTGAAGGTTCTTTTGCTTAATTTCCCGCATTTTCCGTTCGGCGGTGGCTACTCGGTCGGGGTCCCCAAAAGCTGCTTCCAGGAGTTGTATAAAAGCTGGTAGGTCTTCCATCCCTATTGTTCCGTCCTCCCGGACGTGTGGTAAGATCTGCCCCAAGGCGATTCCCCTCAGGCGGTTGAATGCGTACCGCATCTTCGACTGTTCGTCGGGAAAGCTGGCGGGCTTGTGTCGTATGACCATCCGGAGTTGAGCGATCTAGCCTCTCAACTGATTCCGATCCGATCCTGAAAAGTCCGGGGAGTGGGGAAATTTCTGGCCTCTGTCTTCCGGGGCTTGAGGAGCAGCCGGAGCCGCCCTGGCTGCCAACATCAAGGCGTTCGCTAACTGCGTCCTCAAACCGCGGACTTCCTCTCCAGATTGCCGTGCGTCTCGGGTCATGTCCTCCAGATCCTGTCGCAAGTCCTCGCTGGTTCCTGGGGCTGCTGGCCTCCGCAGGGCTTCGTCCCGTTCGTTCCTCAGGGTCTGAATTTGTTGCTCCAGTCCGGTGTGATCGCACGGCGGAGGCAGGAACTGTCTGGCCTGTAGGTCCGTGATTTGTTGCTGTAGGTCGATGATCTGCTGTTGGTGCTCGCAGACCATCTGTACCTCTCGGATTGGTTGGGCGTACTGTGCCACCCGCATCAGTACCTCCTGTGTTTGTGCGAATGCCTCCATCAGTTGTTCGTGTCCGATGTTGTCTTTGTTGATGTCGATGAGGGCCATAATGGTGCCTTGGTCTTCGATCGACACCAGGGCCGCTCGGGGTTCTGTTGATTGTGACATCGCAGGAGGTTAGGCACATTTACCAGTGCCAATTGTACGCATCGATTTCGGAAGGGGTTGGGGTCGGGGGTACTACAACAATCAGCGGGATCCCCAGAGACTTTGCTGTTGTTGCTGCTGCTGCTGCGTGTCCAACTGTAGACTGTGCGCCTTCGCAATTATGTCCTTCGCAGTTGCACGGTTCTTCGGGATCGCACGGAAACCAGGAGTGTGCTCCTGTGTACCGAGTCCAATGTGGTCCAAATACGGGATCGTTAATATCGAGTCCGCCGCCCTCTCTAGCTGCGTCTGTCCAATAAGTATTCCAGGGGGAGGGGACAGCTGACTCTTCCCAAAAATAAGCTTCGAGGGGTTCTTCCTCGAAAGATGCTGCGAGTATTAACTCAATACTCTCAAAAGCGTTTAAAGGTTCGGGTTCAAAAACAAGGCAGGGGGTTCCGGCGAGATCAAACCAATTTATTCGCGAAGTACAGTTACTGTCGTACTTTTGCATTCGAATATGGAGATCTGTGAGGATACTGGCGAATATCGAATCCGGTCAATCGTTGTAAATCGTCGACGCACTCGTCGCAAACGTGTATCCAATGACGGTTCGGTGCTAGATAAACCCAACAAGAAACAGAGCAAGGTTCGGAACAATACTTACACCCTGTTGAGGGATGCAGGCACATTCAATATCAGGTACGATGTTGTAGGACTCGTTCTAGTGTAACGGGCGGGGTCGGGCGTAAGTAGTGTTAGCAACGGGTCCGGGTAACCCGCCACCGGTCCGGGTTTGGACCGTAAAAACGGGTCGGTTCGGTTCCAGACCCGGCCAAAAACCCGACCC
>Ga0307515_10006602_pt1 | contig 23147 bp, 4 predicted proteins | sample 17_EM_MG_FD_194513 | JGI IMG/M metagenome (GOLD analysis project Ga0307515, IMG submission 194513) | Populus trichocarpa ectomycorrhiza microbial communities from riparian zone in the Pacific Northwest, United States - 17_EM | ecosystem: Host-associated > Plants > Roots > Unclassified | place... | reverse complement strand
TTTATAGTAAGGCTTAATAACAGTTAAACGGAATTAAGTGGGTCCGTGAGGTATCTAAATAGTATAAGTTTAACTATTAATTATAATAAGTTGATGTGGGCCTAACTATCCTCCCTTTTTACGCCATATGCGTACTTTAGACTAAAGTGGCAGATTAAGCGTAGTTAAGGTATTTGGGCTATTTCTTATTTCTAGTACGTTATTAACCTAGCGTATAGCGTAGAGACGTTGCACCTCCTTTATTGCCTTGCGAATAGCCTCAGCTCGTTATATAACGGAGGGAGATAGTAGAGAATTATTAGTTATTTAAGGGTAGGCGCTAAAGACTAGTAACGTAGGTACGAGTCCATCCGGGCCAGCGGAATTGTTAATAGCTTTAACAGCCATTTATAAGGTAAGTTCTTTGCTAGCGTTCTTTAGTTCTAAAGAGATAATCTTATATACGCGGCGTAATGGCGCGTAATATCGCTCTACTTTTCTAATACTATTATGCGCCTTAATAGGGACTTCCTTAACCTTAATTGCCATTGCCTTTATTTGTTATCGGAACTCTATAGATAAGAAGTTCTTTCCTATATTATGGACGATTTAATTAGGGGGTCTTAGGTAGACATTAATCTAGTATAACCAAAGGGTATCCTATGCGTTCCTAGCTAATATATTCTTTAAGAATCGTGCGGCTTAGAAAGAGGTTAAGAAGTTAACAACTTAGAGTACTGGCTTGCTGCTAAGATATATAATGTTAACGATAATATAAAAGTTAAAGTTATAGTTATCTTTAAGGGTAAACTTAAATCGGCTAGGGGACTTCTGGTTTATTTAGTAGTAATAGCAGTACTTTATAAGATGCTTAATTGCCTTAACCTTAACTTTATGGCCTACTCGCTGAAGAACCCTAAGCAATTAATAAACGGATAGGTGGCCAAAACGATGGTGTAGTTGGCGTAATTCTAACTTAGTTAAGTGGCTTTAAGTAATACTCTTTTCTAGTTAATAAAGGAGTAACTAGGGGTGACCCTACTTGCGCATAATAGGTACCCAATTATTTCCCTAAATAAGTATATTCTTAAGGTTATTAAGCCTAACGCCTAATTTATTTATATCTTTAATGCAAAATAGAAACGGAGTGTTTATAGGAATAATATAGAAAGTAATATATCCTAAGGGGGTTTGGACCCTAATTGTACTAAGAGAGATTATAGTACCCTTGCCAAAACAAATCGTATATTGGCCTGCCGTTAAATAGTTAATCTAAATAGAGTTATTAAGCTGCTAAAGGGCTTAAACTTAAGGTTCTCCTACTATAGATACTCCTGCGGCTCTAGTATCTGGTATAATACCATAAAAGATATTCGCCAAGTATTTATCGTTAAAGGAAAATGCGGAGCTCTCCTTTAGCTTATTAAAGATATCTAACTTCGTAATAGAATGGAGTGTAGATTGGTTATTAAGAATAGCGATGGTTTATATACCATTTACCTTACTATACTTAGTAAAGTATTAGTTAGAAGAGTAGTTCTCAATTTCTATATCTATAAGGAGCTGTTTAGTCTTATTAACCTTACCCTTAAAATCTTCTACGCCTTTATATTAAACCAGGAAGCTTTAGAAGTAGGCCGTAATAACCTTACAATTTCTAACGTTTCTTATACTTTAACGGAACTTGTTATATACCTCCTTTCGTTTATTAAGGGAGTGTCTAGTTAACTAGTAATTTAGCTTCTTATAAACGTAGCACTTCTTCTAGCAATTACTTTAAAATAAACCTCTATAAGGACCTCTATAATTACCTTATAGTCGACATTAATTGTACCCTTTGCTATATTCCCTACCACGGCCGCTATATGTTTGATTAGTCTAGTTATAATTATGTTAGTTAGAAACGCTTAGTTAGGTAGGGCTTTTGGTATAGAGCTGTTAAGATTCTTATATTTGTATTATAGTACCTACGGCAAAGCGTAGCTTGGTATATACTCCTTTAAACGTGTCTATAGGTTTATATAGCGCTAAGTTGCACTTAGGAATGCTATGGCATACTAAGATAACCTAGTCCCTTAGGCTGTTCTTGTTTTAGTAAGTTTTAATAAATCCACGTTGGATTTTCTAGAGTTTATTAAAGAGTAGTTAAAGGCACTCTAAACAAGTCTTTGCTGGGTTAGAAGTAATAACTCTCTAGAATATAGTCTCTCGCCATTTAGATATATAAAGTTGGCGATTCTTATTAGTCTTAAAGTAGGCTCTAGTAAGCTAAAGCATTATATTAAAGCTATAGTTTTTACCCGTAATATGGTTATAATAGAATATTACTACCTGTCCCTTTAATATAATAGAGAAAGCGTAATGGTATTAGTGGTGTTAAATTCTAACCTTATTGCAACAGTTATAAAAGACCTATAGTTTTACTCCAAGTATGTTATATAGTTCTTCTTTAAACTTCTTCTCTTCATCCGAATATACCTTTATTAGATTTATAACTTCTTATAGTAAAGGCTTACCGGTTAGCTGGAGTGGAGGAGGTAGAGGCGGAGCAACTCTAAGTAGGAAAGTACCTCTAGGTAGGAGAGTAGCTTTAGGTGGGGGGTTAGCGTTCTAGGGGTTTTAATACGAATTAAAGTTGCCTTTTAAAGAATATGGGTTTTTTTTAGGTTTCCGTAGTTAACATATAATCTCAGCTTCCGTCTATATTAGTTCTTCTATACTAGCAATAATAGCCTAAATATTGCTAGCAATTGGGTTACCGTTCTTAGTAATATATACCCTATTCCTACAGAGGAAGTCTCGAAAATCCCAAACAATATTAACGTTGCTAAGTGCCCAGGTATCAGCAGTCCATCCTATAAAATCCTCCCTAAAATACTCCTATAGTTGTGAATCGGCGTAGCATTTATTTTGGTAGAATATAATATAGTGTAGGAGAAAGCCGTTAACTTATTTTGCGGTATAAGTTGTTATATTAAAGGCGAATTCGTCCTAATCTTTATTGATAAGTTTCGCGTGCTTAGCTACCCCTAGTAGTAAAGAGTCTTTCTAGTTATTTAAAGTAGGCGTAGCCATATTTTCGGAGGAAGGGAAGTGTTGTTAGTGTAGGGATTGTCGTTTGGTGTAGGGGTTGTTATTTAGTACGCGTTTGTGACATATATTTGCGGTTATAGGGCTTAGGACCAGTTCTGGCCTTAAATTGCGAAGACTTATAAAGCGTGTTATTCTGCGTAATGGACGTAAGAATCTATAATTTTGGAAAGGCTTAGGACTAGTTCTGGCCTTTAGATCCTTAGATTTGTGGAAGAGTTCTATTTAAGGTTTAGGACCAGTTCTAACCTTAAAAGATAGCTTCCTCTAGCACGAGTAGCACTGGTATAGTGGCTTATTTCTTCTTGGTGGAATACCTTGCTGTTTTATGGTATAACAGTGAAGTTAATTACTAATTAGTGTAGGTTACACAAGGTGATATTATGTAGCTACGGTTCGTAGATAGTATAATAATTATTGTTCTTTTTAATGATTCTAAGAAAGGGGTAAGGAACTTAAGGTTCCTTACCACGCTAGTGCTGCGGCGGCACGTGACGGCAACTTGCCGCACGTAACGGCAACTTGCTATATGTGGTGGTAATATGCCTTATATAGTGACCACTTGCCTTTATTCCCAATATAATACTACTAAAGTTAAACTATAACATTTACAATAAGGAGTTATTAGGTATAGTTATAATACTAAAAAAATAAAGAGCATTTTTCTAAGGTATAAAAAAACTATTTATAGTTAAGACGGATTATAAGAACCTAATAGGATTCTTAATAATAAAGGAACTTAACTAAAGATAGGTTAGATAGGCAGAGATACTTATAGAATACTATTTTAAGATTTAGTATACTAAGGGTACAGATAATATATAAGCAGATACTCTAAGTTAAAAGGCTAAACTATAAAGCAATAAAAAGCCATTAGGGGCTTTACTGTAAAAAGACATAGATAAACTAATTAGGTATAATTATCTAAAAATTATAGCAACTTAAGAAGAACTAGATAGGGTTTATAAGTTACTAAAAAGCTTTTAGGTATAAAGAATTTTAGAAGTATAGCTAAAAGATTTATAGACGGATATATATAAAAACTGAAAAGCTAAGTACATCCTAAAAAGTATAGTAGAGCAATTTATAGAGGATTTCTATAAAGGATTAACTTAAGAACATAATAGGGCCATAGGCTTAGTGTCAAGACTTTAGGAGGAATATATTATTAATAGAATCTAGGGCTTAGCGCAAAAAGTTATAAGAGAATATCTAAATTATTAAAGAAATAAATTAATAATGCATAAGCTATATAGAGGGCTATAACCTATTAAAATACTAAAGAGACTATAGGAGGTTATATTATAGGACTTTATTATTAAGTTGCTAAAGTTAAGAGATCCTATTACTGGATAAGATTAAAATATAATCTTAATAATAGTAGATAAGCTTATAAAGTGGGGATACTTTATAGTATATATAAAAGAAATATTAGCAGAAGACGTCGCTAGAATCTATATTAAAGAAGTATTTATAAGATATAGAGCACTAAATAAAATTATATTAGATAGAGATCTAAGATTTATAGCAGTATTTTAGGAGGTATTCTTAGCGGAATAAGGAGTTAGAGTAGTAACTTTTACCGTATATTATCCGCAGATAAACGGTTAAACGGAAAGATTAAATTAGACACTAGAGCAGTATCTAAGGCACTATATTAATTATATATAGAATAATTAGGTATTATTATTACTAGTTATATAATTTATATATAATATAACACTATAAGAAGGAATAGGCATATTACTATTTAAGGCAAATTATAGATATAAGCTAAGAATATTATTATCACCATAATAAATAAAGAAAATAAGTAGTATAGCTAAAGAAAGAATAAAGACGTTAATAAATCTTTATATAGACCTTATAGAATTAGTAAAGAGAGTATAAAAGAGAATGAAAAAGTACTATAATGCTAGGAGATCTAAGGGACTAGATCTTAAGGAGGGAGATAAAGTATAGCTACTACACAAAATTTTTAAGAGTTAACGACTAAGTAAGAAGTTAGACTATGTTAGACTAAGACCTTTTAAAATTATATAAAGGATTTTATTGGTTATATTTAAGTTAAACCTACTAGCTAAAATAAAGATCTACCCTATATAGTATATTATAATGCTAGAGCTAGTATACGGAAATATTAAGCTATTAGTTTATAAAGCAGATACGTATAGAGGATAAGAAGAAGATAAATAGTAAGTTTTAAAAATCGTTAGTTATAAGGATATTAACGATAAAATATAGTATAAGGTTAAGTAAATAGGCTATAATAAGACTACCTAAGAACTACTAGAGAATCTAAAGAATGCTATAGGAAAGGTATAGGAGTATTAAAAGAGATTAGGTTAGGTAGTATTAATAAAAAAGGATCGCTAAAGAATAAGTCACCTAAGGGGGACTTAAGAAGAGCAGTTACTAAGCTACTTAAATTTATTTCCTTCTCGGCTAGGAGAGAATCTATTCTTTTATTACTAAGTTTCTATAAACTCTATTTTATAAGTTTCTACTCCTTAGAACGGACCTTTTTACGAACCTTCTTAAGACGGATTAACTAAGTAGATGCCGTAAAATAAGACTTAAGGGCCCGTTATTAAGCATTAGCAGCCTTCTATTCTGCGTTATAAGAATAATATAGTTCTACCAGAGCAATAGACAGTTTATTATTTAGCTATATAGTAGTAGATTAAATATAAAACCTTAAGATAAATTAATTAGGGAACTAGACGACTATTAAGAGTAATAAGTTATATATATTTAGCATTAAAGACGGAGCAAACGTTATAGGATAAATAAATATTTGCTTTAGTATACTTTAAGCAAAAGGACGGTTATTGCGAAGATAGGTTCTCTAACGTAATATAAACTAACCCCTTTTTTAAATAGTAAGAATATAGAAATAGTATAATCTTACTAAGAGATAATATCGCAGTAATAGTGCGAGCACGACGAGTAGTTAAGGAAGAAATTGCTTTAGGTATAATAAGTAATAATATTAACTAAATTAATTAGACGGATATTATACCTCTAGTAAATAACTTAGAGATATTAGGAATCTTTAAGGATAAAGATAAAGAGGAGGGAGATAGTATTACGGACGCTTTAAGTATAATATTATAACTACTTAGGAAAGAGTTAAAAGAAGCTAGTTGGTTAATATAAGCACGGTTTAAAATAGAGCCAATAGAGCTATATAACAAGGAATAGTAACTAAGGTTATATAATAAGATTTATAGAATCTATATAATCTATATAATCCGTAATAGAGTAGATAGAGTATACGTATATTATATATAAAAAGGATTTCCTAGGAGTACGGTTGTGTATTTAAGGACCCTTAATCCCTACCTAGATAGTTCCTTCCTTATAGTAATTCTTAGAATACAATTAAAGTTAATCTATTAGGCAACCACTCCACCAGTTGTTATTACTTTGTTAACTTTTGTACTTGCATCACCTACATACCTAGCCCAATAACGAGCCTATCGTAGTTCCTGCTACAAGGTTCCGTTACACCTTACTATAAAGATTTACGGCAGCACAAATGCCGACATTCAAGCCGCCACTGGGATGTGCGTCTCCCGCATTAAATTGGTCGTCCAAGAAGCGTAGAAACGCGGCTTTAACGAGACCAAAAGTTGCATTATTCTTAATATCTATCTTAGAGATATACCTTAATTAGGTCGCCTAACTAAACGTACATCTACTAAGATCTAAGAAGTTATTAAAAAGGTCCGTTGTGACCGCTATAGTAGAGAAAAGAGTACTAAGCAGCTTGCTCTCGATACTAATATTAGCGCTATAACTATATAGCAAATCCTTAAGTCGTAGAACTTCTATAAGACCAAGCCTACTCATAAGCCCGGCCTTTTAGCGTAGATAAAGAAGAATAGGTATAAGTTCTGCCTTCGCTATAAGGACTAGACTTTAGAGGATTAGATAAACGTTATCTGGAGTAATAAGACTTTAGTTGTTCTTAAATATCGCCTTAGAGGCTATCGCGTATAAAGGTAGCTAGAAGAACGCTTTCTTAGATCTACAATAAGACCTTAGTAGAAGGGCTATTCGGAGTTTATATTCTAGGGCAGCTTCTTATATTACAAAAAGGGCCCCTACTATATTTGGACCCCTAAAACAATATAATAACAAGCTGCTGCAACAGCTAATCTTATTAGAATTAACACCGAACTTAAACCTATCGCGAGAGTAGAATAGGAGCTTACTACCGCCATAAGGAGAACGGGAATTTAAAATCTTATAGGCAAGAAACCTATATAGAAATGGGACAAAAGGCACGGTAAGCTTATAAGAGGTGATAGCAAAGAAGTTAATTGGTATCGCTATATAACGTTTATCCTTACGCTAAAGCTAATTCCATTTGCTTAAGCTTGCTAAAAGGATTTTTTAAATACGCTAATTTAAGAAGATAAGGCTCCCTCTTACGCCGCTAAATAATATAACCTTTTAATAAGCGCTGCGGAGGTTCAACGCCTTACTTAGTGTAGTAATTCGCCTAATATAAATATAATAGAGCCAGCGTGGCCATACCTTAAGAGAGCTACTACAAAGAAGGGCGCCCTTATAGCTTAAAAGCCTACTAAGAAAGCCTGGTATAAAGTATAGAGGGAGCTAAAGCAGTGGCGAATTCAGCGTTAGATTAAGAGAATCCCTTACTATATATAGGAGATAATAAGGCTTAAGGGAGGTAACGAGTATCGCGAAGGTTTATTAGATAAGCTATGTCAACTAGGGCCACCAGAACACCAAGTCCCATAGCACAATTAGAAGGATATATCCGATATTAAGGAGGAAGAGCCACAGCTAAAGCTAAAGCCACGGCAGCGTGCTCTAAGGAAGGCACCAGCAGTAGCAGCTAAGAGCGCTGCTGGCGCTGCCCTTACTGCTATCTTCGCGATATAAGAAGCTTAAGAACCACCCTAAGAGCTACCTCCCAAATCACCTCCCAAACCACTACAAGCTCCACCTCCAGAGCCATAACGAAACCTACGACGCCGCTTGCCAATTAAGCTACTTAATAAAACGTTTATAAAGCCCGAACAAGAGTTACAACAGCAGCAGGAGCTACAGCAGCAGGAGCCACAGCAGTAGGAGTTACAGTAGCAGCAGGCTAAGTCATCAAAAGGGAAGAAGCCACGGCGAGGTAATGGGCGAGGTGCTGGACAAGGTGCTAGACGAGGTGCTGGACGAGGTGCTAGACGAGGTAGTAGGCAGAAGTAGTAATCCTATATATCACCACCACACTAGGTAGCTCTTATGATGTTATATATCTACACTCTCGTCGTAGAGAGCCAAAATCCATCTTCTATATTCCTAATCCGGAACGCCAAGAAAGTGGTTTAGTGGCGCATTAGTGGCGTATTTGTGGCGCAGGGGGGGCCAGGAACTTTTAAATCATGCCTTCGTACTTAATTTACCTATATATTAGACACGCCGCCTTTACCTTTAAGATAACTAACGGCTTTCTTAACTTCTTTCTATCTTGCCTTATTTTATAGCCAATTTACCTAGATTTTTAGGGATTAAATATACCGAATTCCCTATTATATTAGCCGTTTTTATTTTTATTTTAAGGCCTTCTATAATTTAATTAGAAGCTTAGTTTTAGATTTTTATTTCTTTATAAACTTATCTACGCGTATACTGTTAATTTAAAGAAAATTGTTATTATAGAATTAATTATATATATCCTAATCTGTATACAAGTTTATCTAAAACGTTCTTTTTTTATTTAGTAAAGTTGGTATTAGTTATATAGGTCTCTTAATATAGGAAATATTGTATATTCGGTAGCTATTTAGGTTTTGTCCATTTTACGCTATATTTATAGGAAATTGTTCCACTTTAATTATTCTATTAAAAGGATCCACCTTACCTTTATTGTATGGACGGAATAGCTTAAAAAGTGCTCTATAGTATACTTAGTATCTACTATTCTCACCTATATAATTTAAGTCCTATACTAATACTAGCAATTCTAAATAGGCAGCCCGCGTTCCCTTTATTCTATCTATTACGTTCTTATATTCTTATATAAGAACTTAGTTCCTTTATAGGGTAGTAGTCCGTATTTAGACTGGATTATAGCATACCTATACTTTATATAGTCAATTAAGATTATAAAAGTCCTTACCGCGTTGAATATAGTATATTATAGAGTAATAAATACTAATAGGTAAATCTTATGCCTAGGCTGCATCCCTTTTAAGGCGCTTAATGTCTAAATTCATTGCTTATATACTATTAACTCGCTTATAATATTCCCGTATAAACAAAGCTAGTTTTATAATAAATTAATTAATACCTAGCCTAGTCTAAATTTTATAGGCTCTGCGCTATAAATTTGGGTTTATTCCGTATATTAAAAACATTTAGTTAGTTAACTGGCAGTAATCCCATCTATACGGCTTGTCTATTAGGTTAACTATGCCTAATAATAATATAATATATAAATCTTCTATAGTATTAGCTGCTAGTATTAGCCTTATATTTTTCTATAGCTCTATCTCTTACATTACTATAATATTTGTTAATTCCGTATTAAGATAAATTATTTGCTCTTTATACCCTTTATACTTATTTAATCTTTAATAGAAATTTTTTTAAGGAATATATACCCTTTTACTATACTCTATTGTAGTTCCTATTAGGGCGCTAAATATACAAATTATCTCCGGATAGTGGGAAATTGTATAAAGTTTAGGTATATTAAAATTGGATAGGTTTTTGTTATTAGGTTAGTACAGTAAAAACACCTCCTTAGTCTTATTTATTTAATATAATATAGCTTTAAGATATTTAATTATATCTTTATTATATAATTTATATTCGGCTAATAATATAAAGTTAACTATAGCACGAATAAATAGCATTGCCCCCTTATGCCTATATAGTAACGGTGCCATAACTAGTATAATCTAATAAAGAAGGGACTTATATATCTTTCCAGTCCATTAGCTTAACTCTATAAAGTTATCCTATCTAATTATACTATAAAAGGGTTTAACCTTGGCGAATTATACGGTTAGAAGGCGTTTTACCCTATCCTTAGCAGATAATAGGGTTTTTATACTACTTTAATTAGTTATTAAAACCTTCCTTTTCCCTTTTTTAATATTAAGTAGTAGTGCCCAAAGCTAGTTTATTAAATGCTCTGTAACGCCTTTATACAGCTAGTGTAGTAAATTAGGGGCTATTATAGCGTATATATCTGCTATATAATAGGACTAGGCAAAATTTTAAATTGGCCTAATATACTTAGGGTCGCTATAATTTAGCTATAAGTTTTACTATCGTTTAAGTTGCTTAATGGTCGATTTGTGCGTTTATTACGGCTATTTACCGGATATAGTGCTTAGTAGGTTACCTTATTTATAAGGCGGTACATAATATATTATATAGTATTACCCTAATTTTACTCCTATTAATATAACCTACTCTTTATAGTCTGCTATAAACCTAGTAAGTATAGGGTAGTATTACCGGATAAACCTATCCGCGTATTGCATTAGTATGCCGCGCCTAGCAGCGCGTTTAAGGGCTAGTTTTTATATTAACTTAAGTACCTATATACCGCAAAGGTAAATACTTACGTTTAAATATAATGCTTATTACTTAATAGTATATATCTAGCTTATTTATCCGGTTACTTAGTAAGTCTATAGGTATATAACCTAGAAGAAGTATTACTGGCCTACTAGCTATACGTTAAGTCTTTAATAGGATATTAAGTATTATAATATAAACCAGATCCGCCTTTTTATCTCTAAATGGTATAGTTAGCTTAATTTGGTCGCTACTAAGTATTATTATAATAGCCGTCACACTATTGGGTAATCAATCTTGGATCTCCTACTAATAGTCGGCTATATATACCTTGTTATACACTTTATTACCTTTTATATTAAACTAATAAATAGGAGAATAAACTATATTATCTTTAAATGGGAAATAACCAATTAGGAAGGCCACTACGCTAAGTATATTATGGTGGTATATCTTTAGGTTTTTGCTGTATATATTAGGTTCTATAATTTGCTAGCTTTTATTACTTATACCTTTAGAAATAGAATATAGTTTTATCTTAACTTCTTTTATATTTTAGTATAATATATATCCGTCCCTTATATTTTTAATATAGGGGTTTTATAGCTACGCGTCTATTTCTTTTACTAATATACTATTACATACCTACTAGGTAACTTATACCTATTCTATAAAGCTTATAAAAGGGTAAAATATATCATTGCCTTTATTTATTCTATCTACTAGCTAGCTAGGCCTTAGTGGGTAGTTGCGATCCGTGGTAGACTGCTAATTAGAGTTCCTCTTTAGGTGGCTAAGTAGGATTCCTATATAGCGGCCAGTTACTTTATAATAAGTTTAGGTATAATAAATATTTAAGGTAGAGAGACTTATTACTATGTAACTGTGTATTTTAGTACTAGTTAGTTATTTTACTGGTGCTATATTACTTAGCTCCTCTGCCAATATTAAGCCGGTATTTCCTATAATAGTTAGTAAAGTATTATTAATAGCGGTATTAGTTGCTATAAGGTCGTATACCTATTATTCTACGGTAAATTTGTCGTCTTTATGTATATCCGCTTAAGCCTAAATTATAAAATAAATATTATCCTGTTAGTTAAGATAGTCTATATCTATAGCTTTGCAGTACAGCTTATATCACGCTAATCCACCTATAGTAGAAATCGTGCGCTTGTATTTAGGGCACTGGCGATTTATTAAGCCTATTATAATAGCGATAAATATGGCTCCTTACGTTGTTATTAAGATTAGATAGGTAGGTTTATGCCTAAAAAGGGCAGTATATTATATAACTAATCTAATAGCCGTAATTTGCAGCGATCTATTAGCTATCCTAATAACTAACTATAACGGCTTATTCCTTTTAAATTGTAAGTTAAATATACTAAGTAGTATATTATCCTAAGCGCTAATAATATATAAAGTAATATTATATCCTATAGTACCTATTATAATTAATTTATAACCGCTAAATATTTATAAACCTTTAATCCTGTGTCCCTTACTAATACTATATATACTTAGTATAGTAACAATATAATTAAATAGTGTGTATATTATGGAGGAGGTATAGTATAAGTCTACCGGTAAAACTCCTAGGAAGGATAAGTAGATTATATCTAGGTTTAGTATTAGCAGCGCTCATTTATACGAGATTAAAGGGGTAGTTAAGGATATTATAAATAAAAGCAATATAATATTTATACGCTTCTAAAACCGAATAAATTACGCTATTTAAAGTAAGATTATAGCTAAAATTATTAATTAAATCCTAGAGTCTAGTAATACTCTAGTTAGGTAGACTAAGGAAGTAGCCTAATATCTTCTTACTTATATATAGTTAAATATGCGTAAGAAAGCTGGCCAGGCTAGTACTAAATTAGGACTTTAGTATAGAGCTACAAATTCTATTATAGGGTACCCTTATATAAAGCCTTAGGACGTATATTAATCTCTTTTACCTAAATATATTAATAAATATAATGTTTAGGGTCTTATAATCTATATATGCCGAGATTTAGAGAATATACTACAGTCTATAATTTATATAGACTTAGGTGCTAGTCTACTTCAAACTAACTTAGTAGAAGGGTAGATAAGTCTTCTAGGTTTCCCTAAATTTCTTAATATTGCCTAGGACGCTAGAGTTAACCTATAGATAGAGGAGTTATAGGCAGATATACTAATAATTATACTAGTTTAGAATATAGGACTTTTAAAGTATATAATATAATAAACGCTTAAAGCCTTTAAGGATATAATTGTTTTTATAGTTGCGAATATATGCGGTATATAGTATTAGTCCTTATAGCTTTAAATCTAATACTATTTAGAGTCTTAATTATTTACTAGGAGCCCTACTTAAAAGGGTATATTAAAGCGGTCTTAATTAAGTTAAAATATTAATCCTAAATAGGCAAAACGTCCTAGGTGTATTAACCCTCGTTTTTAGGTTATATATTCTAATATACTTCTAGCTCCGCCTATTATATTAGTTTTATAAAGAATATTTTCTATAACTAAAGGAAGCGTATTTAGCGGCAATCTACTATAGCAAATTACCCTTTAACTTGCGCGTATTACATTCTATTAGTAAGAGCATTTATAACGGAACCTTGTAGTAAGTACTACAATAGGCTTATTAATAGGCTAGGTGTGTAGGTAATGCAAATTAAAGTTAACAATAAATAATAACTAGTGGAGTGGTTGCCTAATAAATTAACTCCAATTATATTCTAAGAATTACTATAAAGGAGAGAACTATCTAGGTAGGGACTGTGGTCCTTTAAATACACAACCATACTCCTAAGAAATCCCCTTTATATATAAGGTATGTATTATACGTATTATATATACGTTCCCTTTATACACTGCGTATACTGCGTACAACGTTATATAACCTTAGCTACTATTTCTTATTATATAGCTCTATTGGCTCCATCCTAGACTATGCCTAAATTAACTAACTAGCTTCTTCTAACTCTTCTCTAAGTAGTTATAACATTGTACTTAAAGCGTCCGTAATACTATCTCCCTCCTCTTTATCTTCGTCCTTAAAGATTCCTAATATCTCTAAGTCGTTTACTAGAGGTATAATGTCCATCTAATTAATTTAGTTAATATCGTTACTTATTATACCTAAAGCTTTTTCTTCTTCGCAAGCGCAACGTCATACTCGTACTATTGCTGCGATATTGTCTCTTAATGAGATTATACTATCTCCGTGTTCCCGCTGTTTAAAAAAGGGGTTAGTTTATATTATGTTAGCGAACCCTTCTTTATAATAACCGTTTTTTTACTTAGAGTGCACTAAAGCGAATATTTGTCCGTCCTATAACGTTTGCTTTATCTCTAATGCTAAATATACGCGATTTATTATTCTTAATAGTTATCTAGTTTCCTAATTAATTTATCTTAGGGTCTTATGTTTAATTTACTACTACGCAGCTAGATAGTAAACTGTCTTAAGCTCTTATTAAGCTAAAACGTTCTTATAATATAGAGCAGAAGGCCCTTAAAGCCCGTATTACGGCGTCCGCTTAGTTACTCCGTCTTAAAAAGGTTTATAAGAAGGTCCGTTTTAAGGAATAGAAACTAGTAAAATATGGTTTATAGGAACTTAGTAATAAAAGAATGGATTTTCTTTTAATAGAGAAGGAAACAGATCCAAGTAGTTTAGTAACTACTCTTCTTAGGTCCCCCTTAGGTAACTTATTTTTTAGCGATCCTTCTTTATTAATACTACCTAACCTAATTTCTTCCGATACTTCTGTACTTTTTTTATAGAATTCTTTAAATTTTCTAGTAGTTTTTAGGTAGTCTTATTATAGCCTACCCACTTAACCTTATACTATATTTTATCGTTAATGTCCTTATAACTAATAATCTTTAAAACTTACTATTTGTCTTCTTTCTGTCCTCTATATATATCTACTTTATAAACTAGTGGCTTAATATCTCTATATACTAGCTTTAGCATTATAATATACTATATAGGGTAAATCTTTATTTTGGCTAGTAGGTTTAACTTAAACGTAACTAGTAAAATCTTTTATATAATTTTAAAAGGTCCTAATCTAACATAGTCTAACTTCTTACTTAGTTATTAACTCTTAAAATTTTTATATAGTAGCTATACTTTATCTCCCTCTTTAAGATCTAGTCCCTTAGATCTCTTAGTATTATAGTACTTTTTTATTCTCTCTTATACTTTCTTTACTAATTCTATAAGGTCTATATAAAGATTTATTAACGTCTTTATCCTTTTTTTAACTGTGCTACTTATCTTCTTCGCTTACTATAGTAATAATAATATTCTTAGCTTATATCTATAGTTTACCTTAAATAGTAATATACCTATTCCTTTTTATGGTGTTGTATTATATATAAACTATATAACTAGTAATAGCGATACCCAATTATTTTATGCATAATTAATATAATGCCTTAGATACTGCTTTAGCGTCTAATTTAATCTTTCTGTTTAACCGTTTGTCTGCGGATAATATATAGTAGAAGTTACTGCTTAAACTCTTTACTCCGCTAAGAATACCTCCTAGAATACTGCTATAAATTGTAGATCTCTGTCTAATATAATCTTACTTAGTACTCTATATCTTATAAACACTTCCTTAATATAGATTCTAGCGATATCTTCTACTAATATCTCTTCTATATATACTATATAGTATCCCCACTTTATAAGCTTATCTACTATTACTAAAATCGCGTTATAATCTTGTCCAGTAATAGGATCTCTTAACTTTAGTAACTTAATAATAAAGTCCTATAATATAACCTCCCATAGTCTCTCTAGTATTTTAATAGGTTATAGCCCTCTATACGGCTTATACCTTATTAGTTTATTTCTCTAGCAATTTAGATATTCTTTTATAACTTCCCGTGCTAAGCCCTAGATTTCGTTAATAATATACTTCTCCTAGAGTCTTAACACTAAGCCTATAGCTCCGTTATGTCCTTAAGTTATTCCCTTATAGAAATCTTTTATAAAATGCTCTGCTATGCTTTTTAGGATGTATTTTGCTTCTCTATACTTATACAGTATTTCCTCTTTTAAATATTCTAACTATTCTTCTAGCTATGCCTTAAAAATCCTTTATACCTAAAAGCTTTTTAATATCTTATAGACTCTTTCTAGTTTATTATCTTTATAAGTTGCTATAATTTTTAGATAATTATACCTAATCAATCCGTCTATATCTTTTCGCAGTAAGGCTCCTAATGGCTTTTTATTATTCTGTAGTTTAGCTTTTTAACTTAAAGCGTCTGCTTATATGTTATCTGTGCCCTTAATATGCTAAATCTTAAAATGGTATTTTATAAGCATCTCTGCCTATCTAACCTATCTTTAGTTAAGTTCCTTTATCGTTAAGAATCCCATTAGGTTCTTATAATCTATCTTAACTATAAATAGTTTCTCTATACCTTATAAGAATACTCTTTATTCCTTTAGTGCTATAACTATACCTAATAACTCCTTATTATAGATGTTATAGTTTAACTCTAGTAGTATTATCTTTTAACTATAGTATGCTACTAAGTGCTATCCATCTTAATGTTTTTATATAAAGTATGCCCTTAGTATAAAGTCTAATATATCCGTTTCTACAACCGTCTCTAGTCTTAGTTAATAGATTTTAAAAACTAGCTCCTAGGTAAACAACTTTTTAACTCTTTTAAATAATTCTTACTATTCCTTTCCCTATACTTATAGTTCTTCTTTCTTTATTAATCGCGTAAATAGCTTAATATCTTTTAACTATTACGCTATAAACCTTTTATAGTAATTACAAACCCCTAAAAATAATCTTAATTATGTAATGTTCTCTAGTTCTTACCAATTTACTATAGCCTTAATCTTCTTTAGATCTATACTAAGTTAGCCTAGTTTAATAATAAATCTAACAAAATCGGTCTTCCTTATAAAGAACTTGTATTTTTTAATTGCTACTAGCATCTATTTTTCTTATAGTCTCTTTAAGACCTATTTAACGTGTTCTCCGTATTCTTCCTTAGTTATTAAGTAGATAATAATGTTATTAAGATACGCTATAATAAATTCATCTAAGTATTCTTCTAATACGTTGTTAATATGTTTCTAAAACGTTGCTAGTATATTTATAAGTCCGAATTGTATAACTAATAGTTTATATAGTCCTTCGTTTGACCTAAAGGCTGCCTTTTACTTATCGCCTTCCTTAATCCTAATCTAATGGTACGCCTATCTCAGATCTATCTTTATAAAGATTTGCGCGTTGCCTATTCTGTCTTAGATTTCGCTAATTAAGGGTAAAGAATACCTATCCTTCCGAGTAATGCTATTTAACTGCCTATAGTTAATATATAACCTAAGCTTTCCATTTTTCTTTAGTATATAACTTAAGCCTCGCTTAGTCTCTTTATATATCGCTCTAACTTAGTACTATACTAACTTAGTTTACTATTACATTTTACGGCGTTAAGTATCTCTAATATTAACCTGACCTATAATCTAATTAATCTTTAGATTATATTCCTGTAACTAAGGCATCCCTAATACTGCCTTATCCCGTCCTAATAGTAGGATATTAAAAGGCATCTCGATTTATCCTCCTTTAATGGTTATCTAAATAGGTCCTATTTTAAGGTTAATAATCCCTTCTCTATAGGCTATTGGATCTCCTAAAATTATAACTAATAGGTAAGGTTGCTCCTTCTATCTATAAGGTAGTCCCATTCTCTTAACTGCTACTAATAAGATATAGTTTCGCGTTGCTTTACTATCTATTAGCGCTTTAAACTGCTAATCTTACTATTTAACTTATAAATTTAGGTATTGTCCTTAAATTCCTTTAAGGGTTTAAGGCTCTACTACTAGCTTCCTTTAGTCCTATAGGCCTCTACTTTTCTTAACTATTAGCTGCTTAATCCTTATATACTTAGCTTATTCTTTAGCTAATACTTAGTTCGCTTTTTATCTTTAATATGCTATAGACACGTGTTCTCTAAGCATTCCTACTACTATTGTCCGTCTAAGCATTCTTCCGTAAGAAATCTTCCTAGTTAAAGTATTAAGTTTCCTAATTCTTAAACTTTTACTAGATACTAGCCGTATATATACTTAGTATTTCTATACTATCGCTTATCTAGCGCCTAATATATCCTTATAGGGTATTTCCAATTCTTTTCCTTTAGATTCTTATACATTTTATATATATTATCTATGCATACAATCTATAATAGCGTATAGTGTACTAGGTGCTTTAGGTTAACTTATAACTTATCTTTATCTTTAAGTTTAAACCTCTATCATGCTAATCTAAACGTTATAACTTTATTTATAGGTACTAAGATACGCCTCTCGCTTCTCTAGTCCTCTAATTATTTCTCTAGATCTTTTAATATTATAATTAAGGCTCCTTTAATATAAGTTATGGCCTTCTCTATAATCGGGTGGTTTTAGATAACTTATTTATCTAACTATATATAGAAATCTTCCCACTTGTTATTATATCGCTGTCTATACCACTTTTAGTATAGCTACTAAAGTATATATGGTTTGTCCGTAAGGAAGTATCTTTTTATTACTATATTATAACAGCCCTTTATATATCGTTCTTCGAACCAGGTAAGGATCCCTAGATCCTCTTTATTTTCCAATTTAGTAAGCTACTTAGCTCTTAATATACCTGCCCTAGGCCTATTAGTAATTCTTTATACTAGTGCTCTATCCCTTATATAACCTAATGTACTAGATCTTTTATCTAGTTTCTGTTCTTGCTATACGATAATTCTTTACCTAAATTCTTCTATAGTTTCTTTTGGTTTGCGTCTTATAGATAGATCTTTAAAGTTTTCTTACTTCTTAATCTTAGTATCAATGTTTCAATCCTATTGTTAAGTCTTGCTCGCAATTTCTTCAATAGTCCTTATTCTATTGCTGAAATCTTAATCCCATAAAATTCTTAATTTTAAGCTTACTTCTATCTTAAGCTTTACTCCAGCCTTAGTCTAACTAGGCTTTACTAGTGTTCTTATCTTGTCTTAAGAGTCTTAAATCTCACTTATCTTGTCTTAAAAATCTTATACCTTTAGGAAACTTCGTCCTAAGCTTATTCGTATATTATTAAACTAAGCTATTACTCTGCTCTATCGGTTATTGTCTATTATAGGTCCTTAAGCTTGCCTTATCTTGTCTTAAGAATCTTAGTTATCTCTTATCTTGTCTTAAGAATCTTAAGCCTTTAGCCTTTTGCCTTTATTAAGTACCGAAGTAGTTTACTGCCCTACTTCTCTTATATCTCGTAAAGCGATAGATATTATATCTAGTGGGGTCTTAATCCCTACTAATGTTCCCTATTCTATAGTGGAATTATCCTCTACCTCTTATATAATATCTCTAAGGTTTACGCGTTCCTAGTAAACCGCTTTCATTGCCTTATTATTATAAAATGTTTCACCTATATTAAATTTATTGTTCTTAATATCCAATCTGCGAACTAGTTTATTGGTTTTTTTATATTCCGCTAAATATAGCTTTTATAGCTAATAGCTTACGCCGTACTTAGCGTCCTTATAAATTTAGTATGCGTTATTATAATAAAACGTAAAACTTTTAATTAAATATTCTTTTGTTCCTTATAGTATATTATTATCCCTCTATACGTATATATTGTCTACTAATCTTATTCTTTTTACTATGTGGTAACTCTAACTACTTCTATAGTCTTTAACGTAATAACCCTATTTTCCGCAATTTATGTAAGCTTCTTCTTTAAACCATTTTTCTTATTATAGAGTCCGCCTAAACGTCTTCTACTACTAAAATCCCTAATTCGGCCTTTACTTTTTAGACCTTTAATTACTTAATCCTTATCCTCTAGGTTTCTATAATTTCTTATTCTATTTTCTAAATTCTTTAGTACTACTTAGGTCTATTAGCTCTGCGCCATACTATAGTTTTTAACTTAGCTTTAGTTATTACGTACTTTACGCTTTATATAACTATAGAACTTTATCTTAGCCTCTTTTAGCCTATTCCCTTTAGTAGATCTAATTGTTAATCTTAATTGCTTAATTTATTAGTTCCTATAGGGTGTCCGTATCTTCCATTAGGATAATTACGTCCTAAACTTTAGCCTTAAGTCCTTGCTTATACTATACTATAAGCGCCTTATTATTCCACTCTACTTATATCGCTAGCGTCTAAAACTGCATTATATACTTAATTGCTAAGGTTCGTTATATAATATCTTAGAGTTTTTTTCTGCTATAGTTACCGCCTCTAGGTCTCCAAATATCTATATAAGTCGCTCCGTAAACCCTTCCTAGCTTAAAAACATAAACCGTACCTCCTAATTAGTGGTTGTTATTCCGTTTACCTATATTTCCGTAAGGTAAGGCTTAAACTACTTAAGTGCTCTTCTTAATAGGAATAGTCTCGCATAGGCTATCCGATCCATAGGTATTAGTAGCTTTACCCCTTCTTATATAACTTTAAAGTGTATTTATATAAGAAATCCTTTAAGCTTTAACCTCTCTCCTAAGTATCTCTTAATTAATAGTAACTTAATCTTTACTGCTCTTATCCTATTAACCCTTTCTTCTAGCGCCGCATTATTAGTTATTAATTAGTTAACTATCTCTTATAGTTGTCCAACCGTTATAGGTTGTTGCGAGTTAGTATCTACTATACTGGTATCGCCTCCTGACCTTAAAGTAGTTGCCGCCGTTAATGGCGTCGTAGTGGCTGCTTTTGGTGGCATATTATTCGACTTTGTGTATTTAATACCGTAACTAGGTAGTAATTATATAACGGCACCTTATAGCAAGTACTACGATAGGCTTATTAATGGGCTAGGTGTATAAGTAATGCAAATTAAAGTTAACAATAAATAATAACTAGTGGAGTGGTTGCCTAATAGATTAACTCTAATTATATTCTGAGAATTACTATAAAGGAGAGAACTATCTAGGTAGGGACTGTGGTCCTTTAAATACACAACCGTACTCCTAAGAAATCCCCTTTATACGTAAGGTACGTGTTATATATATTATACGTACGTTCCCTTTATACACTACATACACTGCGTACAACGTTATATAACCTTAGCTACTATTCCTCGTTATATAGCTTTATCGGCTCCATCCTGGACCGTGCCTAAATTAACTAACTAGCTTCTTTTAACTCTTCTCCAAGTAGTCGTAATATTGTACTTAAAGCGTCTGTAACAGTATTTACCTTAAACTTATCTACTTTACTTTACTCTTTACCTTTACTACCTTAACTAACTCTTACACGGTACCTCTACGCGATATTAATTAGTTAATTAATTAGTTTAACCGCTAATTACTGCTTTAAGCTATGACTTACTCCCTAAAACTACAGTAATCTACCTAGTAGATTAACTCTTATAATTAGTTTATCTTACCTACCTACTTTAGACTTACACCTTTACTAATTACTAATTAGATTCTTCTACTTTTATATAATAACGCTCTACTCTTTCTTTATTCCGTCTTAGTATTATTATATATTATAATAAAGGACTTGGATATTATAAAGGGATAGGATATTAATACTCGTCGCCTTAAGGAAATTAAGAGATATAATCTTAAATAATATATAAAAGGCCAGGCTTAAAAAATCTACGTTTTATACTACTAAAGATAAAATACTATATAATTAGTTTATTTAGAAGATTTTTAGCAACTTAACTAAAAAGGAACGTACTTTAAACAGCTAGTCTAGATAGGCTATTATTCCTTTTATATTATCCTAAAGAACTAATACTACTAAACGGCAAAATAATATAAAGTTAAAGTTAAACCTAATTTAAACCTATAATAACGCTAGTATATATATTTACTTCTAAGCCAATCTCTAAATTATACGGTTTTATATTACTAAATAAGCCGTTCTTATTTAAAAATATAATCTTTTAGTTTTAAAGAATAAACCTAATTATCTGAAGTACTGTAGAGCTTTATATAGTTTATAAAATTTAAAAGGCAATATAGAAACTCTAATAGTTAAAGAAATTAGTTTCTTGCTATTTTAAGAGGTTATAGTATTAGTAGGTTTTATCTTAGATAAGAATAAAATTACCTAGCTTAATATAGTTACTAATAGAGAGGTTTATATTACCTGGCGAGAGCTATTATAAGCCTTATTTTAGTAGTGTATACTATATAATAGGAGTAAAGTAGAATTTTTACTTAAGAGTACGGATTATAAGTCTCTTTAATAATATCTAGCTATCTATATGCTAATAATTACAGCTAAGTATTTAATTATAAAAGTACCGTATTAATTACTAAATAAGTAAGGCATAAACCCTTCTAGAATTGCCGATACTCTAACCTATAGTATTTGCGCGCTAAGGCCGCACTTAAGAAATAGTAGAAGATTACGCCTAAGCCAATCCGTAAGCACTTAGATATTAAGTTTATTAATAAAAATAGTAAGAATAAAAGCGAAGCTTTATCTATTTTATTAATATATAGCGGCATTTTAAGTTTATTAAGTCCGAAGAAATATAATTATAAAAGGGAGTAACCTACTAGAGGTACCTATAGGCAAACTATAGCAAACTATAGCAAGCTGCTAGGAATAGCCGTAATAATCTAGTTATCTAGCCTATAGACAATCCCAACAATATAGAGTATAGTAAGGATAATTATAATACTCCCTAGAACAAAACTGCTTTATATTCCTAATTAGCTTAAACTTTATATAATAATTTAATACTATACCCGTAAAAGCTTTTCTTAGTAAAATTATAGAAACTAATATAATCTAAGATACCTTAGGTAAAAATGCGCCTAAGGATAATATAACCTAAGCTAAGGAGATATAGGCTATAATGCCTATTACGTAAAGGTATAAGTATATAGTTATATAGAGTACATCTTAAATTAGACTAATATTAGCTCTTTTTAGATTTTAAGAGGCCGCTATAGCTAAAGTAGGAGGTAAGGTTTAATGAATAGAGTAGTAGATATATAAACTTTCGGCTAAGCTATATAGAGTTTCTAAAAAGGCCGTCTTAATAAAGAACCTGGTCCCCATTCCTAGTAAATAAGATTTAAATTTAAAGTTTAAATTATTCCTATACTAGCTATATAGCGCATCTAAGATATTCTACTAAAAGTGCACGTAACTAAATAGTGGGGTTTTTACTAATAGTGTAGGAACCGGAAAAATTGTAACCGCGTACTTAACTATTATCCTTAGTTACTACTATGCTATAAACCTAGACAAAGTAGCTGCTAATTAAGCGGCTAAAAATGTGAATTAGTATCTATAAAAGGATAACTAGGCTAAAGACGCTGAGTGTCCTAAGTAGGACAAGTGTTAGCGACTCAGTCAATCAAGGCACGAGCACGCCAAGAGGGACGCGCAAGCCTGTACGATTGGTAGTCTATAAACGAGGATCTAAAGCTAGAGAAAGGAAAGGAGAAGAAGAGCAGCGCCGGTCGAAGTAGGGTTCTTTTATACGGTCCTCTAGTCACGT
>Ga0307515_10006601_pt1 | contig 23148 bp, 29 predicted proteins | sample 17_EM_MG_FD_194513 | JGI IMG/M metagenome (GOLD analysis project Ga0307515, IMG submission 194513) | Populus trichocarpa ectomycorrhiza microbial communities from riparian zone in the Pacific Northwest, United States - 17_EM | ecosystem: Host-associated > Plants > Roots > Unclassified | place... | reverse complement strand
GTAAGCTCTCAAGACGCTCTCAAGCACACTCCCGAGCACGCTCTCAAGTACACTCCCAATCTCACTTGACTATATGCTTCCATGTATGCTCCGGGGTGCTCGATCCAGAGACTTGCTGAGTTGCAGGCACCAGGCACCGGGAGGCGGGTGGCGGGAGGCGAGTGGGGGGAGGCAGGTGGCGGGAGGTTTGGAAATGGTAGCGGGCGCTGTGAGAAAGTCTAAAAGCGATATCGTTCTCTCTACTCCAGCTGTCTCTCTATATACACAATGACAAGCCCATATTGGCCGCTCCGCGATCAGGCGGACTTGGGCCCGGGTTGAGCGGATTTCCAACAGAAGGCGGGTGGCGGTGGCCGAAATCATGACGTCGGTCGATATCATAGTCTGAACCTTATCTTCAGCGCGGCCACCGCGACGAGATCTCACGACGCCTCATGGTCATGGTGTTGACCATTCCAGCGTTAGATTCTGCAGGAAAGGTTGACAATTGGATCTCGGGGAGAGCAGATCTCCGACTCAGATTTTCGAGCAGAATCTGCTTCCTGCTTCCCACTGATTGTGGGCGTATGTGTGCGTATTCGGGCCGGGGCTGATGGTGATAATGGCGATGGTGATGACGGCGATGGTGATGGTGATGGTGGCGGTGATGGTGATCATTGTACCAGAAGCACTTAGACAAGTAGGTTGGCTATGTCAACGTTAGCATCAAAGCTTCCACAGACTTAGAGCCTTCCAGTAGCCAAAGCTTCCACAGACCTAGAGCCTTCTAGTAGCCTAAGCTTCCACAGACCTAGAGCCATCCATTAGCCAAAGCTTACACAAACCCAGGGTTTTCCATCAGCTAAAAGCTTCCCGTGGAAAACTCTACTCCTCCCGATGCGAGGCTCTCTCAAGAAGACTCTCCAGCAGGCTCTCAATGAGGCTTTCAAGCAGGCTGTTTAGGTCCATCTCTGGCCGCCAGCTGTATATAGTTCCATAGGCCCACGCGCACACCTCTATGAATCGACTATAGACGACTATAGGCTGTGTGTCGCGCAGGGGTCCACGGGAAGCTTGCTATGAGCTGCACGAGTGCGGGTGTGCGCGTAACGCAGTCTATAGTCGATTTGCACTTTTGCCGATGAAGAATAAACTTGTATTCCTCTAAATACGCTTTAAATCCCCTGGTATGCAAGATATCAAATATAGTACCTCTACTAACATGGTCTAGTCCAGCCTCTAACTGAATGTCAGTTACAGACATATGCCATGTTCCCCAATTCCTTTTGACCATTGCCACAATTTGATCTTTGTCAGCTTCTGACTGTACCTAAGGCCATCCACTGCATGCATCTCAGTCCAAACATTCAGCACTATTCAATTCCAGTAATGGTATGTCATCTTCATAAAACTCAACACCACCTGGTATCTAAACCTTGCTCCCACTTCATTCATGTTCCCTTTCTGCAATAGGCTCTGTATTTCCACCAGCCTCTGTCTGCACCAGCCACTTTGCTGTGGCATTTTTGAGAGCATGCTTGTAGATATTGCCACAGGTAGACTTAGGAACCGCCAAGGTTGCTGAAATCTCTCTAAAAGACAAGGGGTTGACCCCAAGCTGTGGATGATGCAGGGTGACAATGGCTGCGCAATGATGGGGCGTGATTTCAGGGCCTATACAATTAGATTCAGTTCCACAGGGTGCAGGTAATACACACCTCTCTTCCTGACAGCGGCCGCCATGCTGCTGTAGTGAAGATAGGGGAGAAGGCAGGCAGACGAGTGAAGAAAGTGAGTGGACGCTTGGCATTTTCGCGACCTACGGGCAACGTTCAAAAATCGATTTCTCAACACAACGCTGGTCAATTTAATTAAGAATGAAGATGCAAGTAATATACACATATAAGAGGCTCTACCATCATGTAGGACCACCATTTTTGCGAAGGAGAGTACAGACTCTTCTTGGCATGCCATCTATCCACCTGTAGATTCGCTCCCATGGCAGCTCCTCCCACAACCACTGCGCAACAGCAATGACTTCCTCACGACCATGAGGTCGTTGGTTAGGGTCCCTCATTACTTTTCTAAACCCTGCTTTCCATATAGACCATACATTCTCAATTGGATTCATATCTGGTGAATGGGGTGCCCAATCCAACCTTATCATTTCATTCATCAATCTCCACCTCCGTGTATATGCAGATGTATGGTAGCTGGCACCATCTTCAATGGTATGTACACCAGCATTGGACCCTCCCATTGCTTCATAGAGTGGTAGAACATGTGGAACCAAGACTTCATTGACATACTGAGTGGAATTCAGTCCAAGTCGATCAGTATTGCTTTCGCGCTCATGTACTTGTCGCTGTCGTATGGGAACACGCTGTGTATGTCCAGTAGATGAAAATCCAGCAAAGAACTGTATTGTTTCGAAGTCCCCTTTAAAAGTTGGTGCAAGATTGCGATCTTCAAACGCTGCACCCGGTTTTCTTCGTACAGTTGGTCGCTGTGGCATTGATCCAATTGAGAGGTAAACTTCATCGGTGTATATCTTGTTTCTCCACCACTCGACTGCCTTCGAAGCATACTGCCGCGCCCACCGCTTCCGTTTCAATCGATTGGCTGGTGTCAACCAGGGTTTACGCCAACATATTCGTACTCTCCACTGCTGAGAACGCAGTGTATCCCCAACCAATCGAATGCTGCAATTCAGTCCTGAATCTGCCATAATTTCGCGTAATGTTGCATGCGGGTTGCGCTTGACTAAGACTTGTAGATGTCGCTTGTTACGGTCCGATAATTTTTTTGGCCGTCCAGAGCGTGGCTTGTTGATGACCGCGTTTTCTGTATTCCACTCATTGAAAATGCGATGAACCGCAGTTTTGCCAATTCCAGTTTGCCGCTGGATTTCGCGATAGGAATGGCCTTCTGACTTTAGCTGAATTACTCGGATCCGTTCTTCGTGTGTTGACTCCCTTCTCCTGCCGTCAGGACCGATGGGCATGACTGTGTGTGGAGTGGGAGCCTGGGAACGCGTCGGAGGTTGTCATGGTTCGCGATGTGAAACTAGCGCGGGTTCGCTCACTTTCTTCACTCGTCTGGCAGGGATACCGGCACACAAGTGTCTAAGCGCCCGGCGTGGGTCACGTGTCCGAATACTTGTTGAACCGACGAGTACTCGCACTCGTGTTCTTCATATTACTTAATTTCAGCGTGCTCAAATTCTTTTAGCATACACCTCTTTCTCCACCATTTACTTGCTTGAAACACATCCAACGAGTTTCTATCATCAATTTTGTACTTAGAATATGAGTTTAGATATATAAGAATCGGAACATTTCCAGCTGAAGGTGAAATCTCGTTGCTGAAATCTCCCTACACGACCTTGCTCCCCTCTGCTTTACAAAATTTCTTTCAATAGCTAAAGGAGATCATCATCCATTGAACCGAAGCCACTGTCTACGGTGCTACTAGTATTACAGTCTGAAATGACAGTGTGGAAGCGCTTTTGCCTTGTCCTCCGCCGACGGCACGTGACGGAAGCGTTCTGAAGCTGCAATACTTCAAACTAAATGGCAAGTCTTGTGAGCAGCCGTTGCAAACCTCTTTCCCACCATGAAAGAGAAATTCATACCTCAGTAAGCCGTTCCGGAACGGTAATGACCCAGTACTGAGTGTCAATTTCCTGTGGCAGTGAAGTTTCATTAGCGACGTCACCAAACATACCAGAAGTAGGATGAAAACCTCAACTTCTATATCCTGCTCATCCATATACTGGAAACGTTTCCTCAAGAAAGCTATAAGGACATCATGCCTGATGTATCGTCCGAGGAGTTCCTGCTTATAAATCCTCGGCCTACTAGTAGGCACCGCAGTACTAGTGCTGTCGAGTATGCGAGAGAGGGCTGAAAACCACCGCAATACTTTATTTGCATAACTTTCAGCACAGCCTGTGAGGCTGGCACCAGTTTGGGAATCCCCATCGCAGTTTATAACAGCTGACGGGCTCGCCTCGACCATTATAGATTTGGATGATTCCCCGGTGCGCTCTCCAACCAGATCTTCTTTTACACTCTCCGGAAGCAATCGCGGTGGTGGGCCCGCCTCAATCGTGGTGGATTTGCTGGCTTGCTTTTCGAACTGATCTTCATTCATACCACCCGGAGGCAGTCGCTCCGACACTTTCAATTCGCCTCTCCACCTCACCAAAGCTGCGGCCGATTGTTTTGTGGATAGGTTGTCTGTTCCAAGTACACGGCTACGAAGGGCCACAACTTCCGCCATTGTTGTTATAGCTTCATCGATCCGACCTTGCAACTTGACTGTGATTGCGAGGCCGTTCATGCTCCACAAGGTACCTGGATGCTCTTCGCCGAGAATTCTCCTTCTCTTCTCCAATACTTGTTCATACAGCTCCTCAGCTTCGCTCCACCGCTCCTGTTCATACAATGTCAATGCGAGGTTGTCCATGCTCCACAAGGTACCCGGGTGTTCTTCGCCGAGAATTCTCTTTCTTTTCTCCAATACCTGTTCATATAGCTCCGTGGCTTCAACCCACCGCTCCTGCTCACAAAATGACCATGCGAGATTGTCCATGCTGGTCAAGGTGTCCCGGTGTTCTTCGCCAAGCACTCGCTTTCTCTTCTCTAACACATTCTTATTCAGCTCTGCAGCTTCGCTCAACCTCCCCTGATCATAAAATGTCCATGCGAGATTGTCCATGCTGGTCAAGGTATCCCGGTGCTCTTCACCGAGGATTCTCTTTCTTTTCTCCAATACTTCTAGGCTTAGCTCCTCAGCTTCAATCCACCGCTCCTGTTCACAAAATGTCCATGCGAGATTGTCCATGCTCGTTAAGGTGTCCCCGTGTTCTTCGCCAAGTACTATCTTTCTCTTCTCTAATACCTTCTCATTTAGTTCTGCAGCTTCGCTCAGCCACCCTTGTTTAGCAAATGTTAATGCGAGGTTATTCATGCTGATCAAGGTACCCGGATGCTCTTCGCCGAGAATTCTCTTTCTCATCTCAAATACCTGCTCATTCAGTTCCGCAGCTTCGACCAACCGCCCCTGTTCACAAAATGTCCATGCGAGGCTGCTCATGATGGCTAAGGTTTTGGGATGTTCTTCGCCGAATGTTATTTTCGCCTCCGATACTTGTTTTCGCAGCTTCTCGACCGAATCCCATGATTCTTCCAGCGGCTCCTCCAGCGGCTCCTCCAGCGGCTCTTGCGCTCCTAACAGGCCAGTAATAACCTTTTAGAACACCATCAACACCAATGAATACAAATAAGTTTAGGTGTGGAGAAAATGTTCATCGTTGCATACATACCGGTAGCTTTATAAACCGTTTTCGGACAAACAAACTTCCAGATTGGCCTTCCATAGGGACCACATCGTAGTTGCTTCCACCTTCAAGTTCTTCGGTTCGCTCATCCTCATTTATAACCTCTAATGGTAGCACATCGTTTTCTTGCTCTTCACTACCGTCAAAGCCGTCCCTTGTGCTTCCTGGAGAGTTCGAATCGAAACACAGTTCGTTCCTTATCTCAGACCCTCGGTTCTCATCTTTTAAACCATTGGCCAGTGCTATGTTAGAACCTGAGTTACTCACTTCATCCTCATATGACCTCGTAACAAATAATGCAATTTGTTGCATGTGTCGTGCCAGATGTCTCTGAAGGCGACTGGGAAGATAACTAACGGGGCATAGGGGGCATGGCTGTTTCGATTGTACCGTCCGCTCACACCTGTCCATGGCAGTCTGCAAGCCTGGGTGTACTCGTCTCAAATGATCCCCAAAACCCAAGCGAGAAACAAAAACCTCGTCGCAGGAGTTGCAATACAACTCTTTTCGGTGGAGCTCTTGCTCATGCTCAAACCACTTGCGCCGGCTGTCGAATAGGTAGTTTTGCTTTGGACAGTCTTTGAATGTGCAGACATAGGGTCTGATATCGCCGAAAACGTGTCTCCTGCGTACAAATTTAGCACTTTTCATAAGAGCCCACAAGCGGAATCCTGGGGTTGCTCTCAGCTAGCTGTTCGCTCTCGCTCGCCATTTTGAGAGAGAATGGTGAGAGTAAGACAAGTATCTACTTACATCCAAGAGTACTCTGCGGTGACAGTTATCATGGAATAACAATAGGGACATTGAAACAGTTCGTGATTGTACGCACTATCCCGATCCGGAGGAGATGGCACGCGGAAAATCTCAGAATCACCTGCATCGGATGGACCATACGATGTTTGTGAGTGATCCGTGTCGGAGCGCGAATCTGTGTTGTCTTGTTCTCCCCGCACATAGACCACCGAGGCGATGGTATCGGTGATGGTAGTGGTGCCAGCGATGGTGCCAGGAGTCCTTACAGAAGTGGCAAGTACCCCGCTCCCTCCTACACAATCTCTGGGAACTGTAACCTCGCCCTGTCCATCTTCAGCACTGAAGACTGCTTCTGATGATAATCTCGTTCTCTCTGCATCAGACCCAGTGGGTGGTGGAAAATCAAAAAGCGGTGCCCTTCTTTCATCGTGGTACTTCAGAATTTGACGACGCCTGGTATTCGCTCTGCTTAAACGTTCAAGTAAAAATTCGGCAGCTCCAGGGAACTTTTCCTTCACGTGTTGCTGATCGAAATACTCGAAGTGAGTGACATCAATCTCTGAATACATTCGAAGCTTGTCGGTAGGGGCAGGATTCCGGATAGCGTTCGAGAACTTGTAAAGGCAGGTAATGATGTGGTTGATATCTAGCACGCAGCCCACTAGATTGTTGATTGGCTTGGGTTCTCCCAATATGGTCTTGTTTTCCGGTGAAGAATCAGAGGAATCAGACAAATGTGATTCGGTATCGTGAAGAGAAGTTTCTCCAGATAGTATAGCGATAGCTAGATTAGTGTTAGTCTTACAGATACAAATAAAAGAACCTCTGTATTGAGAGAATACTTACCATCGTTTAGTGCCTGATTAAGGTCCGCAAGAAGTTCGATAATCATTTGCTTCATGTTCGACGCTTCCCGAAGTTGATGATCCAAAGACATTCTGCCAATCCGATGTGCTCCTACATTTTCCACCCATACACGGTATCTGCCTCTATCGCTTTGGAGATCTCGTGGAATCCCATGGTCTCCTAGCAAGTCGAACAGTCGCTCGAACAAAAGCTGACAGCTAAGATGCAAGGACGCAATAGATTTTGCTGACTGGTGGCTAAAGTTGTGAATCATGATACTCTGGATCGGTTATCGAAGTAAGTACTTACAGAATTGATGGGGAGATGGTGGCGCAGACTGAGAGTGTCATGCACTTTGAGTTACACAGACAGTAGCTAGACCACTTTCTAACCAATAGTCTACATACACATTGCACAAGACTGTATGGCTACTTAGAATTTACCACCGCCGATGCGGGGTTGACTTCAGATCTCACCAGCTCGAAATTGCTTCAATTCGGGGATCTACACCATCAAGCAACCCCGTGCTGTCTAAAACCAACCCAGGCCAGCTCCTCCTCAGCACTGAGCGACCATGGCTGAAGCGGCAGGGTTGGCGTTGGCGATATTCCCGCTAGTGGTGAAAGGGTTGAGTGTCTACCTCGATGGATCCCGCAAAATCAAAGATTGTTTGCAGTGGAAGTTGGGCCTGAGATGTTTAATTAGGGATCTGAAAGCAGAGAGTGTTTTGTTTCACAATACCTGCACAAACGTTCTCGCTGGAATCTTCTCGCCATCTGAAGTGATTGCTTTGATGAGTGGTCAGGGCTGGGATGATCAATTCATGGAGGATCTTGAGGCAAGCTGGGGAGTGGAGACTGCTCATGTTTTTGCCGACGCGGTGAAGCATCTAAGTTCCACCCTTGATGAGTTAAGAACTAAGCTTGGACTTGACGAGAATATGAAGGTATATATTTCAACCAGTTTTCCGGGACTCCATCCTAATCGTTGCTCACGATAGTTTGAATTACTCGACAAAAGCGCCCGAAGAAATCAATGGAAAAAAATCAAGCTCGTCCTTGAAAAGGATGAATCAGTGAAGGAAATATCCAGAATCAACATCCGCCTCGAGCGACTTGTATTGCAATTACCGCCTTCAATCCGGAGGCTATCTCGGCAGGACGCAATTGCAAAGAATTATCTTCGTATCCGGGATCACGCCATCAACCTTCATTCCATCTTTCACGATAGGTTTCAAGCGACTCGCCTCTGCGGATGTTTAGCGCCCCATAACGCAAACCTACAGCTTGCCCGTATTCCAGCGGACGTTATCGGAAAACTGCGTGTAGTAAGATTCAACGTATTATTTTTGCTTGATACCAAGATTCAAAGCATTTCTGTGCCTTGGGCCTGGCGGGAAATGGAATTTGAGCCAATCGAGGCAATTTCACACACACAACCTAAGCGTCCTAATATCCTCGACAAGCAGCTGCCGCAAGTCAGTGTACTAGCGAAGGTCGGAAAGAGAGCCAGGATCACTTCTTTGTTCCGGAAGAGCGAAACCCTAGTGAATAATTCGCAGAATAACACAGCGTTGAGAGTCTCAATCATTCCCTTTCCAAAATACGCCACTAATGTCAACTTTTAGCCTGCAGAAAAATGCGAGACTCAGCACGCCTCCAACGAACAATCAAAACCCTCAGACACAACTACCTACCGACCACCCACCCCTAATCCTGAACCTGTGCTCAACAATTATTCAACCCCCGCGTCAGACCTCAGATCGCTCATTGGGGACAATAGTTGGACAGGGAAATACAAGGTGGCAGTGTCTATGTCCGCGTAAAGCCATCATGTTCTCTCTCATCAAGACCGAGGCAGTAACCCTCGAGACTCTACTTAAATTAGACATTCTCATCAATAAAGAAGATCGACTACGGCTTGGAGTGGAAGTAGCGTCGGCCATGATGCAGCTCCATACCACGGAATGGTTAGGAGGCCCGGGCGAGAGTTGGGGGAAGCGAGACATCTTCGTCCTCCAAAGAGCTATAAAACGTCAAAGAGTGGAGGGTGGTACCACTTTGGTTTGGGAACCGTTGCTCGAGAAGCCCTTTGTTTCTCGGACTTTCGGGTCTCAGAAATGTTCGGCAGTATCCAGCAAATCGCCCGTTGTGGACTACGACAAAAACCTATTCTCGCTTGGTATCATTCTGATTGAGCTTTCCCTCCAATCTTGCATCGAGGACCTCCGAGACCATTCTTGGGACCAAAGTGACAGGATTTCCCCTGTGGTCGGAGGTCAACCCCACCAGTTGTGCGACAATCCCGACTACATTACAGCCACCCAGCGCATTGGCGAAGTGTTCAGAGCCGAGCAAGAGGATTATGGTCTTGCTGTACAGCGCTGCATCAATGGCTTGAGTCTTCCCGACGAGCCTATAACAAAGAGTTTGGATAACCTCCAATACAAGAACGAAGTTCACACGAATATTATCTCTCTACTAGAGAGGAATCTCAAGGTACACAACCACAATTATCGTACAGCACTTAGTTATCTGAAGCTAAATGCCAATTTTGCTAGACATTCATTGGATCTACTACCACCAGATAAAGAAAATGAAATGGAGGTCATGACGTCACGAATAGAAAGCGTTGTAGGATGTTTTTTTTCTTCTAGAAGTAACAGGGAAGGTTTTTAGTTGATTTTGGTTATCTGTATGTTCTGAAAGTGAATGGGTTTCAGTCTTTTCCAATTTACTATTGAATTTCTAGTATGATACTGTAGCGAAGTTTACTCGCCCGCGCCAACCAACCACTGGCTGGTAACAATCGTTTTTTAAGGGCAGTATTCCAGACAATACTTGGCCCTATCTTTCCCGCTATGGGTGGCTAATGTCCTCTGAATGGCCTGCCCCTTTCCCAGCCTTTTCGTCCTACTCGTTAGGTATACTGCTGCTCCTTCTGGCGTTTGACATGGCTACTTCATCGGCTCGATTATCTCGCAACCGGTGAAAAGTGCTAGATCTACTGGCCTGTCACTGAGTACGATAGAGACCGTGGTGGACGGACGATCAATGGAAATCACGTCGTTCCCATTGTATAGTGGGCGGGAGATCGGGCTGTAGCTCTTCAGGATATCTAGGCCATCTGGGAAGACAGGCCTTCAGCTGTAGAACTGAATTCATCATAGCTCTAGAAATCCGTTTACGAGTGCAGCCCGAGTTGAGGCACAAACGAAACGTTCCATCAAACCTTCTGGCACTATCATTTAGCTCCGTATATTGACCAAATTTATACGCTCGTGCAAGGTGAACCCCCAAGTGCTTTCCATATGATCCTCCTGAGCAGCCCACATACCAACATCCCAGGCTCCGGTGTGCAGGTACTAGCCAGAAAAAGTATTATGAGTCACAACCACTTGATTCTGGGTACGAAACAAGCTACATAGCGAAATACAATCACCAACACTTCTCCCTCCAGTATCTCAAAAACTGCCCAATAAGCTCCGCATCAACATCCTTAGCATCCCTCAAACTCGGCGAAAACCTGCAGCTCTCCTTCGTCTCAAAATAAGGTTCAGAGGTAGTTTCACCTCTTCCATACTTCCCCCTAAAGAAATCCAGTAATTTGATTGGAGGATTCTTCTCCCCATCTTGCTCCGATGCTTCAAGGCGCTTAACCCACTCCCGCTGATCCACCGTCTCAAATTCCAGCCCCACGTGCTTAAGCGCAGGAAGAACGTCGCGGTTCCACCGCAGGACCCATAGATGGCAGACGTAAAATACCGCGTCGTGTGGCGGCATATACCCGTTGAGCCTCTTGTCCAGCAGCGAGAGATCAACGACGGTATCCGCAGTGGTGTCAACTGGGAGCTAAGAGACTTCCTCGTCACCGTTTGAGATTACCGGGAGGGCGCCAATTGTGGTTGCAGACTGAATAGTGAGAGGAATTGCTTCGGTTGCGTTCCACATACCGAAATGTGTGTCGCCAACGATCTGGCCGACACGGAGTACACGCGCTGCAATACCGGCTTTTGCGGCTGCGGCGTGGCAGATGTACTCCGTCACGAGCTTAGAGCGTGCATATCCCATTGGCATTGCGTCTGAAAACTTTGGAAGGACTTCTGGGATGGGTGGGGTGCCCATTGCCATTGCCGTGCTGACGGAGGAGATGAAGTTGAAGGTGGGGATATTGGCGTGTAACGAGGAAAGGCAAAGGTTGACCAGGTTCCAGGAACCTCGGATGTATTGCTGTTCGAAACTGGTGACATCCATGTTAAAGTTGACGCTCAATGCGCAGTGGATAACGGTAGTAACTTCACGGGTGATCTGGTGAATGGTCCGTATTGGAAGACCAAAGGATTCTTGGCTCAGGTCTGCAGGAAGAGCGATGATCTTGTGCTTTTGTTACTCTGTAAGGCGGTGGAGGAGGTGTGCGTTGTGGAGTGCGTCAAGAACACGCTGGGAGCCAGCGTCAGGGCTGCTGGCTCGAACGAAACAGTAGACTTTGTGGACGGCGGGGCGTTAGACGAGTGTGGATAGAATATGAGTTCCAAGTGAGCCGGTAGACCCGGTAAGAACAACGTATTTTCCGTCCATTACAGGAACATGGGTCCTGAATGTGGAGTATTTTTCGAATAAATTCTGCATGATATCTTCTGCAGAGCGCTCTGTCTCTACAGTGCCACTCTTCAGGCTGAACAAATAGTGTGTAAGAGTGTTTACACTGGGATTCTCGAACACGATGTTAGAATTCAAAACTTTGCCGCCTGTTTCGATTTCCTGTCCCAGCTTTCTGCGTATGCTGATTGCCATCAAGGAGTCTAGCCCCAAAGAAAAGAAATCGGTGTCATTCTTTAGAATGCTATCGTCTTCTATCTGAAGAGCATTTGAGACGGTATCACGAATAAGCTGACGGATCTCAGCTTTGGAGAGGTCTTTGCCTGACTGAGATTCATTGCGCTCGATGTTATCGTAGTATGATTGAATATCATCGGCGAAGGTTTTGAGAAACGTGGCGCGGACTCTATGAATGTATCAACAACCTTGGACATTCCTCTATGAGAACCCAGGGTAACTTACGCAGTTCCTTTGTCTGTCCTGGGGAATTCAGTGTCCGATCTCTTGACAATAACAAAGTCGGGGTAGATTTTGGCATAGGCAGGGACCAACTAATTCCCTTATTCTACATCAGGCCAAATGCTTGAAACTATTTCTTCTCGAGTCATCCCGGTGGTATAGTCCGAAGCTATTACGACCAACCCCAGTGTAGACTTTCCAGCTCCAAATACGACTACCTCAGCAACGTAGCGGCTTCTTCGGATAGCATTCTCGAGCGGAATTGGACTTGTCTTCTCGCTATTCGAGAAAACAATTATATCGTCGACGCGGTCCATGTACTTGTAACGTTAGGGTTCATCGGATGCCTCAGGAAGAGATCTCCGGTAGCAAAACTTCCATCAGGGCGGTTGGAAGTAACCAATGCTTCCCAGCCAGGGAGAACGACAGGTTGATAGAGTCCGCCACCTTCGGGCTCCCAACGTACGTGAGGTACTGCAGCTGGAATAACCTGAAGCCAGTTCCAATTTTCCTTTGAGTATCTCATGAGAAATCCGCCTTCGGTACTTCCGTAATAGTTTCTCAATTTCACACCCTCGCTAACAAGATTATCCCCCAAACTTTCTGGGCAACTGGCTCCTCCGTACATGATTTCTTTCAGCTCCCTAAGCTTTGGTATAGCACCGTCGGTTTCGGCAAGGAGTTTTATGACATAAGGTATGGTGAAAAACACTTCCGATGAAGTGGCTTCAATAGCTTCAAGAACGCTTGGTCCAGTTATAGGGAGGTCTCCGTTGCAAAAGGAAACTTTCTGGCCAACGATAAGGCTGTTGATAAAAGTATAGAGGTTAAAAGTATGAAATAGCGGTAGAGTCACCAATCCTTGGTACAAAATATTTATGGCTGAGACGGCCGCGAGATATGCTCTGTGAGTTTGTCCAATTGGTTTCGGCAATCCCGTCTGCAAGAAATTAATATGCTAGGCTATATCTCTTAGCTCTGGTGCATACGCTTCCGCTAGAGTGGATTATCCATCCTATCTCATCTGTCTCCTCAGGATCGATATTCGATTGGAGGGGTTCCAAATCTTCTGGTTGTGAGGTTATAATGTAGCAAATGTCAACCATGGACAAAATATCCAAGGCCCCATGCTTGAGTTCTCGGGTTTGATCCATGATCATTTGATACCCAGGTTGCACAAGAATAATCGAACACCCTGTCTCTTCCAGTAGATAGAGATATACAGGGACAACAAGTCTTGTCGAAAGAAACAAGCAAGTTAAGCCTAGTCGTTGAAGAGCAAGATAGGTGATAATATATTCGATACTTGTGGCGCCCAAAACCGCAACAATCAAACGAGGATCATCGGATGTTTTCCGTAGTTTCGGCAGGATTTTAACATATCTTTATGCAACTCGTTGGGTCATTAAATTAAGCTCAGAGGCAGTATGGTCTACATAGTTATGACCGTCGTTAGGGTACGACAGGATAGGGATATTTGCATGCGTTATGGCTCGAGTTTGGACAAGTTCGTCAATGGTGCGGATTGGAGAGTCCGGCATGACTGTCAGGTAATGTTTACCAGTACAATGCTGCTTTTTGTAGAGATGGTTAACTGATGAAATTTATATCAAGTGGGAATAATACGCCAGCATATACGCACCTAGCACGTATGAAGTTGTGGACTGCCTAGGGCTTGAGCTATTCACCAGCATATTCTGTATCTGATCCTTATATACCCACTTCGTTCCAGCTCCGTGCTAAGGACCAGAGGCAAGAACAATGCGTCATCGCGGGATTGGCTGTTTGCGGGAATCGGCACGGAAGCCAAGTTCCACTTTCATCGTGAAGCTCGCGCTGAGCTAGAGGAAGCCGACCGCGAAAAGCCGAAGCCCTACCTTGTATTAAGCATTTCAAATGTCACGTGGCGATTTTCAATATAATCCCGAGCGACTCGGAAGTGGTCCGTGCTAGTGTTGGATGCTAGGCTTTTACAAACCCTCACTCGCGGATGGCAATTTCTTGGTGCTGGATGATAGAGAATCAAATGACCTTTCAGGGATCAAGAAGTCATTTCCATGCCGATATGCACCAAGAAGTTCACTCTGGGCAAAGCTTGCGTCGGGTCAGTATATAGGATATCCGCCGTACCAAGCCGTGTACTTCAACCAACGTTAGGTAGGGGTAGAATGGTGGGGGGAACATAGAAACAACAAAAGCGTTGGGACTAGGAGGTAGTTTATTCTTGATGCATCGCTCAATCCTCAGATATTCTACTCCTCCACGATTATAGGTGGCCATCCCTTGTGAGCACGCCACAGATTATGGAGAGCTCCGCCATTAAAACACAATGCTTTCAACCAGAACTTACGGACAGTCGGTACTTGTGAATTTTGCGGGATTGACATACTGATTTGTTTTTTTGGCCTGGGGGCACGTCTTCCACGCCAGAAGTGAGATAGTAGGTATCATGAGACGCATCCATGCCGTTGAAGATAACCCCCAACCCGTAAATGCCTTACGTCAACACATTCATACGCTATATCTCGCTGCCTAAGTTGTGCGGAGTAGGTATGTAATCGTTGGATTATAGCCATCATTATCACCGCAACTTAAGGTTTCCTGCACGTACAACTGCTGCCGGGCGGCGGCGGCGGCGGCGGTGGTGTTTTGCGTTCTATCCGTCAGCAGCTCAAGGGCGATGAAGAGAGGTGGAGATAAACTGCTTGTCAAACACCTATCACACAAATCACAACACTTCACACGGCACTCGACATAAACACTTCAGCTTTTTATTGTATCCTGTTTCCCCCCTACCGAACAAAGTAGCCATCGCGCAGACTAACCAACCATACACATACAAAATCCACTGAAAGGGAAACGGGGGTCGAGGAATTGGAAGTAAAACAACTAGAAGGAAGAAAAACACAACATAACACAACATTTCAAAAAACGATTTGGTACAGTGTCTGCCTCCTCATTACACCCCACCCACCCTTCCCACCCACTCTTCCCATCATCTCTTCCTACACCGCCCACCACACCGCGTATTGAAAGCTGCCAATGTTACAGACCAAAACCTAGACAATTTTGTAGTGACATGAGTTAGAAAGAAAGCACACAAAAGGAACGCTAAGTAAAGAAGTGAAAAGACGCCACCGGGCAGACAAAGAAAAACTAGGACCCAATATCCGAAGATTCCGGGTGCACAGTCCAATTTTCATTATCAACCTCAGCCCAATCCGACCCCGAGGTGGTCCGAGCATCACTTGTGGTGTCCAGAACACCAAAGTTATTATTCGATGCCTTCTTTTGAACAACTGGCTTAGTAGCCTTCGGCTGCTTCATGGGCTCGGGAGTGGGGACGGGCTTAGGCCTGGAAGCTTCGTCGCTGCTCTTCCCTGCGTCTGTATCCTCTGCCTTCTTAGCGCCGCGAGTCTTCTTCTTGACTTGGTTCCACTCTGGCTCGGGAACCATGACGCCACGAGGGATGGATTCCCAGGAATCACCGAGGGTAGTACTCTGCTGTATTTTCTCATTATCACTGTCAGGAGTGAAGGTGTCGAGCAATGCGGAGCTTGCAGGTGCGGAGGGTGCAGAGGGTGCGGAGGGTTCAGCGGGAGCGGCAGGAGCCTTCTTGGCCCCTACCTGGGTCCAGGCGGACTCTGCGGCTGCGTGAGCCTGGTTAGGTCTGTTCTTCTGCTGGGCAGCTTCCTCGGCCCTCATGGCTTTCCGGTGCTGCTCGAACCTGGCTTGTTGGTCCGCTCGCTCCATCTCCCTTTCAGCCTTCTTTTTTTCCTTCTTCTTGGCGTTCTTGTTTACGTGAACCCCGGCCTCAGGGGTCGAAGCTACGGTTTTCTTCTTTTGTCCCCGGGGGAGCTGGGTGGGTGCGCTGATTCTAAGAACGCCAGGTCCACCGGTAGGGGTCTCGAGCATGTCGCTAGGATCGGTCGAGCTCGACTTCGGGAGGTAGTCGGACTGGGTAAGGGGGGTAACTTCCTCTTCATCGATATCTCCATCGGCTCCGGCAGATGAGGTCTGGGAAGCTGCATAAGGAGACGGGGCAAGGTTACCGCCCTTGCGGGAAGCACCGAACTTTGGGCCATCTCCTGCCTTCAGTCTCCTTGCAACATCTCGCAAATCCACTTCCTGAGCGACATCATCGTCAGACTTGTTTCCACTATCGTCGGTTGAGACCACCTCCTTCGCTGTAGTAGTGCTCTTCTTCGCCTTCTTCTTCGTTTTCTTTTTGACATCGCCAGTTTCTGCCCCACTCCCCAATGTGCTTACAAAGACGGACTTTGGCTTTTCTTGTAATGGTACATGTTTTTTTCCTCCTGGAGTCGGTGTCTTACGTTGGCTGACGTAGTAGATCGCCCCGATAACGGATAGGAATACTGCCCAAGACAGAATCGGACCCATGATGGCCATATTAACTCCTCAGCTAGACCACCAATCTGACGCTTAGAGATTCGTCAAGGAGGATGCGAACAAGGACACTTGAGTTGAAGAGTGGAGAGAATGAAGAAGGCGGTAAAGCTTCGGCGCGGTCAGTGAGGGAGAATAACGTGGAAAGTACATACGGTCCGCAATACCTTAGAGCTCAGCCCCTTAATGGCAACCACCGACGTTGGTGGAGTTGGGAAGCGGATCCACTCGAGTTGGTTGGTGCCGTTGGGTGCAGCAGGGAAAGACACAAGGTTGTGCTGTGTGCTGTGAATGTTGGTCGGGGTGATCAGTGGGTAGACGAGTTAGTTGAGTATAGAGGTGGTTATCGCGTTCAACGGATCTTAGAGGAAGGAAGGGATGAGGAATGATTCGATGAGATGACGATGATGTGATTTAACGACAGACGATAGTGAAGGGGAGTGAATTGTAGCGGATAAGAATGAGAAAGAGAAGAGGATCAGTAGCAGTTGTAGGAGTAGCTGGACCGTTACCGTGTCTTCTTCTTGGAACTTCTCGGGTTAGTTGCAAGTAAGTCTATAAGAGCTCCTCGTTCATTAGTGCAACCCTGTCGCCGTAGCCACTCAGCCTGCTTCTTGGAAGATGGAGCCGCGTCCCATTGGCTGGAAGAGGACACGCAACGGTATTCTTCAAAGTTTCCGTTTTACCGGCTCCCAACTTGTAGCTACTCGCGAGGCTAACCTTTTAGCGACAAAAGAGAAATACTCGAGTACCGATACCTCTTCCACTCTCCTACAATGAAAATGCAACCTGGTTCACATAGAGTTCTGAACACGAGATTGCGAGATGACAAGATGACATGATACCTATCTCAACTTCCTTCTCGATGCTATTCGCCGACGCGTCTCCTCCCACCCACCCCTATTTACTCGACACCTTGCAGATTTGATTTTTTTCGCTGGGTTACAGCCGATTTCCGGATCGATCGCGAAGGTTTAGTCAGATCCCAAGATTCCCAACAGCTTTCGCCTTGTAGATACAAAGTGAATACCAAACATAAATCTTCTCCGTCCAAATCACTCGCGGACGAAATGGACGAATATATATGGCCAGAAGGGTGGATCATAACGACAAAAAAAGGATGAATCCTTCTACTGCATCGTGAACCGGCCCAACGAATACCTTTCATTTCCGGTGGATTAACTTTCGGAAAGCCAATGTAAAGTGGTGGAAGTGTGGCCCCACCACTGCAACTTTGCTACGGACGTTCGTCGCTAGGGATAGCCGCTACCTGTTCCTCACGGAAAACGAGCTCATCTTCAATGGCATGGGTTGCAGTGCATCAATGTTGACTACCAGCCGATCTCCCGTTCAGAGCAAAGTTTGTGCCGCCCTAGCGCTGGTAGAGAAGCCGCGCCGACTCCAGTAAGCTGTTGGAGGGAGATGAACGGAAAGTACAGTGACAGACCACCCGATTGCGAATACCACTCAGTTGCGAATCTAGTAGTTATGCTTGGTTACATCTCGACAAGGGTTGTGTTGCAACCGTGGTTTGTATGGGATTCGCAACCGGGGGTATTCGCAATCGGGTGGTCTGTCACTGTACTTTGAGATCTTACTTCTTATAGAAACGCGGCTGCGCTTGTCTTGCTCGGCGAATTTCTGCTATGTATGAATACTCGTCTCCGCCAATTTGCTGTGGCCGGCGTTTGTTTGTTTGTAATCATAATGTATTCGGCCGCTTGCGGCCATGACATACAGATATTTCTTCCACCGCCCCCCCAAAATTCCAATCGCTTCCTCAGGGTTTTCAGCCCCTTGGCAAAGTTGTGAAAGCCGTACTCTTTGCAACCTCCACTTTCCCGTCCTCCCGCGATAAAGACCGCCCAATGTTCCTCCACCTTTCGGTGGCTTCCCATTCGGATCCCTACCCGGTTCACCCTAAACAGCCTTACCAATCCGGACCGCCTTCCGGTTCCCTTCCAAAGAAAGATTTATTTGTTAGCTGCCCCCATTCCTTAAACCTGCTTGCCCCACTTAGTCGACACCCTTCTTGAAATTCCTCGTTATCGCCCTCCGGGGTTTCATATGATATTATCGCAGTGGAATACCCCAACCGTCGTGAGACAGGATTTATAGGTCCGGAACTGAAAGACTCCCTAGGTCATTCACAGTGAACTGACCATTGTAGGGCTGTAGGTGGGTGGGCGGATGGTTGACTACAAAGCTACACTTGTACTGGTGCTTGCGGTGCTCGAGAAGCGAGTCTTTTGTTCAGCTGCGGCTGGCGTCAGTTGCTTCTGTGCGCAGCAGAATCGCGCGCAAAGTTGTCGGATCTTCCCCTTTCTCAAATAGGCTTAAGAGTCTTTTCCTGCTCCAGAGTAGTTACTTAGAGGTTCCTCGCTGCAACTTAGGAGGTCAAGAGAGAGTGATATAATAATGCGGTGGGCGGAAATAGGATGGGAGGTTTGATTGAGTTCAGGAGGGATTAGAGTATCAATCATAGTGCATATATATAGAGAGAGTATTTATATATCAGGTTGTTATGTGATCTGTAATGCAACTTTATTTGATCGCAGCTAATATTGCTATTACTATAATGGAGATCCAGACAGGAGCGTATCTCGGTACGCTGCATCACAGACAAGACTCTCCTCTGTCGGAATGAAGGGATCATTTTGAAAGGACATGATCTAAACCGCCATATGCAAATAACTTATGCTAGTGGCTTCTACTATTAGTTGGCTGTGAATAAATGCAATTGAGGTTGGGATTGCCATTTCCAACTTTGTTGGATGTTAGCACTCGACGTCGTTTAGCATGAGCGTGAGTGAGGAGTTGTGCGGCTCTGTAACCTGCACCGCCACAAAAATCCCTTCTAGCCACATTTCGCCAACCACCCATGTCATATCTCACAGGTCTCGCCCCACTCAACCTCAAACCGCCGTGGTGCTCTAGCCGGATACGATAGCAACTCCTAGAACGGCCAGCGACTGAACTGACAGACTCTCTCGACAACTTCTTTCCGTTGAGTGGATCTCTTCTCCTCTATCGAATTCCAGAGATCACCAAGCTTTAAATCCACTCCATCGAATTCACAAGTACTCGCCCTTACTTTCTTCCTGGTCACGGCTCGTTCCCGTCCGTCGATCGAACAGTCAATCTTGTCACTAGGTCACAGCTGCTACTATTGTTGCTGTTTGTGTCTCGACTCAGTCCGTCCCAGACACAAAGGAAATCTTCTCGCCAGCCAAATGGCATCCCACCTGTTTGGGTTCGTAATTGCTTCCGTCTCCTTATCCCGTTGTTGTTTCAAGCCCCCTTCCCATTATTTGTACCCTCCTTAATCGACATTCCCGCCCCTTCTCCCACAACGCCCCTTTCTCAGCCTCCGCCTTCTCCTGCATCGCATCTGCAAAACATCGACTCAAGCATGAATTCAATTAACGCAATGTTTAGTCGGTTCCGGAGACCTGGTAACAAGCAGCCATCCTCGCCGCAACAACAGACCCCCGGCAACGGCGGTGGCTCTGGATTCAATGGCGGGGGCGCAGGACAAGGAGGACCTCCGTCGGGCGGGCTCTTGCCAAATACTTCTGGTTCTACACGAGTCGCTACGAAGCCGCTATTTCTTTGCAAACCTTTCGTTACCAGTCAGTTGGTGAAAGGAAGTTTCTCGACCATCGTGGTTCTGCCGAAGTATGTCGATCAGGGCGAGTGGTTGGCTCTCAATGGTATGTACGGTAATGAGGCGATGCACTCTTCCAGATGATACTAACCTGGATTGGTTTTGCAGTGTTTGAGTTCTTTGATACGTTGAACCGATTCTACGGGGTGATTCAAGAATTTTGCACACCGAGGAATTGTCCATCCATGTCGGCTGGTCCAGGGTATGTTCGAGATCGATCTAGACCCCGTACCGCGTGCTCTGCGGATCGGGCTGTAGACGCTAACTTCTTGCCTAGCCTTGACTATACCTGGCTTGATGCCAACAAGAAGCCGATGCGTCTGCCTGCACCAACATACATCGAATATGTGTTGCAATGGATCTCAAACCGCATCAACGATGAGACCCTGTTCCCCACCAAAGCCAGTGGCACCACCACAGCCACCACAGCGACACCTTCCGCCATGTTGCCTGGCAATGCCGGTAGAGTAGGTGTCGTAGGGGCAGTAGGAGGAACATCCACTGAAACCTGGGTTGGAAAGGAGGGAGGCTTCCCTCAGGTGTTTGAACAGACTTGCAAGGGTATCTACAAGCAAATGTTCAGGGTGTTCGCACACATTTACCACACCCATTTCGACAAGATTCTGCATATGAGCTTAGAGGCCCATTTCAACAGTCTCTTTGTGCATTTCATCCATTTCTCCCGGGTGCGTATTTCTGAGAGGGAACTTCAGAGTGATTGTCAGTGCTAATATACACCAGACTTTCAACATGTTAGACCAACGTGATGTTGAGCCACTGCGGGCCTTGATCGAGAACTTCGAAGAGCAAGGTCTATTCAAGGACAGTTCCAGCTCAAGAGCACAGCAGCAACAACAGTGATTTCCGCCAACGTCGTTCTGATACCGTTTGATACCACCCACGCTTCAGTATTGTCATTTTTCGATATTACCGTACAGCCCTAGGAAATCTTGGGAAGGGATTACACGGAGTTCTTGTTATGTCAGCATTTTCAGTTTTATTTTCATGTTTCTTCGTCTGCAGAGCACTGTATATGTCTGCTCGTCCGTTCATTCATGTAACGAGGGTTTTGGGGCGTTTTGGGATTGCGTTCGTTCAACGTCCGGTCACTCTTTTGAGGGGACTTGTATGGTACCCGTTCATGTCGTTCTTTTGGATCTCGTTTACAAGGCGGTAGATGGGTTGTACATCTTTCGGGCGCCGTAGATGCCAGTACGTAGTAGAGGAGCGAGGGTACTTAGATTGCAGCTAGCATAGGTACTAATGGTGAATGCAAACGTCTGTCTGTATACAAAGGTTCTGCCTTCTCCTTCAATGGCAGCCACGACACGATGCGTGTTGTATAGAATCCGTCACTAGAACACCGGCCAACTTCCATCCCCCGCTACCGCCGCAGACCACGAACTTGAAGTAGTAACGCCATAGCAAGCCCGCAAGTAGAAAGCCAACACCGCCAACATGGAACTTCGTAGATTTTCGCTTCCGCCCCTCCCTCACTCCTGTTCTCTCCGTTCGTTCGTTGCTCACGAATGCTTCATCCCTCCTAAAGGATACGCCTTTACGGCTGTCCAATCAATCCCGTTCTCGACGTCCTCATCCACAAGCCCGCACACAGCCACGTTGTCACCGCGTATCAGGTACAGGCCATGCTCGACCTCTTGACTTGGCTCGTCGCTGTCGGGAGGCGAGAAGATGCGCTCGATCGTTGACGACAGGATCAAGTTTGTGGTTTGGTCATGCCCCAGCAGCTGGCCGGTGAGGGTTCGCCCGTCCGAGGTTATTATGGTTACCGTTTCTGTAAGATATCAGAGGAAACCCATGTTAGAAAGAAGAGAGGGGGGCGCACTGCCGACGAAGGGACCGAGCGATGACATCGCGGCGTGAGGTGGAAAGGAGATGGGGGAGTTGTCGCGCAGACTCACGCTAGCTGATGGGGTTGAAGTGGCGAGGTGTGGTGGAGGGAATAGTTATACTAAAGCTAAGCCACAGGGATGACGAAGGCAAATGCGCGTTTCATGCTGCCCAGTTACTTTCTCTTCCCTTTCTTCCAACCTCTACAACTTCCCTCGTTTGCAACAGAAACAATAACGCTCGTAAATACCACGACCATAGCTGATCCCTAGAGAACATACACCAACGGATTTAACGAGAACATAAGCTCCAGCATGCCCGCCCCTCCACCTCCCCCTCCACCTCCACCTCCACCTCCACCACTCCCAAGTTTCGGCGGAGGTCCGCCGCCCCCAGCTCCTCCCCCACCTCCTGGCGCCCTCCCATCTCGACCTGCCCCCGGAGCAGTTCCAACCCGAGTATGCTTTTCCCTCCTTCCCGACTGCTGCCATAGCTAACAGTCCCCAGGGCGCGCTGAATTCCGACATCACCAAAGGCATCCGGCTGAAGAAAGCTGTCACTAATGACCGCAGCGCCCCAATTGTCACCGGAAAAGAAGCCGGAGGTGCAAACGGCATGGGAATGGGGAAGCCTCCTTCATTCGGTGCGCCGCCAGTACCTACCGCAGCCGCAAGGGCCCGGAGCGACAGTGGTGCGAACCGCCAGCGGAGCAATAGCGAAACCGGTGGATCAGGGGGAGGTGGTGGTGTTCCTGCGGCGCCGCAGCTGGGAGGATTATTTGTTGGTGGCATGCCACGGCTGAGGAGTACCAAGGGGGGCGTGGATACTGGCGGTATATACCATATCCCCATAATATTACTATGGCACAATAACTGACCACAACAGCATCCCGCGAATCATCCTACATGTCCGACAGCGATACGCCCGCACGTGGCGCGCCCGCACCGCCGACAAGACCCCTCCGCGCCGCCCCAAACGCGCCCCGCCGCATCCCAACATTACGCACCTCAGGCTCGGCCCCGACTATTCCCAAACCCCCACCATCCCGCCCACGAGCCGCAGCTCCCCCACGACCGGGTGCTCCACCCCCACCCCCGCCCCCACCCTCCTCCGCACCAATCCGTCCTCCCCCACCGCCAATACGGAAATCACCCTCCCCCACCCCAACCCCCCCCCCCCCACCACCCAACACCCCAACAACAACCCCACCACCCACAACAAAACGCCCAGCCGCAAGAAACGCA
>Ga0307515_10006600_pt1 | contig 23150 bp, 22 predicted proteins | sample 17_EM_MG_FD_194513 | JGI IMG/M metagenome (GOLD analysis project Ga0307515, IMG submission 194513) | Populus trichocarpa ectomycorrhiza microbial communities from riparian zone in the Pacific Northwest, United States - 17_EM | ecosystem: Host-associated > Plants > Roots > Unclassified | place... | reverse complement strand
TTGCGGGGGTCGACTGCGGAGGCAGCGCTGACGGCTCGTCGGGAGGTGGGGTGTACGGTGCAAACGACGTGGCAAACTTTGGATCCATCCCTTCTCTTCTATCTGAATATTTCAGAGTTATTTACGGTGGTGGAGGATAGAGGCAGGGTCAAAGCGATGAGGTAAGCGGGTCGGTGTTTGGTCTTGTTTGGTCTTGTTGGTCTGAAGCCAATTCTCGATTCGACGACCCCGGCCTCCAAACCTTCCCTCTCCCTTTCCGTCAGGGTTAGCAAAAAATCATGGTGCGTCGTTTATGTCTCCGTCTTTCTCATCGATCGATGCATCTTCCACTGCTTCCACTGACGCACCTCTACGGCCTACGTATAGGCGGACGCCCCCGTAACACTTCGCACAACCAAATTCCTCACCAACCGTCTACTGCAGCGCAAGCAGTTTGTTCTCGACGTCCTCCACCCTGGTCGCCCCAACGTCTCAAAGACCGAGCTCTCGGAAAAGCTCGCCAGCATCTATAAGACCGACAAGGCCCGCGTTGTCACCTTTGGATTCCGTACTGTGTTTGGTGGCGGACGAAGTACTGGATTCGCCCTCGTGTATGACAATGAAAACGCCCAGAAGAAGTTTGAGCCCAAGTACCGACTTGTGAGGGTACGTTGATACCCCGATGGGACGCCCAGCTTATTCAGTATGGTAATGGCTAACATATTCCGCGGTCTTGTAGTCTGGGCTTGCGCCCAAGGTCGAAAAGCCATCACGAAAACTTCGCAAGGAGCGTAAGAACCGTGCGAAGAAAGTGCGTTCTCTGTCCTTTCTATCCCAGACATTTCACTCTAGTCTTTCCTTCACACCATCAATTCGCGATCGTCCTGCTGACTTTTCCCTGCTTAGTTCCGTGGCACGAAGAAGTCGAAGGCCGCAGAACCCGCCAAGAAGAAATAAGCGTACACGCTCGACTGCTCCTTCTGTGGCTCGTTGGATATGCTCGTGTACGTTTTGGTTGTTGGCAGCTCCTGCAGTACGGTAGAGAAGTCGACATATGCATATGAAGCGCACGCACCCCACCCGATATGTGTATACTCCCTTACTGATTACTGATTATGCTCTGTCCTTTTGCTTTCGTTGGTGTGAGTGATGAGATGAGGATACCACATAGGGCACGCAAACGACTTGCATATCAATTAGGATGAACGTAGACGTGAGGTTACCCTTCCATGGGTTTGCCTTTACACTGGGAATTAGTTCTTGGGGATACAAACACGCATCGACAGACGATACATTCACTTCCAGCAAAGTGCGGCTTGCATGCGTGGAAAGGTTTGCCTCTGCCCTCCTAATCGAAAGTAATGGGTTGGTGCGCATGCTATAACATGGTACGAACATATCCACATGTAGACACCCACCTCCGTTTGGTTTACAACATGTTGCACATAATTACTTATGGATAACGATTAGGGAATTTTGACGTTGCTTATTCCAATACTTTCACGTGAGTATACCAAACTGTCACTGTCCCTTCGGTGCACAAGGACCTTATTGGGCCAACTGATTACCCCAGCCCATGCCTCGCAGCCATACTACCTGCTTATTGTATTCCAATAGTCGCCGGCCGAATGGCATACGTCACCTATAGCCAATAACCACATCCATTGGGAGAGTAAAAGTTCCTGTCATCTTCAGCTGACCAGCAGGGGGCAAGCTGTTAGAATTTCCGCAAGGTCGTGCGTGAACTCGGACACAAACAATCGTGTTTGTTGGGGCCCGCTACAAACACGTAAGAATACAATAGCGAGGGTACGAGCTCTTATATACGCCAGAACATGACCATATGACCTCGGGCTTCGCACCCCGCACAACCGCACACTGAGCGCTCATCTACGCGAATGCCATGTACTACGCGAGTGAGCCCGGCGTAAATGCCCGTAGTTCTTTGCAATCGGTTAGTTGGTTACATTTGTCAGTCAGCAGCAGTGTTCTCAGCCCAATAATTTAGCGTAAAGTTGCCACCAGGAGATGGCCGCCGCGAGGGTCAAACGGTCCCCCATGCGACAGTGGTTGAAGGTAGCTGACACAGGATACGTACATGGAAGGGATGCGGGACTTCGGCGGTTGGAGTAGCAGGCATATAACAGGAATATTTGGATGTCACGACATCCATTGTATTTGTAACTAGAGGCCATGCTTCAATACATCGGTAACAAGACAAATGAAGAAACTATAGTCCGTTGTATAGCGGCGTGCAGGCCAATACTCAATCAGATGAACAGCACGCAGAGGTCGTGCCACGTCGTCTCCGACAATAGGTCATAAACAAGCGAACATACCGAACAAGACGAACGAAGGCTTCATCGAAAGTCCCAATCTCAACAGGCATCGACAGAAAATAAAACTCTCTTTTTATCTACTTCTACGGTGAGATTACTTATGCAGTACCAATAGCCGAGCCACATATGAACTAGTGAATGCACGGAACCCTGCAATCACCGATATCCGGTAACCATAGGGCCGGAAACCCAAATTAACCGCCGTCATCAATATTCCGACAGGCATTGATGCTAGGTAGTATTCTCGATGTCTCTGAGAAGGATACACAATGCTTATATTAATATTCCACGGGTATCGGTGCCCGTGGTACTCTATCGCGTCGCCTTCTGGAAGAGTAGCTCGATGCCACAGTATGCTACCTCCAGAAATTATTACGCTCTTTGAGCTGTGCATGTGCTCCTTGAGTCTGGGTGGTCATTTTGCCGCGCTCTTCGGAAATCCGCAATACACCGGAGTGAAAACCTATGCATGGACAGCCCGTTTTATTGTTGGTGATCGAAAAGCAGCAATGCGACACTCTTTTAAGAATGGAGGTCTATTGTAGCTGCGTAGGTAGTTTCTCTCCGTTCACTTTCGATTCCCCCACTTCGCATCGATCCTTCCCTATGACGATTGATCTCGTTTCCTCCACTGAGGTCGTTCTTCGTTTGATCCAGGACCGTCAAACGGTCGGTTATGTTGGGATTTCTGCAATGATTATGCTTATATGGGATTACGGTGGGCTCACAAACTATATTTCCGATCGAATGGCTCCCTTAGTGTTTGGCTCTCTATCGGCCCAGTAATCATGCTTGACAAAGAAGTGAGTCCCATTCCATTGTCCCGTATCAGCGACGCTCGATATCTAACTATATATACTAGATTAATTATATCTGGGCAAGTCTCTTGCTGCCACTTCTTTCAGTGAGCCCTAATCCTTTCAGACAGAACGGAAGAAAAAACCTTGGAAATGTGAGCGATCTCATTTTTTTCGGAAAAAATGGGTAGCTCAGCTGTTGTTGCAGACAATGTATCTGATTGTGCGTTACAATGCCCCCCGTGAGAGCGACGGATTAAATCTTCCCTCAAGCTACGATACACGAGCCTTGTCATGTTTACGATCTTCTACTCCAGTAAGTATATGGACAGTATGGGCATCTATTATACTGATTGTCGTACAGTAAACCCCAAAAATGACCAAATGTCAGCCGAACATTTACATAGCTCTGAAATAATACTGATACCCCTTTCGTCAGGTGTATGCAACGTCGCGTGTTACTATAAGAGACAAGTGCTGACCTCGCTGAACAAGGCGTCATTCAAACGCATACCCGTATATGGCTACGTGAGTTGTGCATTGACAGGAGCATAGATTTGTGCTCACTGATAACAGAGCTGGCCATCAACGCCGTCGCCGAATGTACGTACCAGGAACCACCTTCAAGCATTGTACCGCACCTGTGCCGTTGAACGCATTTTTATCATCCGCCAACCCTGCGTTATGCGGGGCTCAGTTGTATTTCTCGCTCACCACTGAGTTCTTTTAGATGTCCTAGCATTTCGTGTGGTTGTGTTTTGGGAGAAGTCGGTCACCTCATTTACCTCGACCTGATTTCGACCTGATACCCTCCCTATATATCAGTTCTAGACAGGCATTCTGGGTGGTTACCATAGCGTGGGTGTGTGTTATTGTGGGTGCCCTCGCTTCATTCGCGGTGGCTGCACCAGCATACTCCCAAGGTATGTCCCTCCGATTCACCACCCCCATTACTCTCTAACATCTAAGTCAGCAAAGATTATATCGCTTGCTCATGGTTTCATTGGTTGTTCTGTGGATATCCCAGGTGGCGCGAATAAGCTATTCTTGAGGTGAGTCTCCTTGCTTACCTTCATGATACCTGTCCTGATAGTGCTCATAACAGAATGTGGTAAGTTTGTACCTCCGATATTCCGTGCTTTGCTGACGAGAGCAGGCTGCTCTTCTTAGGTCTATTTCTTGTTTTGTCAACCTAACCCCCAGCGTTAACTACCCAGCCAGGTTACAATATAATTCTGGGACTACTGGTCATTATAAAAGGAATAACCACATGTCGACAAGAAATAATTTGGGGAAGTCGTTCACGATTGCAGGACATCGTGGTGCGGTAAGCTACTTGACACGATCACCACGCAAATAAGAGGAACTAATGCATCGTTTTAGCGGATCTCTTCAGTATTATTTAGTGATCATCGTGCTTGAGATTGTAATAGTATGCTTATTCCAAGATCGTGATGCAAACGTAAGTCCAAACCATGTCTATTTTGCCCATGATCTCACCTCATTTGAATTAGCCCATCATAGTTCCATATGTAAGCTTAGCAAGCCTTCTCCGCAGCTGGCCTCATTCTCTCATAGGTTTCCTTCACCATCCAAACTATAACTGTGATCATCGCCTGTCGTCTCATTCTCTACCTGAATCATGCGTATCAACAACAAAAGATGGTGGGAGAGTCAAGAATCAGAACTGGTGTGTTCTCGATGGGTTTCTGCCATTCCAGTCTTCCCGAGCAGGATAGATTTGCATCCTCTTACTTAGATAACTCTGTTGCGTAACCACACAATAATAGTGACATAACTCACCTCCTAGCTGAGTGGAGGCCGCCTTTGCCAGCGAGAACGTGATTCCAAGGCCGGGGTTTCGCCACCTTGGGTAACCACTTTCTGAGACCTAAAAGTAGTATGAGTTTTTTGGTGTATAAGACCCTCCGAAAGTCTACTACCCGCGTCCCCACAGTCGACAGCGACTCGCGCAGCTAGCTGCGCACCCTTGCTTTTGCACTGCATATATACAGCGCAACAGCCCCGGCGCCCTGGCCATCCTGTAGATTGCTGGAAACCATATGAGCCTCGGTGGTAGCGGCAGGGACCGACCCCAGCCGCTTTCTGGTTCTGCATTGTACGTGAAATGCACAACCGATCGCGCGCCCACAATACAACTTGGGGACCAGAGCGGGTGAGATGTACCAGATGCGTGCGCCTCGGGTAAAGATAGTCGCTGGTCGAATGACGTATGTCACCTAAAACCCATGGCCACATACCTGTGCCGCCGTAGTGAGAGTCGTATAAGTCCCAGTGTCGGAATATTGTTGTTCTCGTCATAGTAGGTACGGTTTGGGTTTAACTACGGTTCCTTAATATCAGTTATGTACAGGGTTGTAGACCCACTTCCGCGTATCCTGATACTGGTTTCATGTTGTGGCTCGGCTGTTATCACTATATAAGTAGTCCTATCGTAGATGTAGATAGAATAACGAAGTAAGGGAGTTTCACTTTCCGTCACCCAGGGATTGTCGCCTTCAGCTAACCAGCAGAATGCAGTTGTTCCATCTCGGATGCCAAGTTATAATACTACGCGAGCGGGCCCGGCGTAGATGCCCGTAGTTATTTGAAAATTGGTTGGTCGGTTACAGTGCAATTTATCAGTCAGCAATATTCTCAGCCCGCCTGCATTGACAATTTAGCGTACAGTTGCCATCAGGACATGACCGCTGGGAACGTTAAACGGTCCCCAAAAACATTGAACGTGACGGTGGTTGAAGGAATATAGCAGACAGAGGATACATGGAAGGGATGCGGGGCTTCGACGGTTGGAGTGACAGGAAGATAACAGACAAATTCATTATATTCTTAACTAGAGGCTATGCTTAAAATACATCGGTAAGTTGATAAATGAGGATATAATAGTCCGTGGTATAGCGGTGTGCAGGCTAATGCTCGATTAGATGAACAGAACACAGAGGTCGTGTCACGTTGTTTCCGACACTAGGTCATAAGCAAGCGAACATACCGAACAAGACGAACGAAGGCTTCATCGAATAAAGTCCCAATCTCAACAGGCATTGACAGAGAATAAAACTATTTTTTTATCTACTTCTACGGTAGGATTACTTATGCAATACCAATAGCCGAGCCACATATGAACTAGTGAATGTACGGATCTGCAACCCTGCAATCACCGATACCCGGTAACCATAGAGAAACCCAAATTAACCGTCATCAATATTCCGACAGGCATTGATGCTAGGTAATATTCTCGATGTTTCTGAGAAGGATACACAATGCTTACATTAATATTTCGCGGGCATTGGCGCCCGTGGTACTCTATCGCGGCGCCTCCTGGAAGATTAGGTTGACGCCACAGTATGTTACCTCCAGAAATTATTACACTCTTTGAGTTGTGCTTGTGCCCCTTGAGTCTGGGTGGTCATTTTGCCGCGCCCTTTGGAAATTCGCAATACACCAGAGTGAAAAGTCTACGGACAGCCCTTTTTATTGTTGTTGATCGAAAAGCAGCAATGTGACACTCTTTTAAGGCATAGAGGTCTATTGTAGCTCCGTAGGCAGTTTCTCTCCCCTCACGTTCGATTACCCATTTCGTATTGATCCTCCCCCATGATGATTGATCCCGTTTCCTCCACTGAGGTCGTTCTTCGATTGATCCAGGACCGTCAAACGGTCGGTTATGTTGGGATTTCTGCAATGATTATGCTTATATGGGATTACGGTGGGCTCACAAACTATATTTTCGATCGAATGGCTCCCTTAATGCTTGCATGGCTCTCTATCGGCCCAGTAATCATGCTTGACAAAGAAGTGAGTCCCATTCCATTGTTCCGTATCAGCGATGCTCGATATAAAACCTTATAAACTAGATCAATTATATTTGGGCAAGTACCTTGCTGCCACTCCTTTCAGTGAGCCCTAATACTGTCAGACAGAACGGAAGAAAAAACCTTGGAAATGTGAGCGCTCTCAAAAATTTCAGGGAAAAATGGGTAACTCAGCTGTTGTGCAGAGAATGTATCTGATTGTGCGTTACAATATCCTGTGAGAGCAACGGATTAAAATTTTCCCTCAAGCTACGATACATGAGCCTAGTCATGTTTACGTTTTTCTACTCCAGTACGTAGGTATATGGACATTAATGATGGGCATCTATTGTACTGATTGTCGTACAGTAAACCCCAAAAATGACCAAACGTCAGCCGAACATTTACATAGTTCTGAAATAATACTGATACCCCTTTCGTCAGGTGTATGCAACGTCGCGTGTTACTATAAGAGACAAGTGCTGACCTCGCTGAACAAGGCGTCATTCAAACGCATACCCGTATATGGCTACGTGAGTTGTATTGACAGGGGCATAAATTTGTGCTCACTGATAACAGAGCTGGCCATCAACGCCGTCGCCGAATGTACGTACCAGAAACCACCTTCAAGCATTGTACCGCACCTGTGCCGTTGAACGCATTTTTATCATCTGCCAATCCTGCGTTATGCGGGGCTCAGTCGCATCCCTCGCTCATCACTGACTTCTTTCAGATGTCCTGGCCTTTCGTGTGGTTGTGTTTTGGGAGAAGTCAGTCACCTCATTTACCTCGACCTGACTGCGACCTGATACCTCTCTATATATCAGTTCTAGACGGGCATTCTGGGTGGTTACCATAGCATGGGTGGGTGTTATTGGGGGCGCCCTCGCTTCATTCGCGGTGGCTGCACCAGCATACTCCCAAGGCACGCCCTTCCGATTCACCACCCCCATTACTCTCTAACATTTAAGTCAGCAAAGATTATATCGCTTGCTCATGGTTTCATTGGTTGTTCTGTGGATGTACCAGGTGGCGCGAATAAGCTATTCTTGAGGTGAGCCTCCCTGCTTACCTTCATGATACCTGTCCTGATAGTACTCATAACAGAATGTGGTAAGTTTGTACCTCCGATGTTCCGTGCTTTGCTGACGAGAGCAGGCTACTCTTCTTAGGTCTATTTCTTGTTTCGTCAACCTAAGCCCAGCGTTAATTACCCAGCCAGGCTACAATATAATTCTTGGACTACTGGTCATTACAAAAGGAATAACCACATGTCGACGAGAAATAATTTGGGGAAGTCGTTCACGACTGCAAGAAATCGTGGTGCGGTAAGCTACTTGACACTATCACCACGCAAGTAAAAGACTAATGCATCGTTTTAGCGGATCTCTTCAGTATTATTTAGTGATCATCGTGCTTGAGATTGTAATAGTATGCTTATTCCAAGATAGCAATGCAAACGTAAGTCCAAACCATGTCTATTTTCCCCACGATCTCACCTCATTTGAATTAGCCCGTCATAGTTCCATATGTAAGCTTAGCTCGCGTTCTCTGCAGCTGGCCTCATCCTCTCATAGGTTTCCTTCACCATCCAAACAATAACTGTGATCATCGCCTGTCGTCTCATTCTCTACCTGAATCATGCGTATCATCAACAACAGATGGTGGGAGAGTCAAAAATCGGAACTGGTGTGTCCTCGATGGGGGTGTGGCATTCCAGTCCTCCCGAACAGATAGATTTGCGACCTCTTACTTAGATAATCCTGTTGCGTAACCTTACAACAAGAGTGACTTAACCCACTTTCTACTGGAGTGGGGTCGCCTTTGCCAGCGAGATGGAACGAGCGACGCTAAGGTTTCGCCACCTGGGGCAACCGCTTTTTGATACCTAGGTAGAGTATTGGTTTCTGGTCTGAGGGTCTGCTGTCTGCCACAATCGACATCGGCTCGCGCGGCTGCGCACTCCTGCTTTTGGGCCGCTGCTTTGGGCTGCATTCCGCGCAACACCCTCGGCACCCTTGGCCATTCTGTAAATTGCTGTAAATTACATGAGACTCCGTGGCGTGGTGGTTGCAGGAACCGAGTCCAGCCGCTTTCCGGTTTTGCATTGTGAAATGCACAACCTATCACCGCCGCACAATCCAACCTGGGAACGAACCAGGGCGGGTGAGATGTACCAGATGCATGCGCTTCGGGTAAAGATAGTCGCTGGTCGAATGACGTATGTTACCTAAAACCCATAGCCACATACCTGCGGCGCCGTAGTGAGAGTCATGGAAGTCCCAGGGATTGTCACCTTCGGCTAACCAGCAGAGTGCAGTTGCTCCATCTCGGATGCCAAGTTATAATACTACGCGAGCGGGCCCGGCGTAGATGCCCGTAGTTATTTGGCAATTGGTTGGTCGGCCGGTTACAGTGCCATTTGTCAGTCAGCAATATTCTCAGCCCGCCTGCATTGACAATTTAGCGTACAGTTGCAACCAGGAAATGTGACCGCTGCGAACGTTAAACGGTCCCCAAAAACATTGAACGTGACGGTGGTTGAATTGAAGGTATATAGCAGACAGAGGATATATGGAAGGGATGCGGGACTTCGACGGTTGGAGTGGCAGGAATATAACAGACAAACCCATTATATTCTTAACTAGAGACTATGCTTAAATACATCGGTAACTAGACAAATGAGGAAACAATAGTACATGGTATAGCGGTATGCAGACCATTACTCGATTAGATGAACCGGGCACAGAGGTTGTGCCACATCGTCTCCAGCAATAGGTTATAAGCAAGCGAACATACCAAACAAGACGAACGAAAACTTCATCGAAATTACCAATCTTCAGCAGGCATTGATGCTAGGTAATAGTCTCGATGTTTCTGAGAAAGACACATAATGGTTCCATTAATATTTCGCGGGTATCGGCGCCCACGGCTCTCCATTGCTGCGCCTTCCGGAAGGTTAGCTAGATGTACAGTCACTGTGTATTACCTCCAGACACCACCACACCCTTTGAGCTATACGTGTGCTCCGTGAGTCTAGATTGTCATTTTGCTGCACCTTTGGAAATTCGCAACACTCCAGACGTGAAGAGTCTATGGACAGCCTCTTTTATTGTTGGTGATCAAAAGAGTAGCAATCCGACACTCTTTAAGGAATGGAGGTCTATTGCAGCTGGGCAGTTAGTTTCTCTCCGCTCGCTCACATTCGATCACCCCATTTCGTATCAATCCTCCCTTATGACGACTGACCCGCTTTCCTCGCCTGAGGTCGTCGTTCAATTGATCCAGGACTTTCAAATGGCTGACTATGCCGGGCTGTCTACAGCGATGATGTTTATATGGGATTCCGGTGGGCTCACAGACCGTATATTCCATCGAATGACTCCCTTAGTGTTCGGCTTCTATTGGCCCAGTGACCACACTTGACAAAGAAGTGGGTCCTATTCCATTGTCCCGCATCCACAATGCTCGATATATAGCCTTATATATTAGATCGATTATATCTGGGTGAGTATCTTGCGGTCACCCCTTTCAGCGGGCCCTTACCCAGTCAGACAGAAAGGAAGAAAAAACTTTGGAAATGTGAGCATTCCTATTTTTTCGGGAAGAAATAGGTGCTTAGTTGTTGTGCAGATAATGTATCTGATTGTGCGTTACAATGCCCCGTAAGAGCGATGGATTAAATTCTTCCCCAAGCTACGATACACGAGCCTAGTCTTCTTTACGCTTTGCTACTCCAGTAAGTATATGGACATAATGGGCATCCATTGTACTAGCTGACTATCGCACAGTAAACCCCCAAAATGACAAAATGTCAGCCGAACATTCACATAACTCTGAAGTAATACTGATGCCCCTTTCAGGTGTATGCGACATCGCATATTCTTATAAGAGACAAGTACTGACCTCGCTGGACAAGGCACTATTCAAACGCATATCCGTATATGGCTACGTGAGTTGTGCCTTGCATATTGACGAGAGCATGGATTTGATCTCACTGATGACAGAACTGGCCATTAGTGCCCTCGCCGAATGTGCGTATCAGAAACCACCTTCATTATACCGCGCCTGTGCATGGAACAATACATGTTTATCGTCCACCGGTCCTGTGCTATGCAGCTCTCAGTTGTATTCCTCGCTCATCACTGAACTCTTTCAGACGTCTTGGCCGTTCGTGTGGTCGTGTTTTGGGAAAAGTTAGTCCACTCAACTACGCTGGTCTGATCTCCACGTACCTGATACACTCACTATATATCAGTTCTAAGCGGGCGTTCTGGGTGGTCACCGTAGCGTGGGTGGGTGTTATTGGGGGCACCATTGCTTCATTTGCCGTGGTTGCACCAGCAATCTCCCGAGGTATGCTCTGCCAATTCATCACCCACATTATTTTCTAACATTCTGAATCAGCAAAATGTATATCGTTTGCTCGTGGTTTCATTGCTTGCTATGTGGATGTACCAGGTGGCACGAATAGGCTATTCTTGAGGTGAGCCTGCCTGCTTACCTTTGTGAGATCTGTCCTGATAGTACTCATAACAGAATGTGGTATGTTTGTGTGTCCTACATTTCGTGCTTTGCTGACGAGAGCAGGCTGCTCTTCTTAGGTCTATTTCTTGTTTCGTCAACCTAACCCCCAGCGTTAACTACCCAGCCAGGTTATAATATAACTCTTGGACTAATGGTCATTATAAAGGGAATAACCACATGTCGACGAGAAATAATTTGGGGAAGTCGTTCACGACTGCAGGACATCGTGGTGCGGTAAGCTACTTGTGATTGATGACACTATCATCAAGCAAATGAAAAGACCAACGCACCATTCTAGCGGGTCTCTTCAGTATTATTTGGTCATCATCGCGCTTGAGATTGCAATAATTTGCTTATTGCAATATGGTGATGCAAACGTAAGTCCAAACCATGCTTATTTCGCCCATGATCTCACCTCTTTCGGATTAGGCCACTATGGGTGCATGTGTAAGCTTAATTAGCGCGCTCTCTGCAGCTGCCCTCATCCTCCCACAGGCTTCCTTCACCATCCATTTTATAACTGTGATTATCGCCTGTCGTCTCGTTCTCTACCTGAATCATGCGTATCATCAGCAAAAGATGGTGGGAGACTCAAGAATCGGGACTGGTGTGTCCTCGATGGGGGTGTGGCATTCCAGTCCTCCCGAACAGATAGATTTGCGACCTCTTACTTAGATAATCCTGTTGCGTAACCTTACAACAAGAGTGACTTAACCCACTTTCTACTGGAGTGGGGTCGCCTTTGCCAGCGAGATGGAACGAGCGACGCTAAGGTTTCGCCACCTGGGGCAACCGCTTTTTGATACCTAGGTAGAGTATTGGTTTCTGGTCTGAGGGTCTGCTGTCTGCCACAATCGACATCGGCTCGCGCGGCTGCGCACTCCTGCTTTTGGGCCGCTGCTTTTGGGCCGCATTCCGCGCATAAACACCCTCGGCACCCTTGGCCATCCTGTAAATTGCTGGAAATTACATGAGCCTCCATGGTGTGGTGGCTGCAGGAACCGGCTCCAGCCGCTTTCTAGTTCTGCATATATTGTGAAATGCACAACCTATCGCCGCCGCACGATACAACCTGGGAACCAGGGCGGGTGAGATGTACCAGATGCGTGCGCCTCGGGTAAAGATAGTCGCTGGTCGGATGACGTATGTCACCTAAAAACCATGGCCACATATTACCTGCGCCGCCGCGCCGCCGCGCCGTAGTGGGAGTCGTATACGTCCCAGGGATTGTCACTTTCAGCTAACCAGCAGAATGCGATCATTGATTTCGAATGCCAAGTACTACACGAGCGCGCGAGCCCGACGTAGATCCACAAACTTACTTGGCAATTGGTTCGTCGCACTGCACTTTTGTCAGCAATGTTCTCAGCCCGCGTGTATCGACGATTTAGCGTGCAGTTACCACCAGGAAATGACCTTGCGGAGGCTAAACGGTCCCCAAGAAATTGAACATAACGCTATATAGAAGGGATGCGGGGACTCTGACGGTTGGATTAGTAGGTAATGTTGAAATAATACGTGAATATTGGGATGTTGTCTACGAATCCATTGTATTCTTAGTAGAGCCCATGCTTAAATACATAGGAAACTAGACAAATTAATGAGGAAACTATACTATAGTCCATGACACTCGATCAGACGGACAGCACACGGAGGTTGTGCCACGTCGTCTCCAACAATCGGTTATTAGCAAGTGAGAATAACGAACAAGGCGAACGAAGACTTCATCAAAAGTCCCAATTAATCTCTAACAGACATTGATGTTAGCTAACAACCTCGATGTCTCTGAAAGGTACCAATGAGTACATTAATGTTTCGCGGGTATCGGTCCCCACGCTCTCTATCGCTGCGCCTTCTGGAGGCATCGCTGAATGTTGCTTCCAGACACTATCACGTCCGTTGAATTAACTGTGCATGCGCTCCTTGAGTCTGGATGGCCGTTTTGCTGCGCTTATTGGATATTCGCAATACACGAGACGTGACGTGAAGAGTTCACGGACAGCCTCTCTTATTGTTGGTAATCGCAAAAGGAGCAGTGCAACACTCTTTTAAAGGGTAGAAGATTGCTGCAGCTGCGCAGGCAGTTTCTCTCCGCTCACGTTCGATTCCCCCATTTCTTATCAATCCTCCGTTATGACGACTGACCCCCTCTCCTCCACTGAGGTCGTCGTTCAATTGATCCAGGTCCTTCAAACGGCTGGCTATGCTGGGATGTCTGCAGCGATTATGTTCATATGGGATTACGGTGGGCTCATAAACCGTATATTCGATTGAATGACTCCCTTAGTGTTTGGCTCTCTATCGGTCCAGTGACCATGGTTGACAAAGAAGTGAGTCCCATTCCATCGTGTCGTATAAACGATGCTCGATATATAACCTTATATACTAGATCGATTATATTTGGGCAAGTATCTTGCTGCCACTCTTTTCGGCGAGCCCTTATCCTGTCAGACAGAACGGGAGAAAAAGTTTTGGAAATGTGAGCGTTCAAATTTTTCGGGAAAAACGAGTAGCTCAGTGTTTGTGCAGATAATGTATCTGATTGTGCGTCACAATACGCTGTGAAAGCGGCGGATTAAATATTCCCTCAAGCTACGATACACGAGCCTAGTCTACTTTACGCTTTTCTACTCCAGTGAGTACATGGACATAACAAGCATCTATTGTACTGATTCTCGCACAGTAAACCCCAAAAATGACAACATGTCAGTCAAACATTTACATACCTCCGAGATAATACTGATACCCCTTTCAGGTGTATGTCACGTCTCATATTCCTATAAGTGAGAAGTCCTGATCTCGCTGAATAAGGCACCATTCAAACGCATATTCGTATATGGCTACGTGAGTTGTACATTGACAAGAGCATGGATTTGTGCTCACTGATAGCAGAGCTGGCCATTAACGCCCTCGCCGAATGTGCGTACCAGAAGCCACCTTCAAGCGTTGTACCGTACCTGTGCAGATGGACACATTCTTACCATCCATCAATCCTGCTCTATGCTGGGCTCAGTTGTATTTCTCGCTCACCACTGAGTACTTTTAGATATCCTGGCCATTCGCGTGGTTGTGTTTTGGGAGAAGTCGGTCACCTCATCACCTCGATCTGATTTCCACCTGATACACTCCCTATATATCAGTTCTAGACGGGCATTCTGGGTGGTTACCATAGCGTGGGTGTGTGTTATTGGTGGCACCATCGCTTCATTCGCCGTAGCTGCACAAGCATTCTCCCAAGGTATGCACTTCCGATTCACCATCCCCATTACTCTCTAACATCCAAGTCAGCGAAGAGTATATCGCTTGCTCATAGTTTCATTGCTTGCTCTGTGGATATACCAGGTGGCGCGAACAGTCTATTCTTGAGGTGAGCCTCCCTGTCACATCCATGAGATCTGTCCTGATAGTGCTCATCACAGGATGTGGTAAGTTTCTACCTCCTATATTCCATGCTTTGCTGACGAGAGCAGGCTACTCTTCTTAGGTATATTTCTTGTTTCATCAACCTAACCCCAGCGTTAATTACCCAGCCAGGTTACAATATAATTCTTGGACTACTGGTCATTATCAAAGGAGTGACCACATATCGACGAGAAATAATATGGGGAAGTCGTTCGCGACTGCAGGAAATTGTGGTGCGGTAAGCTACTTGTGACAATACTATCACCACGCAAATAAAAGAGACCAATGCATCGTCTTAGCGGATCTCTCCAGTATTATTTAATAATCATCGTACTTGAGATTGCAATAGTTTGCGAATTGCAATATGGTGATGCAAACGTAAGTCCACATTATGCTTATTTTGCCCACGATCTCACCTCTTTTGAATTAGCCCGTCATAGTTGCATGTGTAAGCTTAGCACACGCTCTCTGAAGCTGCCCTCATCCTTTCGTAGGTTTCCTTCACCATCCAAATTATAACTGTGATCATCGCCTGTCGTCTCATTCTCTACCTTAACCATGCGTATCATCGACGAATGTTGGTGGGAGAGTCAAGAATGGGAACAAGTGTGTTCCCGACGGGGCTGTGGCATTCTAGCCCTCTCGAACAAATAGATTTGCGTCCTCTTGCTTAGATAATCCCGTTGCGTAACCACACAATAATAGTGACTTATATAACTCACTTCCTAGTTGAGTGGAGGCTGCCTTTGCCAGCGAGAACGTGATGCCAAGGCCTCGCCACCTCGGGCAACCACCTTTTGATACTTACAAGGGGGCATGTATTTCCTTGGTGCATAAGACCCTCCGACAGTCTACTGCCCGGGCCCCCCACAATCGACACTGGCTCGCGCAGCTGCGCGCCCCTGCTTTTGTGCTGCATATACACCGCGCAATACCCTCGGCACCCTTGGACATCTAGTACGATGCTGAGAATTATGTGGGCCTTGGAGGTGGCTGCAGGAACCGACTCCGGCCGCTTTCCCATTCTGCATTGTATGCACAGCCGATCGCGCGCGCACAAACGTGGGAACCAAGACGGGTAAGATGTGCAAGATGCGCGCGCCTCGGGTAAAGATAGTCACCGGTCGAATGACATAAGTCACCTAAAACGCATAGCCACATGCCTGCGCTGCCGTAGTGAGAGTCGAGTAAGTCCCAGGGATTGTCAACTTCGGCTAACCAGCAGAATGCAATTGTTCGATCTCGGATGCCAAGTACTCCGCGAGCGGGCCCGACGTAGATGCCCGGACTTAATTGGAAATATTGAATTAGTTGGCCGCAGTGCACTTTTGTCAGCAATACTCTCATCCCGCGTGTATTGACGATTTAGTATGTAGTTGCCACAAGGAAATGACCTCTGCGAAGGCCGATGGTTCCCAAGAAATTGAACGTAAGGATATATGGAAGTGACGCGGGGACTCTGACGGTTGAATACTAAATCAATGTCGGGATGTCGTTTACGAACTCATTGTATTCTTAACTAGAGGCCGTGCTGAAATACATAGGTAACATGAGGGAACTATAGTCCGTGATATGGCGGTGCGCGGACCAATACCCGATTAGGTGGACAGCACATGGAGGCTGTGACACAATGTTTCCAACGATTGATCATTAACCAGCGAACATAGTGAACATGACGAAAGAAGGGTCCATCAAAAGTCCCAATCTCTAAAGACATCGATGTTAGCGAATATCCCCAATGTCTCTGAAAGGTACTCAATGAGTACATTGATGTTTCGCAGGTATCGGCTCAAGCGGCTCTCTGTTGCTGCGCCTTCTAGAAGAGAGGCGGGATACCACAGTATGATACCTCCACTTTGCATGTGCTTCTTGAGTCTGGATGGCCATTTCGCGGCGCTTATTGGCAGTTCGCAATACACGAGACATCAAGAGTCCGCGTACAGCCTCCCTTATTGTTGGTAATCGCAAAGGGAGCAGCGCGACACTCTTTTAAGGCGTGGGGGATTGTTACAGCTGCGCAGATAGTCTCTCTCCGCTCACGTTCGATTACTCAAATACTCCTTTATGACGAATGACTCCCTTTCCTCCACTGAGGTCGTCATTCAATTGATCCAGGACCTTCAAACGGCTGACTACGCTGGAATGTCTGCAGCAATTATGTTTATATGGGACTACGGTGGGCTCACAAACCGTATATTCCATCGAATGACTCCCTTAGTCTTTGGCGCTCGATCTATCGGTCCATGCCAGTGACCTTGCTTGACAAAGAAGTGAGTCCCTATCCATTGTGCCGTATCAACGATGCTCGATATTTAACCTCATATACTAGATCGATTATATTTGGGCAAGTATCTTGCTGCCACTCCTTTCAATGAGCCCTTAATTATCCTGTCAAACAGAACGGTAGAAAAAGCCTTGGAAATGTGAGCATTCTCTTTTCCGGGGAAAAATGGGTAGCTCAATTGTTGTGTAGAAAATGTATCTGATTGTGCGTTACAATGCCCCGTGAGAGCGACGGATTGAACCTTCCCCCAAGTTACGATACGCAAGCCTAGTCATGTCTATGATTTACTACTCCAGTAAGTATATGGACATGATGGGCATCTATTGTACTGATTGTCGCACAGTAAACCCCGAAAATAACAAAATGTCAGCCGAACATTCACACATAACTCTCAGGTGATACTAATACCCGGCCACTTTCAGTTGTATGCAACGTCGCATATTCTTACAAGTGACAAGTGCTGACCTCGCTCGCTGAACAAGGCATCATTCAAACGCATCTCCGTGTATGGCTACGTGAGTTATGCAATGACAGGAGCATAAATTTGTGCTCACTTATAACAGAGCTGGCCATCAACTCCCTTGCCGAATGTGCGTACCAGTAACCACCTTCAAGCTTTGTGCCGTACCTGTGCAGATGGATACACACCAATCCTGCGCTATGTGGGGATCAGTTGTATTTCTCGCTCATCACTCACCCTTTCAGATATCCTGGCCATTCGTGTGGTTGTGTTTTGGGAGAAGTCGGTCACCTCATTACCTCGATCTGATTTCCATCTGATACACTCCCTATATATCAGTTCTAGACGGGCATTCTGGGTGGTTACTATAGCGTGGGTGTGTGTTATTGGGGGTACCATCGCTTCATTCGCTGTGGCTGCACCAGCATTCTCCCAAGGTATGCCCTTCCGATTCACCATCCTCATTATTCTCTAACATCCGAGTCAGCAAAGAGTACATCGCATGCTCGTGGTTTCATTGTCTGTTCTATGGATATACCAGGTGGCGTGAACAGTCTATTCTTGAGGTGAGCCTCCCTGCTTACCGTCATGAGATCTGCCCTGATAGTACTCATAACAGAATGTGGTAAGTTTGTATGTCCTACATCCCGTGCTTTGCTGACGAGAGCAGGCTACTTTTCTTAGGTCTATTTCTTGTGTCATCAACCTAACCCCCAGCATTAATTACCCAGCCAGGTTACAATATAATTCTTGGACTAATGGTAGTTATAAAAGGGATAACTACTTATCGACGAGAAATAATATGGGGAAGTCGTTCACGACTGCGGGAAATCGTGGTGCGGTAAGCAGCTTGTGACGACACTATCACTACGCAAATAAAGGAGACCAACTTATCGCTTTAGCGGATCTCTTCAGTATTATTTAGTAATCATTGCGCTTGAGATTGCAATCGTGTGCGAATTGCAATATGGTGATGCAAACGTAAGTCCAACTATGCCTATTTTGCCCACGATCTCACCTGTTTCAATTAGCCCATCATAGTCGCATGTGTAAGCCTATCACGCTTTCTCTGAAGCTGCCCTTATCCTCTCATAGGTTTCCTTCACCATCGAAACCGTAACTGTGATCATCGCCTGTCGTCTCATTCTCCATTTGAATCATGCGTATTATCAACAAAAGCTGATGGGAGAGTCAAGAATCGGAACTGGTGTGTTCCCGACGGGGCTGTAGCAGTCCAGCCCTCCCGAACAAAAAGATTTGCATCCTCTTACTTAGATAGTCCTGTTGTATAACCACACAACGATAGTGACTTAATTCACTTCCTAACTGAGTGGAGGCTGCCTTTGCCAGCGAGAACGTGATGCCAAGTCTTCGCCACCTCATCGGGCAACTATTCTTTGATACCCAAAAGGGGTATCAAATTCTTTTGGGTGTATAAGACCCTCCGAAAGTCCACTGCCCGCGTCCCCACAATCGATCGACACTGGCTCGCGCAGCTGCCCGCCCCTGCTTTTGCGCTGCATATATACCGCGCAACACCCTCGGCACCGTTAGCCATCCAGTAAATTGCTGGAAACTACATGAGCCTTGGCGGTAGCGGCAGGGACCGACTCCAGCCGCTTTGTAGTTCTGACTTGTGAAATGCACAACCGATCGCGCGCGCGCAATACAACATGGGAATCAGGGCGAGTGGGATGTACAAGATGCGCACCCCTCGAGTATGGATAGGCGCTGGTAGAATGAGGTAAGTCACCGAAAGCCTATGGCCACATACGTGCGCCGCCGTAGTGGGAGTCAGGTGACTCCCAGGGTTTGCCATATTCAGCTCAACAGTAGAATGCAATTGTTATATCTCAATTGCTAAGTACTACGCTAGCGAGCCCGACGTAGGTGGCCGAAGCTCCTTGACAATTGGTTGGTTGCAGTGCACTTTTGTCAGCTATATTATCATCTCGTGTGTATTGACGATTTAGCGTGCAGTTTCCACCAAGAAATGACGTCTGCGAAGGCTAAGCGGTTCCCAACTGAAGGTAGGGATATATGGAAGGGACGCAGGGACTCAATGGTTGGAGTAGCAGGCATATAACAGGAATATTGGGATGTTGTCTACGAATTCATTGTATTCTTTACTAGAGGCCGTGCTTAAATACATAGGTAACCAGACCTTTGGTATTGCATAGGTTTCTCGCGTCTCCAGATTACTTTGTGCACCACCGCGGTAAACAGGGCAAATCAGTGCCGGACGCGATACCAGTGAACAATGGTCGAGAACAAATAATAACAAACACCCTATCCAAGGATAATATTTAAGAAATGTCCACGGCAAGTATCCATTCTTCCACTGACGCGCACGTCAAGTCAGAGCTTTCCGCTAGTACCATAACATTGGCGCCCGCGGCTCGCCATCGCTGCGCCTTCTGGGAGATGCCACAGTACGTTACCTCTAGAGACAGTCACATCCTTTGAGTTGTGCATGTGCTCCTTTAGGCCGGGTGGTCATTTTGCCGCGCCTGTTGGAAATTCGCAATACACAGACGTGAAGAGTTTACAGACAGCCCCATTTATTTCTGGTGATCTAGAAAGTAGAAGTGCGGCACTATTCTAAGGAATGGAGGTCTATTGCGGCTGCGCAAGGAGCTTCTCTCTACTCACTTTCGGAATTTGTCGCCCTCTATGCATTTTTTGTATACATGGAGGGCTGAAGGGTGAGTTGTGCGACCTCCCGCGGTATCGGGTTGACCACCTCCCGATGCATTGCAATGACCACCTCCCACAGTATCGGAGTGGCCACCTCGGATTGACCACCTCGGATTGACCACCTCCCACGGTACTGGAGTGACCACATCCAACGATAGTCGCTATTTCTACTATCCGTGTTTATAAACTCGTCAGTTAGCGACCAGAAATAGCAGTTCAGTTCTTGCAGAAATCCCCATAATTTCCATTACTCACATTCGATTACCTCATTCGTATCGATCCTCCCCCATGATGATTGATCTCGTTTCCCCCACTGAGGCCGATCTTCAATTGATCCAGGACCGTCGAACAGTCGGTTATGTTGGGGTGTCTACAATGATTATGTTTATATGCGATTACGGTGGGATCACAAACTATATTTCCAATCGAATGGCTCCCTTAGTTTTTGGCTCTATCGGCCCAGTCATCATGCTTGACAAAGAAGTGAGTCCCGTTCCAGTATTCTGCATCAACGACGCTCAATATATAACATTATATACTAGATCGAGTATATCTGGGCAAGTATCTTGCTGCCACTCCTTTCGGTAAGCCCTTATAGCTTATCCTGTTAAACAGAATGGGAGAAAAAGCTTTGGAAATGTGGGTGTTCTCATTTTTCGGGGAAGAACGGGTAGCTCAGTTATTGTGCAGATAATGTATCTGATTGTGCGTTACAATGCCCCGTGAGAGCGACGGATTAAATATTCCCTCAAGGTACGATACGGGAGCCTAGTCATGTTTACGATTTTCTACTCCAGTAAGTATATGGATATGATGGGCATCTATTGTACTGATCGTTGCACAGTAAACCTTAGAAATGACAAAATGTCAACCGAATATTCACATAACTCTGAAGTAATACTGATACCCCTTTCAGGTGTATGCAATGTCGCATATTTCTATAAGAGATAAGTGCTGACCTTGCTGAACAAGGCATCATTCACACGCATACCCGTATATGGCTACGTGAGTTGTGCATCGACAGGAGCACAGATTTGCGCTCACTGATAACAGAGCTGGTCATCAACGCCGTCGCCGAATGTACGTACCAAAAATCATTTTCAAGCTTTGTACCGCGCCTGTGCAGTTGAACATATTTCTATCATCCACCAATCCTGCGCTATGCGGGGCTCAGTTGCATCCCTCGCTCATCACTGACCTCTTTCAGATGTCCTGGCCTTTCGTGTGGTTGTGTTTTGGGAGAAGTCGGCCACCTCATTAACTCGATCTGATTTCCACCTGACACATTCTCTATATATCAGTTCTAGACGAGCATTCTGGGTGGTTACCATAGCGTGGGTGGGTGCTATTGGGAGCACTCTCGCTTCGTTCGCTGTGGCTGCACCAGCATTTTCCCGAGGTATGCCCTTCCGATGCATGCACCACCCTCATTACTCCCTAAAATCTAATTCAGCAAGGGTTATACCACTTGCTCGTGGTTCAATTGGTTGTTCTGTGGATATACCAGGTGGCACGATCCGTCTATTCTTGAGGTGAGCCTGCCTGCTTACCTCCATGAGATCTGTCTTGATAGTACTCATGACAGAGTGTGGTAAGTTTGCACCTCCAATATTCCGTGCTTTGCTGACGAGAGCAGGCTGCTCTTCTTAGGTCTATTTCTTGTTTCGTCAACCTAACCCCAGCGTTAATTACCCAGCCAGGTTACAATATAATTCTTGGACTAATGGTCATTATAAAGGGAATAACCACATATCGACGAGAAATAATTTGGGGAAGTCATTCGCGACTGCAGGAAATCGTGGTGCGGTAAGCTACTTGTGACGAGACTACCACCACGCAAGTAAAAGAAACCAATGTACCGTCTTAGCGGATCCCTCCAGTATTATCTAGTAATCATCGCACTTGAGATTGCAATAGTGTGCGAAATGCTATATGGTGATGCCAACGTAAGTCCAAACCATTCCTATTTTGCCCACGATCTCATCTTTTTTGAATTAGCTCATCATTATTCCATATGTAAGCTTCTCGCGCGTTCTCTGCAACTGCCTTCATCCTCTCATAGGTTTCCTTCACCATCCAAACTATAACTGTGATCATCGCCTGTCGTTTCATTCTCGACCTGAATCACGCGTATCACCAACGAATGCTGGTGAGAGAGTCAAGAATGTGAACTTGGGTGTTCGCGACGAAACTGTAGCATTCCAGTCCTCCGGGACAAATAGATTTGCGACCTCTGATTTAGATGGCCCTGTTGGATAACCCCACAGTAATAGTGACTCAACTCACTCCTAGCTGAGTGGAGGCCGCCTTTGCCAGCGAGAACTTGATGCCAACGCTTCGCCACCTCCGGCAACCACTTTGATACCTAAAAGGGGTATAATTTTTTGTGGCGTATAAGACTCTCTGAAACCCTACTGTTCGCGTCCCCATAATCGACACTGGCTCGTGCAGCTGCGCGCCCCTGCTTTTGCGTTGCATGCATATATACCGCGCAACAACCTCGGTGCCCTCGGTAATCAAGTAAATTGCTGGAAACTACATGAGCCTCGGTGGTAGCGGCAGGGACTGACTCCAGCCCCTCTCTGGTTCTGCGTTGTGAAATGCACAACCGATCGTGGGCGCGCAATACAACCTACAACCTGGGAAACTGGGCGGGTGAGATGTGCAAGATGCGTGCACCTCGGGTAAAGATAGTCACTGGTCGAATGACATAAGTCACCTAAAACGCATAGCCACATGCCTGCGCTGTCGGAGTGAGAGTCGAGTAAGTCCCAGAGATTGTCATCTTCGGCTAACCAGCAGAATGCAATTATTCAATCTCGAATGCTAGTAAGTACTACGCGAGCGAGCCCG
>Ga0307515_10006599_pt1 | contig 23153 bp, 2 predicted proteins | sample 17_EM_MG_FD_194513 | JGI IMG/M metagenome (GOLD analysis project Ga0307515, IMG submission 194513) | Populus trichocarpa ectomycorrhiza microbial communities from riparian zone in the Pacific Northwest, United States - 17_EM | ecosystem: Host-associated > Plants > Roots > Unclassified | place... | reverse complement strand
ACAGCGCGCTGCACGCGCTGCGACGGCTCCCTACCATCGCCTCTGCACTTGGCCATCAAAAGGAACGATTTCCTGATGATGTTTCCACCCGCGGCGACGTGGACGCGTGCAGTAGGGCTTCGCGGGCAGCCGCCTTTATTACCTTATCGTTATAAAATGCTTTGCCTATATTAAAATTATTACCCTTAATATCTAATCTGCGAGCTAGTTTATTAGTTCCTCTATATCCTATAGGTTATAGCTCTTATAGCTAATAGCTTACGCCATACTTAGCGTCCTTATAAATTTGGTATACGTTATTATAATAAAACGCAAAACTTTTAATTAAATATTCTTTTATTCCTCGCAGCATATTATTGTCCCTCTATACGTATATATCGTCTACTAGTCTTATGCCTTTTACTATATAGTAACTTTGCCCACTTCTATAGTCTCTAATATAGTAACCCTATTTTCCGCAATTTATGTAAGCTTCTTCTTTAAACTATCTTTCTTATTATAGAGTCCGCCTAAATGTCTTCTGCTACTAAGATTCCTAATTTAGCCTCTGCTCCTTAGACCCTTAATTACTTAATCCTTATCCTTTAGGTTTCTATAGTTTCTTACTCTATCTCTTATAGGCTTCTTTAGTACCACTTAGGTCTATTAGCTCTGCGCTATACTATAGTTTTTAACTTAGCTTTTATTGTTGTGTACTTTACGCCTTATATAACTATAGAACTCTATCCTAGCCCTTTTTAGCCTATTCCCTTTAGTAGATCCAATTATCAATTTTAATCGCCTAATCTATTAGTTCCCTTAAGGTATCCGCATCTTCTATTAGGATAATCACGTCCTAGACTTTAGCCTTAAGTCCCTATTTATACTATACTATAAGCGCCCTATTATTTTACTTTACTTACGTTACTAACGTTTAGAATTATATTGTATACTTAATTGCTAAGACTTGTTACGTTAGGTTTTAGAGCTTCCTCTTTACCGTAGTTATTGCCTCTAGGTCTCTAAATATCTATATAAGTCGCTCTATAAATCCGTTCTAGCTTAAGAACATAAACCATACCTCTTAGTTAGTGGTTATTATGCTATTCGCTTATATCTCTATAAGGTAAGGCTTAAACTATTTAAGTGCCCTTCCTATTAAGAATAGTCCTATATACGCTATTTGATCTATAGGTATTACCAGCTTTACTCCTTCCTATACTACCTTAAAGTGCATTTATATAAGGAATCCTTTAAGCTTCGATTTCTCTCCTAAGTATCTTTTAATTAATAGTAACTTAACCTTTGCTATACCTATCCCGTTAATCCTATTTTCTAACGTTATATTATTTTCTATTAACTAGTTAACTATCTCTTATAGCTGTCCGACCGTTATAAGTTGCTATAAGTTAGTGTCTGCTATACTGGTGTTATTACCTAATCTTAAAGTAGTTGCTGCCGTCAATGGCGTTATAGTGGCTACTTTTAGTGGCATTTTATTTAACTCTCTATACTAATACTATAACTAGGTAGTAATTATATAACGGAACCTTATAGTAGGAACTACGGTGGGCTTGTTATTGGGCTAGGTATATAGAAAATGTAGATATAGAAGTCAACAAAGTAATAACAACTGGTAGAGTGGTTGCCTAATAGATTAACTCTAATTATATTCTAAGAATCACTATAAGGAAGGAACTATCTAGGTAGGGACTAAGGGTCCTTAAATACATAACTGTACTTTTATAAAATCCTTCTTATACGTAATATATGTCTTATATATAAGGTATATAAGTTCCTCCCATTCCTCTTATTTAATACGTAGCACATTATATAACCTTAGTTACCATTCCTCGTTATATAGTTCTATTGGCTCCATCCTAGACCGTGCCTAAATTAACCAACTAGCTTCTTCCGTCTCTTCTCCAAGTAGTTATAACATCGTACTTAAAGCGTCCGTAACAGTTACAGTACCTGCTTAACGTGCTTAATATACTTATCCTCATTATTTAAGTAGATAAGAATATTATCTAGGTAAACCACGTAGATAGTATCTACTAGGGTTTTTAGAGCTTTATAAATATAGCTTTAGAAAGTTATAGGGGCGTTAGTAAGACTAAAGGGCATTATTAGGTACTTAAAGTGACCGTAGCGTGTCTTAAATGCGGTTTTCTATTTATTTCCCTTTTTAATATAAAATTTATAGTACGTATTATAAAGATCTAGCTTTATAAATATCTTCGCATAGCTAAGCCTATTAAAGAGTTCGCCGACCAGTAGTAGGGGGTATCAATTTTTAATCGTAATCTTATTTAGGCATCTGTAGTTAATATATAGCCATATTATACCGTCTACTTACTAGGCCTAATTTAGCCTTTTTTAAGAGCACTGTCTAGGTACTTTTATAAGATCTATAACTCTTTCTATATAAGGTTATAGAAGGGTATTTATAGTAGCGTCTTGCCTTTTTTTAAGTTAATTATATAGTTGTACTTAGAGTTCTATAATAGCATACTTACTAGCTTATTAGAGAAGATATTAATTTCCTTCTTATATATATCTAGTAGGCCAGGGGCTATAGAGGTTAAAGCGACTATTATATAGTAGTATGCTTCTAAGAGCTAGTAAAGAGTGTCACGGCTTAAATAAATACCTCTGAACCGAAGCTTGAACAAATGCTGTATTACGAAAATACTAAGCTAAAGAGAAGGAAAAGGGGTCGCCAGGACCAATATAAACAAATATATAAGGTAAGCCGCTAAGGCGCTAGCTTTGGGCGGGCCTATCGCAGGTCAGCAGAATATGGTAGAATTTAGCAGGTAACGTGCGATAGCGCCGTTACATTACCCCCCTCTTTAAAGAAAGCCTGCCTTTAGGCTTAGTTAAAAATAGGGTAGTACTAGGCTTATAAACATGGGATTATAAAATATAAGATAAGGAGATAAAGGGGACACAAGTACGTCTAGACTAAGTATAAAGGGCGATTGTAGGCTAAGTGGAAGCACTAGGCTAGAAAGAGTAGCCGCTAAAAATCTTGGCACGGATCTGACTAATTAGACAACTTTAACCGGCGGTCAAAGTTCCTGGACATCTGATATTTTACGGTACTGGCAGAAAACGGCAGAATATGGCAGAATTTAGTAGACAGCTGTATTAGGGCTTTAGGGCGTTTCTGTCCCTATATTCTTCTAATAACTTATCGTCTTTATTATACCAGCATTCTATTTATTCGTCTAGGTACTTTAGGGGTCCAGGCGTATTAGGGTATTAGTTGTAGAATTCTTTAAGCTTCTGGGGGCAGCTTATAAAGTTCTATATAGGGTACTAGGTTAGGTTAGGATTGTAGCCCTTCCATTAAATATAGTATTTTAGCGTTCCCCATACTATCTTACAGGCCAGTATTTTATTAACCTCCCATTTACTGTCACCGTTTACTTAAACTAGTAGGGGAGGCTTATTCTTTTGTCTAGGCAATAGGTCGTTTATAGCTTTCCGTAACTTATCCGGCGAGAAGATAGGGTAAACCCTAATTAAATCTAGGAGCTTTATCTTGTACAAGTTACCTATCTTCTTAAGAACCTTATACGGTCCTGCCATCTAGTAGTCCAGCTTATAGCTAGGTTGTTTAGTCTTCTAATTCCTTGTTATAACCCAGACTATATTACTAGGGGTAAAATCGGGCTCTTAACGGCGTTTATTCGCCTACTATTCCATTAACCTTTAAGCTTTTTTTAGGTTCTCATGGGCTACCATCTAGGCCTCCTCCAATCGTTTGGCGTACTATTAGGCCTTAGCATAGAATAGCTTCTTTTATACAGTTTGGGGTTCTTCTAGCCTTTTCTAGTTAAAGCTTATACGGGGTAAGTATCCTATTTCTAGCTAAATTGGGGCAAACCCTATGGAGTTATGGGGTAAGGTTGCTTGCGCGTAATCTATTAAGGGTAGTAGTTTAGACCAGTTATCCTAGAAATAGTTAATAAAGGGCCTAAGCCTCTGGTTTAGGTACTAATTTATAATCTTTATCTAACCGTCTATCTGGGGGTAATAAGCCGTAAAAAGCTTTAGCTTAATACCTAGGATCCGGGTAAACTTATTCTAGAAGGCCGATATAAACTATGGCCTATAATTAGATATAATAGTATCTAGTAGTCCGTAGATTTAGTAGACGTAATAGATATATAGCCAGGCTACCTCTTTAGTATTAATGTTCTTATAATAAGGAATTAAGAACGGGCGTTTACTAAAGCGGTCGACTATAACTATAACTATATTATATCTATTACGGTCCCTAGGTAGTTTATAAAAGTCTATAGAGATATACTACTAAGGGCGCTCTAGTATTGGGAGTGGCTTAAGTAGTCCTAGGGTCTTATCCCGTGGGATTATAGCTCTCTAGCAGTCTTCGCAGTTCCGTATATATTAATCGATATTTGTAACTATTCTCGGCCAGTAGTAGCGGCAGTTAATGATTTTATAGGTCTTATTCTTGCTAGGGTATGCCGTAAAGACTTAGCAATAAGCTTTACGGATTAGTTTAGTCCTTAGATTATTAACATTAGGGACTATAAGCCGCTCCTAGTATAGGAGCAATCCTTCCTCCGTTTTAAAATCGGGGTTTCCTTTTACGGCTTATTCGCGAAGGGCCCTTAGGGCGTCAGCCATGCGGTTTGTAGTTAGGAGGCAGTTAATTAGCCCTATTAGCTTATCTAAGGACTCCTTTATTAGTGCTAGCTCGTTTTACTAGGAGTCTAGCTCCTTAAGGATCCGCGGGTTAAGCTGTTCTGGATAAAGGAGGGCGCGCGTCCAATATTGGGTCTTTAGCTTATCCTGGGGTCCTATATCTTGTTCTCTTCGGGTTAGGGCATTAGCCTTAGAGTTTTACTTACTAAAACGATATATAATTGTAAAGAAGAATTAGGAAAGTATTTTGGCCTATTAGGCCTATTATCTAGTAAGCTGCTTTATAGTTATAAAGTACTCTAGGGCTTTATAATCTATATATATCTTAATTTAGGAATTTATACCTTTGAGCTCTACGCGCTATTAGGAGAGTAATTAAATAATAGCTAGCATTTCTTTGTTGTATACTTTATAGTCACACTTAGCCGGGTTTATTATCTTTAAAAAAAAAAGCCATAGGGTACTATTCGCCGTCTGGATATAACTATAATAGGATTCCCGCTACGACCCTATTAGAGGCGTCTGTTTCTAGCATTAATTTAAGGTCTAGGTTATAGTAACAAAGAATTAGGGAAGAGATAAGTCGATTCTTTATCTCTTTAAAGGCTTTTATATAGCTATTATTAAAAATAAAAGGCGTATCCTTTCTAGTTAGTTATACAAGAGGTTTTGCTATAATTCTGTAATTATAAATAAACCAGTGGTAGAAGTTGCAGAAGCTAAGAAAGGACTAGATTCCTTTTACTGTATAAGGGGGCTTCTAGTTACGGATTGCCTCTACCTTTTTAGGGTCGACCTCAATTCCTTCCGTAGTCACGATGAACCTAAGGTATTTCGTACGTTTTACCCTAAACTCGTATTTCTTAATATTAACTTATAAGCCCGCGTTTCGTAGTCTCTCCAGGACCTTCTTAATATAAACTTAATGCTTAAGTTCGTCGTCCGAGTATATAAGAATATCGTCTAGATATACCGTATAGAATTCGTTAAGGTAATTAAAAAGAACGTCATTTATATACCTTTAGTACGTAGCCGGTCCGTTTATTAGTCTAAAGGGAAGAACTTTATATTTATAGGAACTATAATAGGTACGGAATGTTGTTAAATCTTTGGATATAGGGTTTATCCTAATTTGGTAGAAAGCTTGGCGGATATTAAGTTTAGTAAAGATCTTTACCTAGCTTAGACGTGCAAGGGTCTCGTTAATTAAAGGAATAAGATACCGGTCCTTTTAAGTAATAGCGTTTAGCTTTTAATAGTCGATATAAAAACAAAGGCCTCTATTAGGCTTTTTTATAAATAGGATAGGGGAAGTAAAAGGGGCTTAACTTAGCTTAATAAACCCTTTATCTAGGTTATTAATTAAGTACTACTTTATTGCTTTTAGCTTATCTATTAATTGATAGTAGAGGGGGCTATAGCCTAGCGAGTTATTGGCTTCTAATTAAATCTTATAATTATACGTCTGGTAGGGGGGTAACTTATCTAAGGCCGCCTTTAAGAATGCATCCTTGTAGTTTATATAAATAGTAGAAAGGAGGCGTTTAACTAGTTCCTTATCGGTTTCCTTAGCTGGCCTTTCCTCTCTATTATTAATAATTTGGTTAATCTTATATAGGCTCGTTATAAAAACCTTATTATCCTTCTAGTATATATTAAAGTGGAACGCTATAGCGCTAATTACGGCGATATCTACGGTAGGGGGGTTGCCTAATAATAGGGGCGTATATAACTTTAGGGACTTCCGGGGTACTAGCGTTATTATTACCCCTTTTAGCTTTTATTACATCTTTTAGAGGTTATCCCTTATATCCTATTAATATGTTCTTTTCCATACCGGTTGGATCTGTGCGATTTAGACGTCGTCTATATTACTATCTATCCCGCTTCCGTATATAGAGTCTTCTTTAAACGTAGCGCTTTAGGAGAGTATCTTTATTGGTATAGAGTTCTTTCCAGCTTCGCGGCAGGCGTCTTCTTAGGTAAAGGCTAGGTCACGGGCCCGGATATCCTACTGGTAGGTAGGGTTAGCCCTTATAGCTAGTGTCTTACGGTTGGTTCGGATCTCCCTAATAAAGGAGGGTAACCTTAGTCTATCCTCCGGCTAGATAAACCGTCTTTATTATACGTTTAATTAAATATTAAAATAGGACATCTATTTTCGTCTAAGGATTATATTATAAGACCTTAGGTCTAGGATGCAAAAGGGGATACCGTATTAGTGTTATTCGTTAAGAGCGATATATAACTTTAAGACATAGGTAATAGGCCGACCGGCTTGGCCGTTATAGCCTTTTACCTAGACAGGCTTCTCTAGTTAGATGGCTTCTATATTTAGAAACTTAGCAACATTATTCATATAAGCAGTATTTATAAAGGCGAAGCTATTTGCTCTAGTGTTAATAAGGGTGGTTATATTAACTCTATATCTATTTTAAGATACTATATATAGAAATATAAAATGCTTTCCACCCATTAACTAACTAAGATTAATCTCTTTAAGATTGATAGGGTACCCTAGGGGGGAGTCTTTTCCTAGGGTTCCTCTTTTCCCAACTTATCTAACGTTTCTCCTTCCTCCATCTCCTTAATATCGCCTATATCTTTTAGCTCCGGGCAGGGCGAGGTAAAGTGACCCTACTTATTGTAGTTAAAGTACGTGGCCGAGGTAGGGTTAATTAGAGTATTGCGGCGAATACTAGTTAATAGCGTAGTACGTAACTAGTTGGGTAAGGCTTACCAGTGCGTAGTTATAACCGCCTTTGGTAAAAGAGTAGTTGTAACTTATCTTCCTGCTCTAGCTCCTATAGGTATAGCTAGCGAGTTCTAATTATTACGGAGTCGCTTCTGCTAATTAGGGTAGGTATTAATCCGCTTTAGTTCTAAGTCCAATAATAGGCAATAAGCTGTAAGTCTTTTGTGGGTTAGTAGGTTATCTAAGGTTATAGCGATCTTTTCTTATAGCCGGATTGTTAGCTTATCGTATAGGTCTAATTAGTAGTTCTTAAGGGGAACCTAGCTTTCTCCTGTAAGGTGTAGGAATTAAGTTTAGAATTTAGTAAAGGGTTAGTTCAGTTTTATTATTAGGCGATTATAGTTATAACAGGCATCCCGTACTTTGTTTGGGTTAACGTAGATAGCTACTAGGTGCCGTATTATCTTATTAACGGATATAAATTAGATAGGGGAGTTGTCCTCAAACTTGGCTTAAAGGTGCCGTTAGGCGTCCCCAGTAGTTTAACTAAAGAGATAGAGCATTTTGGCTTCTTTGGAAAGGAAATGGTTATAGTTAACATGGAGCTTTCCTTATACTTAAATCCTCTAATTCTTAAAGGTAGGGTCTATCCCGTTAGACAGTAGTGGGGGGTTAGGGAGCTTAACGGACTTTAATTACTTCGTTATTATATCTATACTCCCTAGTATATCGCATTTAGTGGAGTAAATAGGTCGGCTAGGGCTTTAAGAAGGGAAAGCTAGGCTATTTTATAGGGCCGCAAGGCTTTCTAGGATCTCTTATAGGGTCTCTTGTATATTTCTCGCTTCAAGACAATCGGCTTTCTGGCTGGCTACGAGGGCATAAATCTGCTCGCGTACGTCTATGACGTTATTATTATCTTTGATTTCTGATCCCAATTAGATCTCAGGTTCCTCTTAGGTAGAGGCAGCTCTCTTAGATGAGCTTGCTTTAGGTACTATTGTTAGCTTTCTAAGGTTCGTTAGTATTATACGCTTTGGTTTTAATTCTGGGGGTACAGGTCTAGTCCTGTTTAGCTTATAAGGTAGGATATTATCTAGGCCTTCTTAGGCAATATAGAGTTGTTTGGTGTCTAAGTATAGCGCGTTAATACGTTATTGCAGACGAAGTTTCTTTAGGGTGGGATATTATTAAGGCCTTCCTAGGCAAGGTAGGGAGAGCTTAGTATAATGTTATGGCTTAAACAAATGCCTCTAAACCGAAGCTTAAACGAATGCTGTATTACAAAGATACTAAGCTAAAGAGAAGGAAAAGGGGTCGCTAGGACCGATATAAACAAATATATAGGGTGAGCCGCCAAGGCGCTAGCTTTAGGCGGGCCTATCATAGGTCGGCAGAATATAGCAGAATTTGGCAGGTAACGTACGATAGCGCCGTTACAAAGAGAAGGGTGCGGCCAATATACGTTTCGTAGGTGTGCTTGTACTAAGAGTATATATAACTCTGTTATAGTATACTTAATAGTTTTAGGGGTTTAATTACCTCCCCCTTATATATAGGTGATCTGCGCTAGCACTAGAGAGTCTCTACAGGTACTTACTACTAGTGATAGTAGGTCCTCTACTATGTTTATAACCGGTATCTCTATATTTAGAAGGTCTGCATAGGTACTTACTATTAGTAATAATAGGTCCTTTATTATGTTTACAACCGGCGTAGAGAAGAAGTCTTCTGGCTATAGCAAGTAGACTATTTCGCCAGCCTTAATATCTACTAAGAGAGTGTTAAGGGCAACTATCTGGAGGCGTTTAGGGTTTAAAGTACCCTAGATAAACTGTCTAGAATAGAAGCTAATTAATAGATCTACTTCCGCGAGCTAATCCTATCTAAAAATTATATTATAACTATTATATAAGCCGCCCTAAAAGGTCTACGGGCTAATAGTGTAAGAGGTACCCTAGGAGTCGCTAGTGGTAACTATTAGATTATAGGCATCCTAGATTGTTATTTAGTTACTATTAAGGAAACGTATAATAGGTTTACGTAAATATAGCGCGTAGCGTATAGGTAAGTTAAACCTATAGACGACGTCTTAATTAATAAGGTTAATTTAGCACTTATTGTTATATAAAGTATATAGGCGGACTTTGCCCTAGGGCGTATTTATTATAACGTATACTATAATACGTTTCTTCTCTCCCTCTATATTAAGCCCTAGTTACAATTAAGAGAGATACGCTACTAGGGCTTTAGGTTTTCTAAAGGCCGAGCTAACTTCTCTTTATTAGCCTACTTTTAGTATTCCTTGCGGTAGCCGCCTATAGTCCTTTAACTTACGTCCGCAGCACTAGTATTTAGGGGGTCCCCTAAGCTATCCGGCTTTTAGGTGGTCTCCCTAAGAGTTTACTTAGAAAAATGTTACCCTTTTAAGGTTCTGTTCCCTAAGCCTAAGTCTATAAAGCCTATACTGCGACCGCGCTTCATATGTAATGATTTGCCGCTATTACTTACGCGATCTTTCGCGAGCTTTATAGTATTAAGCAATTGCTCTATATAGCGGATTTTGTTAAAGAGGTCTTTAGTGGTTTTTACCCATTAGGCGAAGTTCTAGCGGAAGAGCTCTACTTATAGGTAGGCTAGGAGATATAAGAACTAAAAGTTTACCTATTATTTAGGATTAATAAAAGGGGTATAAGAGAAGAGGTCCTCTAAGCTATATATACGGGCTAGGAAGACGTCAAACCTTTAGTTCTCCTTTATAACAGCTATATAGTATATTATAGCGTTATTAAAGCGTCTTACTATAGGGTTCCTGATCTGGTCTTGGACTATAGTCTTAAACTTATTCTATAGTAAAGGACCCTTATCCTTAGTACCTAACCGGCAATAAACTAGTTAGGTAATTATCTTTTTTTATAAGACCTTTAATGGCCTAGCGCGTGCGTTATTTATAGTCGTAGTTAGTATTATTAACCTTAAATCGGTTCTTAACTGCGGCAATCTACTAGTTAAAATGCTGTTAAGTAGTACCGCTAATATTAGGTAGTAACTTCTTAACTAGGGCGTTAAGATTTAATCGGCGTATACGTTCGCTACGTAACTTATACTCTTTACTAGAGAGGCAACGGGAGGGCTTTATTAAATTAATAATGCTCTATAAGTTGGCTATTTTCTTAGCTAGCTTATCTAGCTCCTTTATATTAGCGGTATTAAGTAGGACGCTAGTAATCTTACTAAGCTCCTATTGAGCCTAGGTATGTAAGTTAAACTAGTTTTTAGCGTTTGTAGATATCTAATCGTTTTAAGATTTAGAAAATGGCTTAAATGCTACTAGTATACTTCTAACGGTTTCGTCTACACTAGATCCTAAGGCGTTTTACAGTTGCATTATTAGCGTATTACCGTCGGGTATAGGCGTTAGTTTTCTTTTTGGAGGTATTATAGAAAAATTAAACCGGCTATCCTTCTAAGGGGATTGGTAAGGATTTAAATATAAGGTGAGAATGTGGATAGGGAGTCCAATAATAGAATAATAGGTGTATTGTATAGACAGAGACAAATCCTTAAGGGAAAAGGAGGAGTCTGTGTGCGAGGTAGAAAGGGTTTTCCCTAGGTATATATAGAGCACGTGCCTCACAGGCAAGTCACCCCTAGGTTACCCTAGGGTCGCCCGTACCTTACAGCTATATAATTATCTATTTAGGTTTTACCTAACAGTCTGCTCCCTTTAGTAGATCCTATTATTAATTTTAATTACTTAATTAATTAGTTCCCTTAGGGTATCCGCATCTTTTATTAGGATAATTATATTTTAGATTTTTACTTTAAGTCCTTGTTTATACTGTGTTATAAGCACCTTATTATTCTATTTAACCTATATTAATAATATTTAAAACTACGTTATATACTTAATTACTAAAGTTCTCTATATTAGGTTTTAAAGCTTTTTTTTTACTATAGTGGTTGTCTCCGGGTCTTTAAATATTTATATTAAGTATTCCGTAAACCTGTTTTAACTAGCGAATATATACCGTACCTCCTAATTAGTAGTTGCTATACCGTTTTCTTATACCTCTATTAGGTAAGGCTTAAACTACTTAAGTGCCCTCCCTATTAGGAATAATCCTATATAGGCGACTTAGTCTATAGGTGTTGCTAGCTTCGCTCCTTATATAACCTTAAAGTGTATTTATATAAGGAATCCCTTAAGCTTTTAACTTTTCTTTTAAGAATCGCTTAATAGATAGTAGCTTAATCTTTACTGCTCCTATCATATTAATCCTTTCTTTAAGTATTCTATTATTGTCCGTTAATTAATTAACTATTTTTTATAGCTATCCAACCGTAACTAGCTAAGAGTTAGTATTTACTATACTAGTGTCATTACCTAATCTTAATATAGTTACCGCCGTTAACGACGTTGTAACTACTGCTTTTAGTAGCATATTATTTAACTTTATTAATACTATAACTAGGTAGTAAATGAATAACAAAGCCTTATAGTAAGAACTACGGTAGACTTACTAATAGGCTAGGTATATAGGTAAACAAGAAGTTAATAATGTAATAATAACTGGTAGAGTAGTTGCCTAATAAATTAACTATAATTATATTTTAAGATTTACTATAAATAAGAGAACTATCTAGGTAGAGACTGTAGTCCTTTAAATATATAATACTGCGCCTAAGAAATATACTAAGTACGCTAGTATATTAGTATATTGGTACGTTCCACGTTCCTATATTCTTATATTCCTACATTTTAAACCTATAACGTAACTAGCTATATAATTTAGTTACCTCTTATTCTATAGCTTAATTGGTTTTAGTGCCTCCCATACTATCTTAACTAACCCGTTAATATCTCTTTTTAGTAGTTGTACTATTACTAATATAAGGTCCGTAATAAAAGGCAGTAATTAAATAGATAGATAGAAATCTTTTATACGGCCGTTACCTACGCCTCCTCCCCTACTTTAGAACTTAACTGTCCCCTAGTTAAATATCCTATACCTATAGCGGAGCTTATTGCAGAGATTATTATAGGTTAATAGCTAACCTAGTTATACAGCTATCTCTAAAGGTTAAGCAATTCTAATAATAGTCCTCCCTAGCTTTAGCTGCCTTATTTATAGGCTGTAACCTAATCTAAATATAGTCTCCTGGTTGTATATTATTCTCTTATAACTTTATAGCTGTCCTAGTTGCACAGCTGTCCTTAAGGGTTAGGCGATTTTAATAGTAGTCTCCCTGGTTTATACTTTTCTTATTCTTAATCTTTAGCACTACTCCGTTATAGAAGGCCCGTTACTACGTCTATTTAGGTCTATTCCTTAATATATATAGAGCCAGTTCCTAATATTCTTTAACCGTTTTTTATTACTAAGCCACGGGAGTTTAGGTTTAGGTTAATCGCGTATTCTAGTTACTAGTCTTCCTTAATTAGATAGATATATAAATCCCTACTAAATAAGGTCCCTTAGCCTTTAGTATTTATACTTAATAAAAGAGTAACTTCCTCTATATTTAAAATAGGTCTATTAACCTTATCCTTACGTGCCTTACTAACCCTATATATCCCGCTACGATTATCTAAAGGCGGTAGAATCTTGTAGATATTAAGAGCCTTATAGATATTAAGAGTTCTATAGATATTAAGGGTCTTACAGAACAAAGGGAGCTTAGGTACTATTCTGCTAGCCTTTATATCCTTACGCTAGGCTTTAAACTATAGCCTAACCTATAGGTAACTGCTGCTATATTAGGGCTCCTCTATATATACCTAGTCTAGCTAAATTAAGAAGTTTTTCTTCCCTTTAGCGGTTAAGCTTATTTCTTTACTACCGTAGTTTTTATATAAGCTAGATATTCTAGACATCTTCTTTTAAAAGGATAGCTATTTGCTTAGCGTTCTCTTTAGCCACTATCCTTAACTTTACGGCCTTCTTTAGTTCTTTAAATATAAGAGTGCTAGGCTTATCTACTATGGCTCCTGTCTATTCTATTACATGCTAATAGTGTTTACTTAGGAGTCCTTATATAAACTACCACCCCTTTTTTTACTTAGTAAGGTTTCCTATAGCTACCGCTTTAGCTAAAATAGTAGTAAAGTCCTATACGTAGTAATGTAAGTCGCCTAGCTATTTTATAGATTTTTAAACAAAAGATTCTACAAAGTCTCTTATCTCTATACGTTGGTAGTAGTTATCTGCTTAATATTCTGCCCTAAGCTTTTTTATAAGCTCCGTCTAATTATTAGCTATAAATTTAGGTAGGCTTTAGACCCATATCCTTATCTAGTAATTACAGTACTCTAGAAGGCTATAGTACTTCTTTATACCCATTATATAATATTATACGCATAGCCACTTATACTGTTTAATAAACTACAACACGTTTTATCCCGTAAAATAAAGAGTTCTAATAGTCCCGAGGGCTAGCATAGGCTAGACAATAACGTAGATCTTGGCTTAAGCCGTTAACTACTAGGTACGTACATTTAGAGCTTCCTTAGGAGCTTGTAGGTGGTCCTTATAGCTTATATCCTTTATTTACTAAGGGTTATTAGTCCTAGGTATTATGGGTAAACACTATAGTAGGTCTACTTATATAGCCATAGCCTTAATAAAGGGTGTCCTAGATAGCTGTCCTGGCAGGACCTTAATAGGCGTATACTGCGGCTAGTTTACTTATATAGCTATATCTTTAACAAAGGGCACCTACTTCTTAATGCCTAAGGGGGAGTCTTCCTAAGAGAGTATAAAGTCTTTATTATCTACTACTAGGTCTTAATGCGTTCGTCTATTTTAGCCTACTATTATTCCGCGCGGTAGTTCTTTACAAAATGTCTCTAGGGCCGCTGTTAATATAATACGGATAACTTAAAAGAAGATAAAGCTAAGCTAAAATAGAAAGCTTTTAAGGACAGATCCAATCTTATATACTTATAACCCTGCCTAGTATTATTCCTAAAGGGCAGTACCAACTTCCTCTACCGCTAGATGCCTTAAATCTCATTTTTATTTAACTAATTAGCTCTTAGCTTATCGTCTCTACATCTTTAATAAAGTTCTGGCTATATTTGTGCGCGGGTAAAACAGATATTAGGTACTTTAACGGCCAGTTAAAGTTATCTAATTAGCTTGCTAGCTTGCTTAACGTCCCTACACATAACCTTCTAAGACATTTTTGCCTCTTATTGCCACTCTTTACCACTTTTTAGCCTATGCGTTAAGTCTAATGTCCGTCTTTTTCGCTATTTTTCTATTTAGGGACTACCTAGTTCCCCTCGCTATCTAATACTACCTAGTTTTTTTACTGCCGTCTCATTTATCCAAGCTAGCCATTCTTCTGCAGCTAGTCGTTCTTTTATAGTTATAGTATATTCCTATACGTCTCCTGTATATATAGCACTAGACTTTTAATCTAAAGAGCTTACCGTCGTCCTTATATAGAATACCATAAAGTATATAGGAGGGAAGGATCTCTCTTAAATAAGAAGTTACGGTTGTGTCAGTCTGTTTATTAGTTAGTTAGTTAGTAAGGAAATAAAAGAGTATATTTTGGTAGGTTTGTAATATATATAATAAGGGAAGAAGAAAGAAAGCCAAAGGCTTTATAAATACAGGAAAATACCAAGACACTACGCAGTAGCCTATTTTACCTCACTATAGTAGTTCCTTATTATGGGTATAATACCTAACTTTAGGTCCCTAGAATTTTCTACTATAAAATACTACTAGTTTTTAGTAGAGTTAGGTAGCGCCTAGATCTCTATTAGGTTATAGTAAAATACTAATAAGGGTAAAGTTAAATATATTAGTGATTATTATTAGTGGCTAATTTAGGTTAAAATGCTCTAGTAATAAGGCTTCTATAAACTTTATATATAGTTTCTAAAAGGCCTTCTAACCTTTCTAGACTATATCTATAGTCTATACTATTTAGTTAATCCCTTTTTAGTTTTTCTTTCTCTCTACCTTTAAGCCTTTTACTTCTTAGGCTAGGTTTTAGGAAGCTTCTATAATATATTTAGATAAATACTAGGTAATATCTAAGTAGTTATAGATAAAGCACTTATAGAAATTAGCAAAACTTAAAAACACGTAAATATTCTAGTAGCTCTCTGGCTTTAGCTACTCTTAGATTATTTATATCTATACTAGGTCTATAACTACGCCTATAGGTATTATAATATAATCTAGAAACTTAACCTACTTAGTATTAAAGATATACTTTAATGCCTTAGCGTAGAGGCCTAATTTATTTAAGCGTTCCAGCATATTACAAACGTGCTATTTATACTAATTTTTATTTTCTAAGTAGATTAGGATATTATTTAAATAGATAATATATATGCGGTTACCTAGTCCCCCTAAGGCCATATGAATATATAACTAGAATATTAAAGGTATATTAGCTAGGCTAAAAGGTATTACTAAATACTTAAAGTGATCGTATTAGGTTTTGGAGGTCGTTTTCTACCTATCCCCTTTTCTAATACGGAGCCTATAATAGGCATCTTATAGATTTAGCTTTATAAAGATCTTTACCCTAGATAGTTAATCTAGTATTTTATTAACTAGTAGTAATAGGTAATAGTTCTTAATATTAACTTTATTAAGACTATAATGGTCTATATATAGTCTTACAGTTCTATTTAGTTTTAGAATAAAGTCGATTAATATACTTACTAGCAATTTACTAGACCAGATCTATCCCTTATTTAGTAAACTATTAAGGTACTTTTATAGGATCTCTAGCTCTTTATAAGAGAGGTTATAGATAAAATAGTTTAGTAGTTATTTACCTTCTTTTAGATTAATTATATAATTATATTCTTAGTTCTATATAAGGACTTTAGCTTACCTACCTAAAAAATACCCTTAGTAAGTCCTTTAGGCCTAATAGAATATTTAATAGAATAGGCTTATATTTGTCCTCTATATTATTATTAGGTAGATTCTAAAGCTTCCTTAGGACGCTTATAGGTAGTATTGCACGCTATAGCAGTTACTTATATATAGTTACCGCTATATATTAAACGGTAGCCAGTAGAGGGTAGGGAATTCTTTAACGCAATATTTAAGGTGCTATAGTATACTCTTGTAACGGGACTAGCCCAGTTATAGTAGGAATGTCTCAGTGAAACACTTAATAGATAAATTCTGACGCTTTAACCAAAATCTGCCAAATTAATTAAATTACCGAAGTCTGTTAAAGACCGCGTGTGTATATACGCACGCATCGACAACTAAGCCTCTAACTATTTAATTATATAATTCTCTTGTTATTCCTTTCTCTTCTTTACGCAATATCTTATTTTTAGCGAGAGCTATATACCCTTAGATTTAGATAGAATTTATATCATTCCTTTAAATCTTCCCTAAAGTCTCTCCACGCCCTTATATTACATTACGTTAATACTAATACCCTTAAAATAGTAAATAAACTTAAATCCGCCACGTTAACTATTATAGCCCTAGTTAGGGAATAAATAACTATAATGCAACAGTCCTTTATAGATGCCTTGGCTTAGTAACGAACTATACTAAAAGCTTAGTATTAGTAATTAATTAAAGTAATATATAAAGAACTCTATAACGCCAAAGTACTCGCGTTAAAGACCCTAATAGTAACACGTATAAACGAAATTAAAATAACTATATGCAAACCCGACCTATTAAATATAAACCCTAAACTAGTAACAGCAGCTTAACCTATACTTATAATAAACCTAATACCTACTATAAAATTTAAAAAGCTTCCTAACCCTCTAATATTTAATAGAAATTAAAATAACCTACGTCCCTTTATAACTAAGCTCTGTTTTAAACCTTTAATAAACTATAACTAATGCCCTACTAAAGCTAGTAAGATTAGCTATAGAATGTCTTATTTAAGTAAAGATACTACACAAACTATGGACCCATTCTTCTGTAACGGCACCTTTATTAATTTTAAAATCTTTATTTCTCTACTAAAACGAATATATAATAACGTCAGCCGCGAACATATAGCTGTCACTAAACTTAAAAACCTATAATAATAGAACTAAGACTTTACTAGCTTCTTTTCGGAATTTTTAGGCCTTATTAGTGAACTAAATTAGAATAAAGCCGCTAGAGTTGCTGCTCTCTACTAAGCCATTTTAGATAAAATTAAAGCATAGTTAGTAGGTAGAGAACTATTAAAGGACTTACCCGAATTTGCTATAATATATTAACGAATTAATAAGGACCTTTAATATAATAAATAGACTTATTCCCTAAAGCTAACTATACATCGCGTTTAAAACTCTATAAAACCGGTATATACCTTAAAGCGCGATCCATCTCTAAGACCTAAAAGCCCTATATATAACCCTATAGACCTTAATGCCACTTAATCCTATACACTTTTAGGAACTAATAAACGAAGAATATAAGCCGCAAATGGAGAATGTTTTAGATGTGGAAAAAAGGGATATATTTAAAGGGATTACTAAACTTACCCTTTTAAAAAGGTCCGTTGTAGCTCCTCTTAGTCCTTAAGTCGTACTTATTTTATAAATTATACTTAGTCGCTATAAAGTATCTCGCCTTTAGTTAACTTAGAAAATAAATTATTCTAAGGCTAAGTCGCGCCTTAATATAAGAAGTAGAAGAGTATAAGTGTCTAGGCTTTTCTAGCGCTAATATATAATATAACTTCCTTAATATACTAAGCAAAATTTAAATACTTAAAAAATAGAGGGAAGTATAAATCCTTATAAATAGCGGAGCTACTAGTATAGGCTTTATTAATATAAACTACGCGAAAACTTAATACTTAAATTTAAAGAAACTTAATAAGCCCTAAGGCCTATAAGGCTTTAATGGTAAGCCTTTAATATACAGCAAACTAATATACTATACTTTTATAAAGATATAGATGGGTAAATACCTTAAATACGTTTCCCTATTTATAACACCCTTAAAGTATTATAAAGTAATACTTAGACATAGATAGCTAAAACAACACAACCCTTTAATTAGCTAGGTTAAAGAAATACTAAAATTCCGTACAACCTACTACTAAAGTTATTACTTAAAACACTACTTGCCTTACAAACACGCATATAATTATTTAAATTTAATATAATATAAATTGCCCTTTATTACGGACGCTTTAAGTACAATATTATAACTACTTAGAGAAGAGACGGAAGAAGCTAATTAGTTAATTTAGGCATGGTCTAGGATAGAGCCAATAGAACCATATAACGAGGAATGGTAACTAAGGTTATATAATATACTACGTATTAAACAAGAGGAACGGGAGGAACTTACGTACCTTATATATAAGACGTATATTACGTATAAGAAGGATTTTATAGGAGTACGGTTATGTATTTAAGGACCCTTAGTCCCTACCTAGATAGTTCCTTCCTTATAGTAATTCTTAGAATATAATTAGAGTTAATCTGTTAGGCAACTACTCCACCAGTTATTATTACTTTGTTAACTTCTATATCTGCATTTCCTATACACCTAGCCTAATAACGAGCCTACCGTAGTTCCTACTACAAAATTCCGTTACACAATTACTACCTAGTTACGGTATTAGTATAGAGAGTTAAATAAAATGCCACCAAAAGCAGCTACCACGACGCTATTAACAGCAGCAACTATTTTAAGATTAGATAACAACACTAGTATAGCAGATACTAACTTATAGCAACTTATAACGGTCGGATAGCTATAAGAGATAGTTAACCTGTTAACAGAAAATAATGTAATATTAAAAAATAGGATTAACGGGATAGGCGCAGTAAAGGTTAAGTTACTATTAATTAAAAGATACTTAAGAGAGAAATTAAAGCTTAAAGGATTTCTTATATAAATGCACTTTAAGGTAGCATAGGAAGGAGTAAAGCTGGTAACACCTATAGATTAAATAGTATATATAGGACTGTTCTTAACAGGAAGGGCACTTAAATAGTTTAAGCTTTACCTTATAGAGATATAAGCAAATGGCATAACAACCACTAACTAAGAGGTACGGTTTATGTTCTTAAGCTAGAATAGATTTGTAAAGCGACTTATATAGATATTTGGAGACCTAGAGGTAATAACCATAGCAAAGAGAAAGCTCTAAAACCTAACGTAATGAGTTTTAGCAATTAAGTATATAACGCAATTCTAGATATTAGCAACGCAAGTAGAGTAGAATAATAGGGCACTTATAGCATAGTATAAATAGGGACTTAAGGCTAAAGTCTAGGATGTAATTATCCTAATAGAAGATGTGGACACCCTAAGGGAACTAATAGATTAGGCGATTAAGATTAATAATTAGATCTACTAAAGGGAATAGGCTAAGAAGGGCTAGAATAGAGTTCTATAGTTATATAAGGCGTAAAGTACGCAATAATAAAAGCTAAGTTAAAAATTATAGTATAGCGTAGAGCTAATGGACCTAAGTAGTACTAAAGAAGCCTATAAGAGATAGAGTAAGAAACTATAAAAACCCAGAGGATAAGGATTAAGTAATTAAGGGTCTAAGGAGCAGAGGCTGAATTAGAGATTTTAGTAGTAGAAGATATTTAGGCGGACTCTATAATAAGAAAGATGGTTTAAAGAAGGAGCTTATATAAATTATAGAAAATAGGGTTACTATATTAGAGACTATAGAAGTAGGCAGAGTTACTATATAGTAAAAGGCATAAGACTAGTAGACGATATATACGTATAAAGGGACAATAATATACTGCGAGGAACAAAAGAATATTTAATTAGAAGTTTTGTGTTTTGTTACAATAACGTATACTAAATTTATAAGGACGCTAAGTACGGCGTAAGCTATTAGCTATAAGAGCTATAACCTATAGGATATAGAGGAACCAACGAACTAGCTCGCAGATTAGATATTAAAGACGATAATTTTAATATAGGTAAAGCATTTTATAATAATAAGGTAATAAAGGCGGCTTACTAGGAGTATGCGAACCTTAGAAATGTTATACTAGAGGTAGAGGATAATTCTACTATAGAATAGGGAATATTAGTAGGGATTAAAACCCTACTAGACATAATGTCTATCGCTTTATAAGATGTAAGAGAATTAGGATAGTAAACCACTTCGGTACTTAATAAAGGCAAAAAGCCAAAGGCTTAAGATTCTTATAATAAGATATAAGACGACTAAGATTCTTAAGACAAGATAAGGTAAGCTTAAGGACCTATAACGGACAATAACCGATAGAGCAGAGCAGCGGCTTAGTTTAGTAATATACGAATAAGCTTAGGACGGAAGTTCCCATAGGTATAAGATTCTTAAGACGAGATAAGTGAGATTTAAGACTCTTAAGATGAGATAAGAATATTAAGTAAGCCTAGATAGACTAAGGCTAGAGTAAAGCTTAAGTTAGAAGCAAGCTTAGGATTAAAGAATCTAAGGGGTTAAGAATTTGGAGTGCGAATTAGGACACCTATAAGTAAAAGGTAAGAGGCTTCTTTATAGATTAGAGAATCTATAGCATAAACAGTAACTAAACTGGGAGATAGATATATAGACCTAGAGGACTTACTAGTAGAACACAGTATTTAGACTAAAGATTAAAAAGTTAATATAAAGATTAAGAAGTAAGAGAACTTTAAGGATTAAAGCGTAAGATATAAACTAAAGGAAACTATAGAAGAGTTTAGGTAAAGAATTATTATATAGTAAGAATAGAAACTAAATAAGAGATTTAGTATATTAGGACGTATAAAGGATAGAGCGCTAGTATAAAGAATTACTAATAGGCCTAGGGCAGGCATACTAAGAGCTAAGTAGCTTATTAAACTGGAAGATAAAGAGGATCTAGGAATTTTAACTAGGTTTAAAGAATAATATATAAAGGGCTGTTACAATATAGTAATAAGAAGATACTTCCTTATAGATAAACTGTATACACTCTAGTAGCTATACTAAAAGTAGTATAGGTAGAGGCATAATAATAAGTGGGAAGATTTTTATATATAGCTAGATAAAAGAGTTATCCAAGACTACCTAATTATAGAAAAGGCTATAACGCATATTAAAGGAGCCTTAATTATAACGTTAAAGGATCTAGAGGAATAATTAGAGGACTAGAAAAGTAAAAGACGCATCTTAGTACCTGCGAATAAAGTTATAATATTTAGATTAGCATAATAAAGGTTTAAACTTAGGGATAAGGATAAGCCAAAAGTTAACCTAAAGCACCTAGCATACTATATGTTATTATAGATTATATACGTGGACGATATATATAAAATATATAAAAATCTAAAAGAAAAGAATCGGAAATACCCTATAAGGATATACTAGATAATAGATAAGCGATAGTATAGGAATACTAAATATATATATAGATGGCATCCAGTAGAGGTTTAAGAGGAAGGAAGCTTAATACTTTAACTAAGGAGATTCCTTATAGAAGAATGCTTAGATAGATAATAGTAGTGGGAATGCCTAAAGAATACGTATCTATAGTATATTAAAGATAAAAAGTAAACTAGGTATTAGCTAAAGAGCGAGCTAAGTATAATAGGATTAAGTAGCTAATAGTTAGGAAAAGTAGAGGCCTATAGGACTAAAGGGAGCTAGTAGTAGAGCCTTAGACCCTTAAAGAAATTTAAGGATAATACCTAAATTTATAAGTTAAATAGCAAGATTAACAGTTTAAAGCGCTAATAGATAGTAAAGTAACGCGGAACTATATCTTACTAGCAGTAGTTAAGAGAATAGGGCTACCTTATAAATAGAAGAAGCAACCTTACCTATTAGTTATAATTTTAGGAGATCTAATAGCCTATAAAGGAGGGATTATTAATCTTAAAACAGGACCTATTTAGATAACTATTAAAGGGAGATAAATTAAAATGTCTTTTAATATCCTACCATTAGGACGGGATAAGGTAGTATTAGGTATACCTTAGTTATAGGAATATTATTTAAGAATTAATTAGATTATAGGTTAAGTTAATATTATAAATACTTAACGCTATAAAATGCAATAATAAGCTAAGCTGGTATAGTACTAAGTAGGAGCAACCTATAAAGAAATAGAAAAAGGACTAAGTTACGTACTAAAGAGATACTATAAGTATAGTAAGAAACTATAGTTACTAGAAAGTAAAAAGCTGTTAAAGTATATAGCGTAGGACTATAAGATAGAGTTAGAACTAAAAATAAGTCTAAGGTTTTTTTTAATCTATAAGCTTACTAAAGAAGAAGGTAGAGTATTAAAAGAGTTTATCCAGAAAATTTTATAAAAAGGATATATTAGACTATCGTAGTTATCAGCGGGTTATCCAGTACTATTTATACTAAAGAAGAATGGTAAACTAAGGCTATATATTAACTATAGACAGTTAAACAGTATTACTAGAAAGGATAGGTATCCTTTACCCTTAATTAGCGAAATCTAAGATAGGATAGGTAACGCGTAAATCTTTATAAAGATAGATCTAAGATAGGTGTACTATTAGATTAGGATTAAGGAAGGCGATAAATAAAAGGCAGCCTTTAGGTTAAAGGAAGGACTATATAAGCTATTGGTTATACAATTTAGGCTTATAAATGCACTAGCAACGTTCTAGAAGCGTATTAATAATATATTAGGAGAATACTTAAATAAATTTGTTATAGCATATTTTAACGATATTATTATCTATTTAATAACTAAGGAAGAATACGGGGAATATATTAAATGGGTTTTAAAGAGACTATAAGAAGAATAGATGCTAGTAGTAATTAAGAAATACGAGTTCTTTACTAGGAAGACCGATTTTATTAGATTTATTATTAAACT
>Ga0307515_10006598_pt1 | contig 23159 bp, 12 predicted proteins | sample 17_EM_MG_FD_194513 | JGI IMG/M metagenome (GOLD analysis project Ga0307515, IMG submission 194513) | Populus trichocarpa ectomycorrhiza microbial communities from riparian zone in the Pacific Northwest, United States - 17_EM | ecosystem: Host-associated > Plants > Roots > Unclassified | place... | reverse complement strand
AAAGCTCGTAGTGTGTTTCTCAAGTTGAATAAAATAGAATAGTAGAGGGAAATACAGAATGGTTGATTTCTTTTTCCTATCTTGGCATTTACGAGATCCTTTGAACTTCTTTAATGTCGCTCAGTTCGGTTAGACCACCAAGGCAGAATATTTTCTGAAAAAACAGCAAGCCCGCTAACAACAAGCTCGGACTCTCGAAAGGACAAGATCTCCATCGAGCAGGGGGAAGCAACCAAGACAGCCTTCCAGCGATGTTAGCAATGCAAATCTTTACACATCAAGTTGGTAAAACCACAGCAAATACATGGGTAATGCTATGGTAGAAGTTTTTATTTAAAAAATAGTATCAGTAATTAAAAAACATGTTCTTAATAAAATAATCGGGAAAATATACTAATAAAAAAATAAAGTTTGAATTAGAGAGATACAAATTTGGTTTAAGTACATGATAAATTATTATTTTGTTATTAATATTTGTAATGTTAAATGATGTATATAATTATCAATTTATTTTATTATATTAAACACATTGAATTTTCGGTTTACATTTCACATATTTTTTGATGTTAAAATAAATTGATAACGCTTGCATATTGTTCTGTGCATTATAAAATTAACATTTTAATCTAACTAGAAGAGAAGCGAAGCGAAGAAGGGTGTGAGGTGACTAGTCATTACCTAAAAAGGCTAAATTACATAATTTGGATGACACGTACATTTTTAGTTACATGACAGGTTTCCTATTTTACAGATACTAAATGACAGTTGTGCCTTAAGCATAGCAACGCTACTCTACTCTACTCTACTCAACATAACTAGTCCAGGGGAGCTGTAAGGTACAAAGTTAGATTACCTAAAACTGTTCAATACTGTTCATAGTCTCTGCCTTGCATGTTGTTTTATAATGACCAGTTTGGTTACACCTACTACAATGCACAGTATGTTTTTCACGATTAAGGTCGTCCTCTACGCATATTCGTTTCTTTTCTGGGCGTCCTGGTGGCCGACGAAACTTGGGTGGCCTGACAACTTGAGCATCATCATCATCATCATCATCCATAGGAGCCTCACTCATCTTTCTCCACTCAATTCTTTCAGGGATGGGATGTATAGTTTCTGCATATGCTTCGCGATAACCAGCAACGGTAAAACACTTCTCTGTAAAGGCATATACATCTTTCCGACATGAAACAAGGGCTGCGACAGCATGTGAACATGGTATTCCATAAAGCTGCCAACCACGGCAGGAACAACTATGCGTCCCAATATTCACAATGTCTGAGCGGTCTGCTGACAGAACCTCAAATTCCACTTCATCAGATCGAAGGACCTGGTATGCTGATGCATGATTAATGGCCTCAATCATACGTTTCTCGGCAGAGGGAGCAAGCACAGAAAACCATGAATTACTCTTCATCTGCCGATCCTGAAACTCAGCCATGAGTTTACTGTGAATTCTCTCAATCACCTGGATAATAGGCAGCTCCCGAGCTTCCAGAATCCATCTATTAAATTCATCAATATTTGAAGAGAGATGGCCATACCGTGTTCCTTCAAAATAAACCAAAGCCCAGCGAGAGGGAGGAAACTGTTGCAACCACTTGGCAGCTGCAGAAGAAACCTCTGAAATTTCAAGCATTTTTTCTTTAAAATGAATGGTGGTGGTAGCGTATGCAGCTTTCCACAAAAGATGGACAAGCCTTGAGTTCTTGAATTCTTTACCAATGCTTTCACTCAAGTGGCGCAAGCAAAATGCATGAGAAGAACTTGGGAATTTTCTTCTTACTGCATCTACAATGCCTTTTTGTCCATCACACAAAAACGTGAGCCGTGGCATATTTTCAGTGTTCATCTCCAATGCCTTCTGCAATTCTGACAAGAACCACATCCAGCTCTCATCATTTTCCACATCAACAACTCCAAATGCAAGTGGAAATAGCCCGCCATCAGCATCAAAAGATGTCGCTGAAAGCAAGGTACCAAGGTATTTGCTCTTGAGTTGGATTCCACCAAGCCCAACAATAGGCAGGCACCCATTTAAGAACCCATTTATGGATCCAAAAAAAGAAATGAAGAGCCTGTGAAACCGATTATCTGCACCAGTGGTGAACACTTCTGCAACACTTCCAGGGTTAGTTCTCTTTATTTGCTCACAGTATGAAGGAAGCAGGCAGTATCCTTCTTCAGAAGAGCCATAAATTGCTGCAAGACCCCGTTCTTTGGCACGCCAGGCTTGCTTATATGGAATAGTTATCCCATACTGCTGGTGGATGTCATGTAATATATCCTTTGGCTTGTAATTGGTATTATTCCGCAGTCGTTCTTCTATAAAGCTCACAATCCAATCTACAGAGGCCTGATGATGGCCATTTTGTGCATTTCTACCACAAGTATGTGTACCTTCAAGGCTTCTTACTGTGAAGGTCGGGACATTAGGAAGCTTAACTGCACGAATACGCCACGGACAACCTTCTGAAGCACACTTTGCAAAGTATCGTATCAGGTCACTTTTGATGATACGGAGTTCAAAGTGTTGTGCAATTGCTGCTTCTTTAATAGCATTCCGAAAAGCCTTGACATCAGGAAACTCTTGACCAACAACAAAAGTGTGGTTCTCCATGTGAAAACTAAGACAGATTCAGAACCCCGCTCTTTCAACAAAAGGATCGATTATTTTAACCTTCACTAGACATGTGATTGTGAACACCATTATCAGTGGATGGGAGTTCGACTATTCGCATCCAAATTGAGCTCGATTAAGAATTGACCACTCCAGAAAAAGCCTGCAAGAGGCAAAAGATCATATTTAAAATGCTATCACATAAACCATTACTTTAAATCAAGGAAAAACATACAAGCGCACAAGGCAAATGAATTGTACACAAAGTATTGGTGCAAAAGTCAATACTAAAACATATACAGATTTGGAGGTTTGAAAGAAGAAAATCATTCACTGTGATACACAAAAACTGACATTGTCCAACGTAAAGTCGAAAGGAACATTCAAGTTTCAATAGCTAAATGTTACCATCTTTTATGTTAACGTTTAGCTATCCAATTATCTGGAACATAAGCCAATCTTTACATGCTTCTATCAGACAAATGTCAAAAAAGTGATCTTTAAACAACATGGAATATCCCAAAGGGAAATAAAAACCATAACTTGTAAATGTAACGGATTATATTCATAGGAGAACTCAGGACCCAACAACAGATTAATACAACCAAATATTATATTCATCATCCTAACAGGAGCAATTTACTGTGACCTTAAATGCTATTTATATTAAGTTGGCGGCGAAGGGCAGGTTAACACTCCTCCCTTTGACCCTACGCATAATTAAATAGAAAATTTTGAAAACAAAATGGCACTGCCGCCTCTCTGTATAAAGCGAAATCCCTACCGCTATCACATTTTGTTCTTAAAAGATCTCGCTGCATCTGTTATTAGAAATGTTTCATTCACTTAGTTTCTCTTGGAAGCATAAATCCTCCCAAGCATCTTCTTTTATATGCTAAGACCTAGAAGTTCACAGTTTACTTTAGCAAGAATATCTCCGGGGAAAATACACTACTTTTCTGATAAAACACTCGTGCAATATGATACTAAGAGCCCATCTGTCATTTAAAAAACTTTTCGCTATAGTGTTTTTTTATTTTTTAAAATTTATTTTTGATATTAGAATATCTAAAAATACCTAAAAAATATTAATTTCGAAGGAAAATAAAATTTAAAAAACAAAGGGGTCTTGACCATGGAACTATAAATTTTTGGCTTGCATATCATAATCCAATTTTCAACCCTTTCCAAAAAGAGAGGAAAACAAAGAGAGAAAATCATTACCACTGATATCCGATAACACCTAACTTTACTTGTAAATTCATTTCAAGCTAGTGAAGCAAGACGAAAAGAAAAACCCAAATGGGCACTCCTATTTTGCCACCAAGGCACCATTTTTCACTAGACTAGAGCAACTTCTCTATATTCACCAAACAAACAAACAAAAACCCATCTAGAGCACAATTACAAGACAAACCCAGAAGCATAAGGTACTTAAACAAGATGATTAAAAGTTACATAAGTATAAAAAAATAAACTTCATGTAAGGAATTCATTTTAGATCCACAAGAACAAAGGTTTAATAAGAGCTCAAGGAGAGCAGGAAGAGAAAAGATAAACCTTAAGATGGATGGAATCATATAAGTGTTACGAGCTGGTATGTCTTTACCTTGGATTTAGAAACACAGTCCCATAATCAGATTTTTCTACGGACAAGATAAGAGTTCAGAGACAGAGGATAAGTGGAAAATTAGTTCGGGAATTCTGACAAAAGGTTAGGGTTCAATATGTCACATTTGAGGGTACTGCTGTCACTTGGAATCTACAATCAGGGTACTTTCGTCATATGATGTTCCAGCATACAAAATAATAAAATTATACGCTGAACAGAGGACATGTAGTCCAAGGTTAAAGCACTGTCGTCTATATTGTCCTCGTTACATTAGCCAAATTAACCGAAACTCATACTGCTTCGAAAAACAATGTTCATGCAAACTTATAGGCACTGTTTACTGGAATTAGTAGAATGATGATTTTATATTTCTTATAAAACAATTATTAAACTGGTTACCGGAGGTAAATGAAGTTTTCTTATGTAATAGTTATTACTAAATTAATCAACTATAAATAATTTTTATTTTATTTTATTTTAAAAGCATACTAAACCATCAAAATACTTTGAAAGAAAATATTTGTAAATTCATTTCAAAGAGCTTTTTAGTATCTTGACACTGATATTTTTTTGTTATTATTTAGTTAGATTTAATATTTTAATAAATATAAATATTATTATTCATGCCATTTAAAACTTTTTTTTTTTTTTGGGGGGGGGGGTGGGGGATGGAGGTGTGGGGCAGTGTTGAGGTAGTGATTTTTTTTTCTTTTTACTTTTAAAAATCATGTTTGCGATGTAAAATTTCAAAGTTCTTCTTTAATTCATTGTACTCTTTTAATTTTTAATTTTGTTGTGAAATTTCAACATATTTTCAATTTCATTCTATATTTAATGACTCATGAATTAAGCTACATCATTTGTGATTTAAAAAAATATATTTTTTATTTAATTCATCTACTATTGTTACTTATTTTCTAATTAAAATAAAATTAATCTATTTAATCCAGTCAGTTTATAACTTAAAATCACATATTATTCTTCATGCTTTAAATCGTTTATGACACATTTGAAAATCATTTTTTTTCAATCCGACTCCAAATCATATCACGAGTCCACAACTATTGTTCGCTATGCACCGTTAGTCATTAGGTAGTGTTTAAACTTTGAATTGTGTTAGGGCTAGGGAGTAGGGACATAAAAAAAAATTAGCGTGATTGAGGAATAATTATAAATATTTTTATGGATTTAAATATGCATTTTTTTTTTTATCATTTATCTTTTTTTTATAAGTTGATTTATGAATTAGTATTGATTTCAACGCTCTAATTTTTTTCTAGAGACGAAAGCGAAGGGAAAATCTTTTTTTTTTCTTTCCTCTAAACCTGCTTCTAGATAAATTCTGGCTCTCAAAAAATAATTTTTATTGTGAATTATTTCTTTTCCAAAATTGTCACATTTAAACAAATCATAATACCAACACTACCCCTAACCCTCAAATGTGATGCAATGAGAATGAACAGTGCATCTTTTCCACTGTTGAGATGCAGTGTTGCTTCCTCCCAAGAAATCTAAAAGCTTGAAAATTGCTATCATGTCAACACAACCAATAATCGAAATAGGGCAGAGGCTTGCCTACTATATGAGAAAATAGTGACAGAGCAGGACAAAACAAAACGTTGGCAAAAATTGTACTCTGATGGTTAATTAGACAATACAGCAACTCAGCTAGAACACTCAATATGTTTAAATAAAAACTGAGAATATAGGACCTTCAGAAGGAACACGCTCGCATCGCTTTGATTGAATGGAACAGGAACGAGATCTCTCATTGGCTATAAGAATACAATATGTAGACGACAACAACAACAACAACAAAGAATTGCTCGAACAGTTTAAGCAGAAGAAATAATTCAATGGATGAATTGAACAGCAACAAACTGGAGTGTTTTCCTAGAAAGTAACTTAAGCCACTCTTCGTGTGCAGCTCTTTGGCGTGTGGATGGTATGGAAATTCGGTTCCTTTGGAATAGTTGTGGACCTCCTCCCTTGTAGTGATTGCCTGGGGACAGCAGAAGCTTTGGTTTCTGGGGAAGCACTGCTTTTGCTAGGCTTTGCAACTTCTTTGGGTCTCAACAAGATTTCTGGTGATTCTTCCTTTATCACACCTAGTTGACCAGGTAACGTAACAGGGAGTGTTTCTTTTGTAGTCGATGAGGTCCTGCAAGAGCAGAGTAGCTTATTTTATTAATGAAAAAACGCTTTCTGTATTAAAATAACTTGTTAAAATAGCAGAAACTCACTCTTGTGGTCTCACGACATTTCTCACAAATGGTGATTTGGCCCTTTTCAAGGTATTCCCCAAATCTTGAGCTGTTGTCTTACAATGACTATATTTCTTCAGTGGAGACACAAGCTTCTGTTGGGACGAAACTGTATGTCTCAGTGGAGCTGAAGATAATTTTCGTCTCACTCTTTCTTTGGAGTTCTTCAAGATGGAAGCCTGATTTTGCTACAAAAAGGTATCATAATAGGAGGCTTGAGCCAATGTAAACAACCATGGAAAACCAAGCCTAAATGTTTTTTTTTTTACTTTATTTTACGCTTCAAAAATAGATAGCCTTACATGTTGTTCCTTCTGTGTCGTGTTTCTTTCCTTTTCACATGCTTTCTGAGCATCATTAGCTAATTCAGTTTGTTCAAGGCTCTTGTCATTTCTCTGCAATCAGAATCATATTCTCAGTCTACTTGAACCAGTGCGGACAGCTAAACGAGCAATGCACCCTGTTGTTTTCTGTAAATTAAATGAAAACTCACTAGCAATGCCTTCTGTTTGTTCTGTAAACTTCCTCCTGGGAACCTCGTAACTGCGATTTCTTTCAGAGGAGCAGCGTGAAGCTTCTTCTCCAAGGTTGCTTCCTTAAGAATCCCTCTTTCCTATATATAAATTAAATATTCTCAGATTCAATTAAAAGATTACTATTTATAGGACTTAGATAGGTAATAAATTACATACATCAGTTCTTAGCCGAAAAGGCTTGGGATTTGTAGGCTTAGGTTTTCCATGTTTCAGTCCTTGAACACCAGTAGCGTCAGTAACGAAGTTCTCTTTAGATGGCTTCCTCATTGCTTTGGCTATCTGAATCATTTCCATATTCACAAAGAAATCAAAAACAGAAACCAAAAAAAAAAAAAAAAACAGAGAGAGAGAAGTTCAAATTCCTAATAAAAAAGTTACCATTTGTGTGCTCTTCACACTCTCATGCTTGCCAAGGGTTTGTCTTTTCAAGTGGCCGGTATTATGATCCATGTCTCTGCAGCTCCAAAATTCATGGATAACTGATGACCAAAAATTTCTAACAACATCCTAGAAAGACTAATAGAATTATTGATATGAGTTTACTCACCTGTTATCGTCAGAGGCTGAAGCATTTTCCTTATTGTCGCTCTCCATGGCTTCACTGTCATTTTCCTTGTCATCTGATATCAAAATATGTTTTCTATCATTACTTTCCATGATTCCATCAGTGCCCTTATCCAAACTCGAGTTCATTTCATCTTCTTCATCATGTCTTTCACTGGTCTCATTGCCCTCTTCACTTGAAGCCAGAAGTTTGGGAACGTCATTTTCTCCCGACCCCCTCTCTTCATAATTTGACTGGGTATTTTCGTTGGCATCTGACAAAGCTTCAGCTTTATTCTCAACCAGTGATGGTTCATGTGGATTATTTCCTTCATCACATTTAGCAGTCGAGCAGACTCCCCGAGAACCATTTCTTGATTTCTCCTGAATCTCCATGTCACTGAAATTATTTCCAGCCCCTTTTTGAGGCATAGGACCATGATACTGCTTTAAATTTTTTCCCTTACAATTTCGGGAAAGCGGCCCATCATAAACTCTGCTTTTAACCTCTCGTCCTCGCGGTTGTTTTCTTAGAGCAATTGAAGGCAATGGTGTATTAGCATGCTTCTTTCCATCAGTGACCTCAAACTTCTTCACACCTGCACATATTTTCTTGACAGTTGTATCCAATTCTATTAAAGTTTTTGTGCTCACTGACTTATTAGGTGAACGAAATAACGCCTTTGCTACCACTCTACTATTTGCAATGTCCATTGCCTTTGGGTTCCTAACACTCCGAAATGCATCAGGATTTGACAGTCGCTTTTTGTTCCTTGGAGTAGTCAGAGCCTTGGATGCAACAGAAGACTGCTTTTCCCTCACATTTGGAGTTGCATTTCGCTTAGCAAGAGGTTTGACTTTCACTTTTTGATCGACCATTTTTTTAGATATTGAGGAAATCAGGGCCAATCTTGATACTCGAGGTTTCGAAGATTTTGCTGGAACTGTCTGGGGACATTTAATATTGGCACTATCACATACAATTAGTAAATCGTATTAGTATAGATCTAGTTAGATCAATAAGAGACGACGTATGTTAAATCTGAGTTACAAGAAGCTTAATGCATATACCCTGAATCCTTTCTGTACAATGCTTTCCGAAGCCGTATGTTGGGACTCCTTGCAGCCATAACCTGCAGGACTCAATAACTTACAAGTCTAAATCTAAATGTAGAAACCAACTTACTGCAGAAAAGAAACTGGTAACTAACCCGAAGAACAAAATTTTTGTAGATTGCTTCAGAATCCATTTCTTCTTCATGCTTTTGATCACATCCTGAGGCAAAGGCACAGTGGATGCAGATAGATAAATTCAAATTTTAGTATTTAAAGTCACTCAACAAAAGAGAAAATTGAAAAAAAAAAAAAAACTTAAATAATCAAATACTCTATTGAAAAATGTAGAAGGCTCATTTAGAATGATTCTGGAGGAGAATTGCAGCGAAGTTGAATTAAATTTACGTTGAATTCACTTGTATGCAAGGAGTTAGAAATGAACTAGTATGATTTTACTATATTTCCAATGTGCGTTTCTTTTCTTTGCTTTTATTGATAAAGGGGTGAGAAAAAAACCGAAAAACCGATTAAAACGAGAAAACCAGAAAAAAGATAACTGAAAAAACCGAACCGTGAAAAAAAAACCGATTAGAATTTTTTAAAAACCAACCGGTTTGGTTTCGGTTTTATAAGCCTGAAACTGAAAAAACCGAACCTAACCCAAATCGAGCAAAACCAAAAAAACCGAGCCAACCCGAACCAGTCGGTTTGAATCGGTTTTTATTCTAAAATAATCGAAACTGGTCGGTTTGAACCAATTTCGATTTTTTTTTAAAAAAACCCAATTTAATTACTTTTTTTTAATAAAAACCAAACAAAAAATAATCACTCATCATAAATAAATGCGAACCCATCCACGCTAGTTAAATCCTCAAGATTGAGAATGTAGCCATTGCTTGGAAAGTCCTACCATGTAGTAGACCAATCAACACAAATCTAGCACAAATCTATGTAGAATTTACTCCAATTCTATCACCTTTTGCATTTCCTTATTTGCCAGTAGCTTTTTTATTGATTTCAAAAGGTTTTTAAAAAATAAACTTTCGTATGGATCAGATTTATGTTGATTTATTTATTGCATGGTGGACCTCACCAAGCAACGTTCTCATCCTCAACTTGAAAACTTAAATGGTGCTAACGGACTATGTTATCCACGAGTTTCAATAATAAAAATTGCCGTGTTGGAAATATTTATACCAGATAAAATTCTAACACTCAAGCCCTCCCGGAGACTTTGAAGTTTGAACTGACAACGAGGGAAATGCGACCCTCACTCGCAAGTGACAGACCCTTGCACCATTCAATTCAAAGGTGCGCGTTGCACGCATCCATTGAAAGCCCATTGCAAGTGATGGTAGCATTTCTCTCATTAACAATTCAACTAGGTTTAGCTAAAAGGTAGAAATCTGATCTTATTGCAAAAATTAGATTTGATCACAGTTTCACTTGGAAGTATTAATTAAAAATTCCGTCAAATACAAATTCAATGATGAGAAACTAAAATTGGAAAGATAATGTTTTCATACTAAAAGAAAAAAAAAACATTGAACAGCACACACAATCCAATTCTATCCCACCCAAACATCTCGTTGCATGCTTAATTCAAGTAATATTATTATATATAGTTCAACTCCACTCTATAACTGATCTGCAAGGAGGTCAGATTTCCACCGGAAGAGAAATCTCTTTCTTTTTAAAAATTAACTTTTTCAAAATTCAATCCCCACAAAAGATAAGATCCACCAAGCCAGAAAAAGGGTGCCGCATTGATAATTTTACAAAATTCTTAACAAATTTGGTAATTAACACACATTAAGTAAGCTTAAGAAACAAGTGCAGCCCATAATCCTATTTTAACAGACAGTATTTAAAATAATTACTGTCAACCAATTCTTAATAAAAATCATGAAGGAACGAGACTGCAACCTCCTCCATCTTTGAAAGTCTTATATTCAAGGCCTCACCCATCAGATTTTAAACAACACGGCATCGATAGAGCTTCAGATTTCAAGTAGTATTGGAAAACAGAAACAAACATGTAACAGTAATTTACAAAATTACCAACACGCAAGCAGAACCAATATCGGTCATCGCCAGGATGGTACTGATCAGGAGCGTTAAGGTCCACGAACTTCGGCGCCTCGATCTTCTCGTAGAAGTCTTCTTCGCCGTTGATTTTCGAACACTGAGATTCTTCTTCCATTTCCATTTTTATTTTTTTCAGAGAGAGATAGAGTAGAACTGTGTGTAGAAGAATCCTTCTTCGCTGGTTATGGAATGTTTGGGTTGGTAAATGGTGAGAGAGAGGATCGGGACGACGTTTAAAAAAAACATGCTTGCTTGCTATCCCCTTCTCACTCTAAGTAGCCGTTGGGAAAGGTACAAACAAATTCTGACAGACACGATTGTAATAACAACCCATTCTCGTGTCTGTTTTCGTCCAATAAAATAATGTCAGAAGACAAGACACAAACCCCGGCCCAGACAAGACCATAAACACAGACTCTCTAGGCCTCTCAAATTGCATCTATTTTACTTCCAGTCCAGGCCCAACACCCTTTTCTTTTGTTTTTTCGACCATCGTCCAGTAGTATCTCTTCCATCCTATTTTTTTTAATATATATAATATAAATATATATGACGCTATCTATGATTTCTCTAAATTTTAGATGATTTTTCAACTTTTTCCCATATTTTGAAGAATTTAAAATACTGCAGGTTTTACAATTGGTTTTCAAGATGGTGCTAAAATGAGATTCAATTTAAATTTGACCGTTTCGTTTGACTTTTCAAATTTTCTATTAAATTGGTCTCACAGGATTATATATAAGAGGAAGTAAGTAGAGCGGTAAAGCTTAAGTGGACTAAAGTTGAAAATAGCCTAGGTTTAAATTTATGCTTTGCAATCCGTAATTGGACATTGATAAAATGTTTTTATTAGTAACACAACAGTTTATATTACAATGTTTGCTTGTTGTATGATTTAAAAATAACTAGAAAAATTAATTGAGATACATGTAAATTGACTTGAATTATTATTAATAATAATAAAATAGCGAGAGGAGGATTCAGTGGGAGGAATCGGTTCCTTTACCAATAAAATAACAACCATTCGTTCTTCTCTCTTCACGATTTTCTTGTTTCCATATCATCAATATATATTTGATTTCTTGTAGCCCCCAGGTTGTAGGAGCTCACCAACAATTCTGTGAAGTTCAGTCAAGTTTCATTCAATTACAAGAATATTGCGCCATCTGCCCTGTATATAGCAGAAGAAAACAAGGCTGTTAAGGGTCATTACCACTGTTTGTGTATACCTTTGCGTTAACGTTCTGTGTTAATGAGTAATTAATACCTTGCCAAGAGTGTAAGCAAGAGATGGCCGAAGCTGAAACACCAGCACCCGATGATCACATCAGTAGCTCCAGCAATTTCTGATCTCCAATTTCGGAGCTTTTTAATGCTTTCATGCTTATAATCTTTCCTGAAGCTTTGATCTTCTTCCTTCCTCTCTTGAACTGAGAGTAAAGGGAAACCTTCCAAGGAAGTTACTCTAACTCCTTCGAACACACCTGTACCTTATTTTTCACTGCTAGTTATACTGGGGGGACTCCTTTGTTTTCTCTATGAGAAGTCTTGTCAAGAATGCCACTGGCCCATTGCCATTTGAAGAAAGAAAACCAGACCTGGTTTCAAAAGGTACAGACCATTTCCATTTGAAGTAAAGAGAACAAAAAAGAAAGATTATGGTGGGCATCTTGGCGGATGGCATGAGCAGACTCGTATCGTAGAGTTTGTTCCTTTTTATTTTCCCCGTTATTGTACGAAGGTTTTTTTTTTGTGTGCATGGGTATAATATTTAATTGAAAACTAAGGGTGTCTTAGTCAATCAAAAATTAATATTTTAAGAGATTAAATCGGTGTTAAATTGCTTTACAACTAACATTTTTATTTATTTATTTTTGAGCAACACATATTAATTTATTGCATTCCATATGCCATGAAATTATTGAAATATTATCAATTCTATACCCAAACTATTTTTTTACATCAATTTTATCATTAAATTATTTTAATTTTTCAAGTAAGAATTTATGTTAGAATATTTAACAAAAAAAAGTTAAGTTTTCTATAAAATGACGTTATTTCTTACAAAAAGAAAAATAATGCAATATGAATGAAAATATAGATAAAAGTTTTAAAATTGATGAAAATTCTTAATTAATTTTTTTTAAGAGTTTAAAATGAAAATTTATATAAAATTGTCTGATGGTAACTTACGATTACATATATAATTGAATGGTATTTTTAAGATTTTCCTCTATTTTTATTTTGCTTTCATGACTTGAAGTAATGGCTACTTCAATTTATTTTATTTTACATTTTTATAATTGAATTACATGAATAAAAACATTTTACTTAATTTTTTATATTAATAACAAAAAGGTGAAGTAATGGTAGCAGTCACCTACGTTTCATGTTTGCGGTTATTATCTACCAGGTAAAAATGCTGAAAAGCTCTTGGCTGTGTAGTGATATTGATCCTAAAATGTTGGTGCATTAACTGCTATTGTCGGACCGTACAATCATATGAATCACAAATTCAAATTATAATATTAACATTATAATTTATTCCATATATAATCTCTTCCCACCTCCAAAATAATAAGATACCAATATATTAATTTTTTTTATAATATATCCCAATAATACTATTAATTCACCAAAAAAATTAGCTAATCCCCCTTTTTTTTAAAAAAAAAAATAAGTAGGTTGAATAGCATTAATGCTAAAACAAGAAGTATTATTGCAACGTTCCCTGTTCTAGCTAAGACTAGAAATACCCAACCGAGAAGAATCAAGTTCTCTGACAGTAAAATTAAATAAAGCAGTAATACTGCTCGTTCTTTGTTATTCACGAATTTCTTATTTTCCATATAATCAACGGACAGTAGGAGTTCTGTAGTAAGTTCGCATGGTTATTGGGAAGAATGTTGCTCTAATTCCTTCTGCTTTGATTATAGGGAGGAAGATGCCTAATGCAACCTGAAGATGAAAGAAAATAAAAATATAATTTTTTCTTGACAATCTAATTTTCCATATGCTGAATCGACAAGAAAATTAGCTAAGAAATTTATTCAGCAAATACCAGTTAAAGAAGTTCACTTAAGCCAACCTCCCCTCTTTTTGTGACCGAGCCTACAGCTTAGAGAAGTTCACTTACCTTTAGACCTGCCTCTGGCCATGCCCTATGAAGATCCCAAGCAGACAATATCATAGGACTGCAAACATCATGTCTCCCCAGCAACATAATTTGACTGTGTTAAATCGATTACTGTTTCGCACCTTCGAAGATGCAACCACCACAGAAACAATCGAAATTTAACAAAGAGATCAAATTGCAGGAATTGGCTAGAACATAGGGTGTTAAAAGAATCAGATCAGAGAGAAAATCAAGGATGGTTTCATATAGCACAAGGCCATCGTTTATTTTTCTGAAAAGATTACTTGCTTTCCAAACAAAGCTTGCAAGTAGAGATAAAGGAAAGACATACCTGTGCAATTGTAGTGTTGATGTGTCGTATTTTATCAACATTTTCTAATAGGAAAGAATCTGAAGGGAAAAACCTCTTGTTCACAAAGCAATGATTTTCTATCCTTGCAAACGCCTGTAGCAAGCAGATACACAATAAAAATCTCAACAAGCATGCCACAGTTGAAACTTCAAACATGTAAATACAACATATTACAAAAACGTAAACAGTTCCAAAAGAGAGATATAGAGACTCATTCAACCCACTTCCAAACAACACTTCATAAAAGACAAGTGAAAGACTGCTACTTTCAACATGCATGATCAATTACACAATTCCAATTATCAAAAACACAATAAACAAAGATAACCCAGAAGCAAAAAACACGTGAACACAGGGATTTCTAAATAGAAAGGCAAACTTTATGGACCATGGCTACTTACATGCCCAGTCGGATTTCCTGATTGTTCATAGCAAATTGTGTGAAGATCAGAAACTTCAAAAAACCAGTCGCATATAAGGCTCTATATTTCCATAAAGATTCCCATTTAAGACCACTGACTCCTTGGTTGGTTCCATGTGTAGCCCCAATTGCCTGGGATCCATGCTTGCAATCAAGATTTCTCACATTAACATTAAAGGGTTCTGTTTTCCAGAAGTACAAGTGTTTTCTGTATATAAAATTTAAAACCCAAAACAGATAGAGATGGTACTCACAGATGGAAAAACAAGAGAGTGAGGGAAGGGAAGGGGGTGTGAAAGTGAGGAGTGAATCGGTGAAACCTACTAAACTCATGATTTGGTGGGCATAATTGGTGCGGGTAATGTTTTGGATAGCTTTCAAGGATTTATGTTCTGATTCCAAGCCCGAATTTAAAATGAAATACGCCCATTTTTATTTCTATACCTTTGTATCTTATTCTTAATTTTAACCCTTTCAGTTTTGTTTTATTCTGAGCCCAATTGGCAATTGCATTCTGGTCTTTTAACACTCTCTGTCTGTTCTTTTATTCTTGTTCTTAATTTTGACCTTTCATAGTAATGGCTATTGATTACTAAGGTGCTGGTGGTAACTAGAACTGCAAAAAAGCAACTACTAAAAACCAGTTTGTGGTTTAATGGCCAGAAAAATGATTTGTCCACCAAGAACCTAGTTTCGACTTCATCCCTCTCCCCAAAAGATCTAATCAAATTAAAGGGACGATTGTTCTTCTCAATTTTCTACAATCTTCGGTAAAAAATTAGTCTTCTCAGTGTAATTCCCAAATGTGAAGTAGTTGTGTAGAAGCAAATATGTGATGCCTTCCTTTGCACCCAACTATTTAGCATTTACTGCTTTGCACGAGAAAATATATCACATTCTTGATATAAAAGTTACTATATAACTCTTACAAGCCTATATTTAAGCCTATTGCACTTTCACAAGCTCAAAGTTACAGGTTTATTGCATAAAAAAAACCTACAAGGCCAAGCTCCCATAAAAAAAACTAACCTCCTACTCTAACTGCTTGGATCAGATATGCTACCAGTGTTCACTTTCTCCTTTGAACAACTTCCACTTACTTTATCGACAACAACAACATCCGTGAGTTGAAGAGGCTCAACCTCTTCCAGCATATGAACTACCATTCTCATTGAGGGTCTAAGTGCTGGGATTTTTGATGTGCAGTGAATAGCAATTCTCAACATTTTGATGGCATCCTCCTTGAATACCTCTGAGATGTTTGAGTCCACCACTTGAAGCGCACTCTCTTTGCTCTCCAGTTTGCTGCAAACCCAGTACACTATGTCCTTGTTTTCTCCAAATTCCGGTTCTATAGGCCTTTTTCCTGTCACCAGTTCCATCAGGACTACACCAAAGCTGTACACATCACTCTTCTCATTTACCTTGCATGTGTATGCGTACTCTGTGCATCACAGTGCAGAAACAACCAAATTAGCAAAATCATCTATAAACCAAAACAGAGTAAAACAAACAAGGAAAGGCAAAACATGAGAGAAATTTACCAGGAGCTATGTATCCGTGAGTTCCAGCAATGACATGAGTCCAATCCCCTTGACCACCAGCCTGCACAATCTTTGCTAGTCCAAAATCAGCAATCCTAGGCTTCCACTCTTCATCCAAGAGAATATTACTCGACTTCACATCCCTGTGAATCACTGGTCTGTCAAACCCATGATGCAAGTACTCCAATCCCCTTGCAGCCCCAGCAGCAATTAAATACCTCAACTCCCACCCCATCTTGATCTTGTGACAAGAGTGTAGCCGATCCCACAAGCTTCCATTAGGTAGATATTCATAGACCAACAGGTTGCAATCATCACTTGTGATGCTACAGTATAGCTTCACCACATTCACATGCCTCACATTACTCAATGTGGCAACCTCAGCATCATACTCTGGCGACCGCGAATTCCTTTTTGTCAGCATGGCTGAGCTGCTCCTGAAAGCTGTCCGGTCCATGGAATTTGCTGTCCAGATATGTTTTACAGCCAGTTCATTGCCATTATCAAGCACAACTTTGTACACGTTTCCTGATCCACCTTTGCCAATCAAATTCTCTGATTTGATGGCATCGATAACGTCACTTTCACTGAAACTTAGTATCCTAAAAGATTTCATTTTCCAAGAACTCTGCTTCAATGGATGAGCAAGATTGTTTTGCCTCAATTTCAAGAACAAGAAACAACAAGAAAAGATGACCAAAACTAGCAACCCAGCAACAAAACAAGATACAAATACTCGAAGCTGATTAGATGTCCTAGCATTGCGTGAACATGGTTGAAGATTCTTCAGATTTTGGCTACACAAACCTGGATTTCCATCAAAACCTTCACGAAAAGCCTCGAGAGAGAAAGAGTCGGGTACGGGACCAATCAACTGGTTATTTGATAGGTCAAGATTGCTTAGTTTTAGATGTGACAAAGAAACTGGAATTTCACCAGAAAGTTTGTTGTTGGACAAATTCAAGGAGTTTAACGTTGGCAAAGATCCAAGACTCTCTGGGATATTCCCAGAAAACGAATTGCCAGAGAGGTTTATATCAGTGAGAGAGACACATGAACCTAATGAGTCTGGTATGGCACCAGAGAACATGTTTCCAGTCAAATAAAGACTGTTCAGTTTCTTCAATTCACCAATTGTTGAAGGTATTTCACCAGAAAATCTGTTTGAACTCAACTGGACTGACACTAATGAAGAAGTCTGAGAAATGGTAGAAGGCAGTGTCCCAGAAAACCGATTGTTAGCTAAATTTACTATAGCAAGAGACTTTGCATTGCCGATATCAGGTGTCACAGGACCTTCAAATTGGTTCATACTAAAATCAACAATGAAAAGGTTTGGCATACCCCATATTCCGGCAGGAATAGAACCTGAAAGAGAATTCTTGCTTACACGAAAGCGTTCAAGAGACTTACAATTCGCATAGCTTTCTGGGACTTGGCCTGTGAAATTGTTTTGCAGAATCAGAAGATCAGTCATTTTGCCGTTCTTGCACATGTCTGGAGGAATAGGACCTGTCAAGAAATTCTCTGAAACATCAATGTAAGCAAAATCTGCCCACGAGCCTAGTTTTTGAGGAAGTGGACCGGTGAGCTTGTTCGTATAAAGAGAGAACTCTTCAAGGTACTTGAGTTCACCAAACTCCTCAGGAATCTCGCCAGTGAATTGGTTTTCAAAGAGGTGCAAGGAAGCAAGGAGTTTCAAGGGTTTCAACTCCACGAGCTCACCTTCAAGCCTATTATGTGAAGCATCAAAATTCACTAGACTTGTAAGATTTCCAAATCCCGTAGGAAGTTTTCCTGTCAAGGAATTATTGTAAAGCTCAAGTTGCCGAAGCTTGCTGAGTTTCCCAATCCCAGCTGGGATCTCTCCGAACAACTGATTATCCGAGAGTTCAAGATTTTCAAGCAGGGTAAGATTTGAAATGCCCTCTGGTATCTGCCCTTTAATGCTGCAGTTTGACAGATAAAGCCAATACAACTTGTCAAGCTTTAAAAGCTCAACAGGAAATGAGCTTGTTACATCAAATAGATTGTCACCAAGGCTTAAAAAAGCAAGATTGGTAAGATTTTCCAATGAACGCCACGGAAAAGGCCCCGAAAATCCACTGGTGTTTAAACTCAAGATCTTCAGCTTTTGTAAAGTAAACAAGTCAGGCACCTTCCCAGTAAACGAATTGTTACCCAAATCCAAGACCTGCAAGCTTGTACAATGTTTCAGGTCCTCAGTGATGCCACCATGCAAAGAATTTGACCCCATCGAGATTTTCTCTAGCGATCGTAGTCCACAAATTGCATCAAATGGAAGAACACCCTCTAGTTGTTGTTGAGGAAGATTGATTTCGGTGACAAATCGATTCTTGTTACAAACAATTCCAGTGAAGCTGCACACTGAATTTTCCTGTGTCCATGTGGTGAACACGTTTGTTTTTGAATGTTGAACTGCAGACTTGAACTTCAAAAGCATTTGAAACTGATCATCTGATTTTGACGGAGAAATGAGCATGCTCAATGTTAGATAGAAAAATAGCAAAGGAAACCATTGCCAGAAATATTGGACCGACATTTCGGCCGATGAGGTCTAGCAATGGTGGTGGGTTCAGGAGGGAGGAATGTGCTCTTCTGGTTAGTCTATGGAGGAAGAGAAGCGTGGAAATGTAATGCAGAGTAAACTGAGTTCGGCACGAGGTGGGCTTGAATTTTGAGGCCGGTTCACATGAGAGACAAAGAACACAATTTAGTTGAAGAGATGATGATATTCCACGTAGCAAGTCCAACCGTGAAGAGTTTACCATGTAATTATTATTTAGCTGTTAAGGATAAAGCAATAATAACTCATTTTTGGGATCTCTGTGGTTGTAACGCCAAGATGGGCAACTCTTCTTACTTTTTAGTTGGGGGCAAGGAACAGGATGTCGAGCAAGAGATGGAACCTTATGGCCGCCGAGGTTGACTTGTGCATGGAGGAGGACTATATAGCTGCCGCTTGGGAAAAATTTGGTATTAATAACTGTTGACTGGTACTAGTTTTTTTGTATTTGTCCACGTTTTGGTTGTTGTGGCCTTGTAGGGCGGATGATCCTCGTGTTTCTTTCTTTTGTCTGCCTTGTTTTGATGTGACATCACTTTATTAACACCGACTTGGACTTATCAGAAAGAAGAAACGATCGGAAGATCGAAATGGCCAGTCACACAAGCCCATCCAAATATAACCGGGGGATCTTATTGAGTTTTCAAGGTTTTTTTTTTTTTTTTGGGTCTTGATTGGATAAATTCCGTCCAAGTTTTCTTAAACATAGATAAATTCCGTCCAAGTTTTATGTTTATGTGTAAAAAACTACGCTGTTTCAGAAGGCAGACTCAACCCAGGTTTTTTTGAAAACTTCGGATGCTCGAACAAAAAAAAAACAAATTGGAATCGAATTGAGATCTGGGATTTGGCTCGGGGGGTAATTCGTGGTTTGGATTTAAAGGTGGAGGCAACAAGCTTTTCCAACTTAATAAGAAAAACCCCTCGATCGGCAGAAATTATGGATCTCCATTGTTGTATGGCTAGCTTGTCTCTCATCTGGAGGAGGATTAATTGCATTTTTAATGAAATCTTTTTACTCCCAAGTTTTAATCTGTCTTGTATTTTCACAGTATTTTTTTAATGTAATCTTCTTACTCTTTTTTTATTTTTTTATCTTTAATATTTTTATAATTTTAGTCAATTTTATAGATAAATTGACAAAGCATATCAAATTGATACGAACGTCACAAAAAAAATTAAATTAATTTTTTGAAAAATAACTAAAAACAAATAAAATGAAAATGAAAGAAAGAAAGAAAATCTTAATTGATCCCTTCTCTCTAACTTTTTCAAAATCCCAATCCACCATTTTCTCTCTCAAATCTCTTCCATTTTTTTTCTTCTCTCAAATCTCTTCCAATTTCCCACGCTTTTCGTCCAACCAAAACAAACACAGAAGAGCATTTCACAAACCAAAAGCTTCAATTTTTTTTTTTTTTTTTGTGTGTGTGATTACGAATTACATACTTTATTTATTTTCATTTGAACTCACCCTAGCAAAGAGGAAAAAAAAAAAAAACAAACTCATTGGCAAAAGCAACTAAAAATCGAGGTAAAAAACAACAAATTTTCATCAAAAAAACGCTCAAATAGCATAAAGGTCCTGCACAAAAAGTCTCGTGTAGCTTGGTTACCGGTGATTATTGGCAATATAACAAGAGCTGCCTATATTCCATCACCGATCACCCAACTAGTCTCCGGGTCCATGAGTCTAGACTTAGAGAGTGAAGGAGAAGTATATCCCATCTATTCATCATCACTTGTACCAGGAAAGTGGTGCATTTTGACCTGTAGAGTTGCTGTTTCTTTCAAGGCAAAGCCTTTTCTTCCCTTTTTCTTTCACTTCTCCTTCCTCGTGTCTTCTTAAGTAGTAATATCACGTGTAGTTGTTAGAAGCACCTTGATTATATAATTATTGTAACATTTCTTTTCCTTTCTTTCTTCCTTTTTGTTGTTTTTGTGTTCGTTCAAAGAATACCAACTCTGGCATGCATGTATGTTATTCCCTTATAGTAATATTTAATTAGTAATTAACCTGTTTTGTTCTTCCTCTTTCAAGCATTTTGAAAGTCCTCGCGTGCCACCCTAGACGACAAGAAGATGGAATGACGTCCGGTTGAAATTTTAATCACAATAAAGTCAGTCCAAGGGTTGCTGATAAATCTAAAAGATCGTAGAGCATTCAGCAGATACAACAACGAACAAGATCATCCGTAGTAGGTAGACGGATTTTTGCCCCTCCTCGTTGCAAATATTTGTTTAGTGGAAGAACGGTGAAGAGGTGATAAAAATACAGTAGAATGAGACAACCAACACCAAACGAATCATTTTTCTATCCTATGAATCGATGAATTTAGATTCGAGAAAGGCCAGCCATACGTATATTTTAAGCATATCTATCATTTCCTTTCCTGACCAAATATATAATACTTTATAAAATATATTTTTGGGAAAATTATTTCCCCCACTTTTCAATATCTGATATATAACCTTAATTAAAAACCAGTAAATAAAGAACACTTTTCGGATAAAAAAAAAACTATTTTTCTTTTATTTTCTCTAAAAAACACTTTTCAGAACTTTTTTTTTTTAAAAAAGGATCAAATATTTCATTTTTTTGTTTTTTAAATTTTTTATTTATCAAATTTGATTTTTATTTTCTTAATAAACTTAAAAATAATATTTATAAGTTATTTTTTACGATAAAAAAAAAACTGAAAATCATTTTTCAAATCCTTTTCATAATAATGTCAAATATCAAAAAATTATATTCTTTTCAATAATTTATTTTGTATAGAAACCATTTTTTAAATGGAAATTACTTTGATATCCATGCACCACCCACCGAATCGAGGATGCGACCTTCGATGCAATCATTCATATTAAGAAACCATATTGTCTTTTGCAGTGTTCAAACTTCAAAGCAGAGCATGATGATATATAGAAAGTAAAAGCACTCATTGACAAATAATTGCCTGATCAGTGATATTTAATAAATAAAGTTATTTTATAGGTTGTATTTGTTCCTCGACAGCATTACAAATCATGGAGGGGCGATTTCCTTCAGCTCTTGTCTTCCCGTGACAGGAAATTTGAAGTCTATCTGATAGAGAAATTCTGGAAAAAGGCCTGCCTGCCTGCCTGCGGTCTAATAAACTACTAACAAGTTGCATGTTGACCACGAGAAATCAATGCAAGAGAAATGCGAGGGAGTGCCTTGAGGTCAAAGACTGAGGCCTAACTTTGGATTCATATTTTGGACCATTCAGATGATTCAATGAACTTGAGAAAAGCAATGTGCCCATAGTCAAACCGTCAAACCGAACCCTATCGTCTGGGCCTGGGCCCGCCAACCTTGCTAGGGTAGTGGGACCGACCTAGAAATGAAAGCACAGTACCACCGAGCTGTGTCGGGCCTTGTTTGTCAGGCTCCTTGCCTTGACTGTTTGGGCTAGAATAGCCCAATTAAGTGAGTAGAGTGAGATAGGGCTTGGGTTGGAGGGTTTATAACTGGGCTTTTAACCCAGGCAGTTTAAAAACGATGATTTTAATTCTCCTGGGCGAGGAAAAACAAATTAATCGAAACATTACCTTAGTTTTCAAAACCTGCCCGGCCTGGCACAGGTAAACCTAGATCGGAACCGGCCATGTTTAAAAAAAAATAAGAAGGTAAAAATCTAGAGTAATTTAGAATAACTTGGTTTACTCGATTAAAAATTTAATTGTAATTTATTAATTATTTAATTTTTTTAATAAAAACAATGTTATTTTATTTTATATAAAAAAAAAGGGTTAGTATGAGACAATTCAGTGACCCGGTTCTTGATTCGAGTCGACCACCAAATCAGGTTTAAAAACTATAATTATTATTATGATTTTATAATCTGGTTAATAATTATAAAAATTGAGGAAAGAAATACTTTAACATGATAAAATCACTTAAATTTTGTTCAGATTCCTGGCATATTCTATAGTTTTGTGGCTGTTGAGAGTAGTGTTAAGATATATCATCCATTTGTTTTATAAAATAATTTTTAAATTTTCATTTGTTTATTTATTATTAAAAAAATTGATTAATAAAAATAACTATAAAAACTTAATCTGGTATCTAGAATTTTTTTTTATTTTAGACCAAAAAAAAAACTTTCTAGAAATTATAAAAATATTATATTATTGATTGATTATATTAAATTCTTTAAATTTTCTAATATATTTTGTTTTTAATATATAACATTAACTGAATGCGAGCTCTTGGAATGACATGAGATCATTATTGCTCTATCAAAATTCAGGAGAAACCAAACAAATTTTTGAGGGGAAAAAAAGAACATAATTTGCGAAGAAAATTATAGCCACGTACATTTTGAGAGATTCAGATGAGATAAGGGCTCAAAAACTTGTTTCCACAAAAATTATAT
>Ga0307515_10006597_pt1 | contig 23160 bp, 10 predicted proteins | sample 17_EM_MG_FD_194513 | JGI IMG/M metagenome (GOLD analysis project Ga0307515, IMG submission 194513) | Populus trichocarpa ectomycorrhiza microbial communities from riparian zone in the Pacific Northwest, United States - 17_EM | ecosystem: Host-associated > Plants > Roots > Unclassified | place... | reverse complement strand
GGAGGTGCTGTAATGAGTAATCTGTGCCAGCACCTCATCTGAAAGAGAAGAATCGATGCAGGTAAGGATAAGATTATCCTGGGTTTCCCAATTAGCAAAGGATGGGTTGGGAATTGTAGAACCATCAAAGGCAGTGATGGTTTTAGCAGGCTGTTGAATGGTGCCATCTATATAGTCGAAGACCTTCTGACCTTTGAGGTAGGGTAACATGGTGGCTTTCCATGTTGGGTAGTTCAAACGTTTGAGTTTAATGAGGTTGATGGAGGAGGATGGGGTGAAGATGGGAAGGTTGGATTTAAAAGTAGTTGAAGTTGTGGAATATTAGGAGGCATACATTTTGAAGAGGATCAATTAACGTGCTTAGGCAGCTCTAATACCATGTAGAATTGCACAAGAAGAAGAGTTTCACAAGAGGGAGAGTTGTATATTATTCCACATACTTTAAGAATACAGTGTATAAGGTTTATAGATAGGTTATCTATAACCTTTTCCTCTACGTAAGCTATTTAAAAATGAAAAGATGATATCACAATGTTAAACAAATCAATTAGCCCGAAATATCAGCTAGTAGTTTCAGTTTTGAATTCTATCTCCAACAGTCTGAAAGCAGAGGATGAATCAGTTTCAGTAACCTGCCATTGAAATGCCTCTGCCATGTATTTGGGCCGAGTTAGCAGTTTCAGAGTTGCCAGGCAATGGTGCTGGGATTTTAGCTGCTGCTAACATCATTATCAGCACTTTCCTCTTGGTTTTTGTTGCGGAGTGGAGTGACAAATCATTTTTCTCGACAATTGGTGAGATACCATGCTGAGAATTTATAATCATCAGAAAGATTGTAACACTTGCTGGAAACAATTATGTATGAGACTTGGTTCTCTATCCTGATTTGAGTGAAACATCAAGAACTGTACTATTTAAGCAGATTTTTGGATCTGCATATCAATTTACAAATGTTTCCTTGACTAGACTGTAGAGGTGGACTTGGTCTCAATGCGCCAGAGCTAGCCTGAAAATAATACTTAGCCACAAACTGAGGGAAAAAAAAAATATAGTCGTTGTTTGCTTCGACATTTGAGTATTGATGGCACTATCCCCACTTCGTTGATGAAAATCGTCTCCTGGATTGTGTGTGTTTCAGCCGAAGGGACAATTACTCGGAGTAATGATGATGAGCTATTTTTCGTCCTCCAAAAAAAAAAAGAGGCCATATTAGTAATGTAGAGTAAATGATAAAACACCATGAAAACGAAGTTCGTTTGGTATATGATCTGTTAGAGAAAACAGGATTGGATGATTTTATTCCTGTTAGTATTCAAAATGCGTGATGCCTTTTCTTCTTGCCTAGGAAGACTGAATTTGGATTATATTATATTTGTATACCGTCTGAATTCTCAAGTGCCAGTATACATAGTAAATGTTTCCCTCTTTGCTTGTCCCCCTGTGATCCTGCAAGAATTTTCTCATGCTGCACTTGCAGCAGCCTCTTCACCTGTCATTGGCGGACCCCTAACTGGGCATGGTGTTGCAACAGTGGTAATTATTACTACCTGAAAGAAAACTTAACCCTTACTTTGATGCACTACAATAAGCTAAATCAAAATCATAATAGCAAAGTTTTCTGTAGAATATGAAAAATCTGCTCTTGAAATTCGAAGTTAACATTGCAGAGAGTATATGATTATAAATTGCTTTCAATTTGGAAAGCTTGATTGTTAAAACAAAGTCACGCGTGCCAACTATATTACTGATGCAGCAAGATTTCTAGTCCCTGCAAATTCAACTAATCTTTTTCTCTTTTCCTTTCAAATGTAAAACCAGGCCTCATCTATGTACAATTTCATTTTGGCAGATTGATGTTCTGGGAGGTTCTTTACTTGGGACGTTCTTATCAGAAATGGTAGGTTTGAAATTTCAACTTTCGTTTATAATTAAGCAAAAGATATCCCTTCAAAATATATTTTCCTTGTCTCTGCTACATGGAATTACAGAATGTCCAACTTAGTGCACCTTGATTTTGTCTCTTCAACAATGGCAGTCACGCATATAGTTGGACCTGTATTGATGATGGGAGATGATTTGTATCTACCGTTGATCTTGTGGGTCCCACAAGGAGATCCCACTTGATCAACGGTGGGAATGAATCGAGCCACCTAGCATGATACATTGATGACTGGCCCATAATTGTCCTCTATTCTGCATTTGTTACCATCAAAATTTGTTCGAAACCTGTTGATGCTATCAGCATCTCTTACTTCTACCATTTAATTCCTGGTCAATCATAACCAGTATTTGAAACTTTCTGAGGCCAATTAATCCAATATGGAATCCAGTCGGTACATCTTCTTAATTGATAGAAGACATGTATGTAGTGCAATGAATGTTAGTGGAGCCATTAATTTCCAACTACATGGATTCAGCCAGAAGATTTGTATGAATTGTCTAGTCCAAGAATGTAAGGTCTGAAACATCATGGTATTTGTACCTTGAAAATATCCCTCGGTTGGACCAACATGATTTAGCAACCAATAAAGTTTTTCCCATGCATAGACTATTCTCCAGTTGGAATATCTAAGTAATGGACCTATGCGCCGCTAACCATGCCATCTTCATCCTTTGCCATGATTTCTTCGGGGAAAATAGTAACATACAGTAAGGAATTTTCTCATTTTCATTTCATGCATAAGGAAACTTAGTCCATCTCTTGCACAGGCCATTGCTTAATTATATTGGAGGGGTTCTTTTTCTTCTCTTTGCTGCTGTAACATTGGTTTAGATTGTAAGCCTAAACTACCCTGAGTTTCTTCTAGATGTAAAATCCCAGACCATAAATTTCTTGTTAAAATGTATATATGTAGGAAGAATTTGTAAGCAGTGTAATCGGTGTTTATTTTTAATATTGAGTATCCCTTCTGACTATACGTGAATCTACAAAGGGAAAACCTCGTTATCATCACAAATGTATTACTTCAATGATATCCCAAACCAACTAATTTTCCCAATTTCATCCCAAATCCATTGAAAATTAGACAATGTTGCCTTAATTTCCACAGCTAATTAATACATGCGAAAAGGACTTGATGTTTCCTTGCATGGACGGACAACTTTGTCACGAAACTGATAAAATTGAGAACAATAACGTGTCATGTTACAAAAATGAGGTTTTTGATCACTTCTATTTTATTATATTTGCTGTTCATTGACTTATTTTTCTTGTTGGCTCTCCATCGATAGGTTAAATCCAAAGTTTTGTAGCTCAAACATGCGTGGATTGTTGTTGTATTTGCTTGGATTCTCTTGCTTCCTGAGAGCTTTGCTACGTAGAAGACATGGCTTGATGGCTATAAAGTCCAAGCTGCAGAGTCAAAAAAATGACCTTTCCGTGTGGAAAAATTCTCTTTCTTAACTCCTTTGTGGTGGTGGGGCAACAATTTGTACACATACAAGGGTGGAGAAAAAGAGGTCGGAAAACTTTGGCAGATGTGGCACCTCCACGCCCATCCATGGAGACTTTACAAGAGAATTGAATAAAAAAAAGTCAAGACTTAAAAGATGACAAATCCCCCTCCCTGGCCTCCCCCTTCCCATCTCTTTTTCCTTCTCCATTTTCAACTTCTGCTTTCGTACATTTTGCTTACCTGTCCCATGCTTTCCCACTTTCTTCCTCCCTCGATCCCTCATTGTATTAGACAGTGTGGTATCAAACTATCTCTCCACTCCCCCTCTCCGTGTGTGTGTTTCTTTGACTCTCGTCTTTCAAAAAAGATTGTTCTCGGTCCAACCTTTGATCGATATTCCACGTCCCAAGATCTTACATACATACGTATGATTACTTGATGTAGAAGACAACGTGTTATTAATCATAATTGAAAGGATTTTATCATATAATATCGGAACTCCAATTCTTTGTTCATGCTCTCAGTATTAATATCAAAGTGGCATTGAAAATACTCAACTCGTATAATATTACAAAACCTAGGAATCTTAGTGCCCTCTTGACACGCCCTCTGCGCGCTCGTGATATTCCTTTTTCCACACAAATGATTCTCGCTAAGCAGAAAATGCTAAGAGATTAAAAAGAGAGATTAGTAGAGTGATTAACCCATGCTAAAACTAAGAATCCGAAGATTTTTTGCTGCTTGTAGAGAATCCTAAACTTAAATATATTTTATATATATATAAAAAAAAAAAACCGATACCAGCAAAGCAACGCTCCTACAACTATCAACTGTGCCCCCCCAGTTCGTTAAACGAGCAGAAAAGTTTACAGGGAGCAAGATCTTGTGGGGTCTTTATGGAGATGCCCAGTGAGTGACATTAGAAATCTGACACCGACAGCCACCAGCCACAACAGTTATGGTACCAGAGATAGTTTTATTATATTGGGCTCTTGTTAGTCACATGAAAGTGAACTTTGCACGTGCAACCTCAGAAGCCGAATATTTTAGAGGCATATTCTTCATCGGTAGCTTTGAGAAAAGGAGCATAATCAACCATTCTCCACTAACATTCCCTATTGTGGCAATATTAAAATGACAGCCAAAAATGGATTGGAAGAGGGAGGGAAAAATAAAATTAATTTAATCTCGGAAGACATGGGTCGATTCAAGACTATGGCCAGCATACCTTGACCTTGTTTCATGCTTCATGGGATGAACGGCGTGGGATAAGATTTCGCGAGAGGAATCAAATTCTTGGACTTGATTTGTTTTGCTGCTATAAAATTTGTCAAATCCCATTTACATGTATGCGCAGAAGAAATCCCTTAGCACCGCTGCTTTTTATGCACAAGCTTTTTGCTGTTTCTGGGTAATGAGCTTCCAATTCTGCGCTTGGTGATTGCATGAATCTTATCCTTGTTAGAAAACGAGGAAGCCTTTCAAGATATTTTAGTACAGGCCACTGTGGTGAGCGAACCACATTTTGCAACAGCGAGCATCGCGCGTGCTTGAGCTGCGTCGCCTGTTTTTTTCCTTCTCCTTTAGGCCCTCCCAAACACCCCCTCGGTGTCCTTCTCAGAAAATAAATTAATCTCGACCACCAAGAGCTTTTACCATGTGCCTAATCTTTCTCCGACGCGCTCGTTGTTAACATAAGCAATTGTTCTGGCGGGCGACGTGGTGACAAGCGAAAACCGCTGTCGGCGCGAAGTATGGACCCCACGAGGAGTCTCGTTTCTCGAAGGGTTCTTTTGGTTTGCTTGTGTGGGGTCCTCACTAAGCCGAGATTGAGCACCATGAACGGCTACGAGCCGCTGCCGACTTCTCGAACTAACAACCAAACTAAATAAGTTTCCTAACCAAACAGATAATTTCAATTAATCCTCGAATCTTCAAAACTAAGCAATATAGTCCTAAAGCTAAAGACTTCCCTTGTGTTTTTTCTTAATTGTCCAAGCATTCTCGAGCTAGATTCTACGCAACAATATCAATTCTTTGCATATAGCTTCAAGATTTCATAATTAGCAATTCTTGTTTGCTATGTATTGTCATTAACAGGACATGTAGCGTTGATATTGTTAGCAGCATGCATTAGTAAATATATATATTTTTTAATTATTATTTTAGATAGGAAACTTGTCTGGGCTAAATTGACCAGCTCGTGATAGTTTTGGAAACTTAGAGACTTAAATGAAATCATATATTTAGTTGAAAGACTCGTTTGTAGTTTTCCAGATAAATAAAATAAAACGTCATGTCTCTTTGACAGGCAGCGTGGGGCCTATTTTTGGACTGTCTCTGTATCTTATGCCACGCGCTACCTACCTTGACTGACCTTAACTAGCCTCCCTTTGTCGTGTTCCCCCCCCCTATTGCTTTGGTCAGTGTCTGCATTATATCATTGCCACCATTTCATCTTACATTTATGAATGTAATTTTATTATGTTCCTCTCTTATTCTGTGTTTGGTAGTTGCCCTACTCAAAAATATTTTTATTTTAAAATATATTAAAATATTTCTTTTTATATATTTATCCTTTATTTATAATATTATAAAAAAATTAAAAAAACATCAATTTTTTTAAATTAAAAATATTTTTAAAACATATCTAGGCATTATAAGAATTTTCATCCCGCTCCAATATCAAAGTTCTTTCCCTAATAAATCTTAAATAAATTATGTAAATTAAAGTATTTTTTAGGATTTTTTCTATAATATTATTTTTTAATCAAAATATTTAAATATTAGAAAACTTCTTCCTGACAAAAAGTAATATATATTGTTAGAAAAAGCTGGCCTTTTTTTAAGGTGATTTTCGTTTAAGTGGGAATTTAGCATGTGGGGGGGATGATTCTTTTGTTCTTGAGAAGAAGAAGAAGTTCATATTATCTTAATAATTAAATTAATTTAAATACAACTTAATGTATAATTAGAAGTTTTAGTGGATCAAACTCCACTTACATTATTTTATTTTATTTTATTTTATCTCTTATCATTTTCAAGAAGAAATTGTTTGTAAGAATCACAAAGCATCCACATTGTAAAAAAGAATTCATGAATACAAAGAAAAATATAAAAAATATAAGTACTCGTTAATATAAGAAAATAAATGTGTCAAATCCCATGTGACAAAATAAAAGTAATAAGTACCAAAAAAAGAAATGCGGGGAAAATATCTGTCTCCACCAATTAATATCCTTCAGTACTAATTACTAAATTAAACTTTCCAAATAAATGATGTGGTCTCTCTTCTTCTCTCTTCTTTTCTTTATTAAAACAAAAGGAAAATAATTAATTACATCTAGCATTTAATAAAAATAAATCAAAACCGTAAAATAAAATGGAACGTGGGTTGTAATGACTTTAGCACGTGTACCAGCACCTCCGACGTCCTCTTCTTTTCTTCTATTCGTCTTTTCCACCTATCCCTCTCTTCATTTTTTCGCGTCTCTCGCCTCGCTATTTCCTCTCACTCTCCGCCTCCTCTTTTTTATCTCTCTCGCTGCCGTTGCTTCTAAGATCCCTAAAGACTCCCCGTCGTTTGATCCTTCCGCGTAATCTCCACACCTGATTCCGTCGATTCCAATCAAATCTCGAGGTACTTACAGTTAACATCTTAAATTTGGATTTTGTTTTTTCGAATCGGAATTCTTGTGATTCACGGCCTGTCTGGTTGCTGAGAAACTGAAGGAAAGCATGAAGAATCAGAGGGTTTTTTTTGCTTCTTAATTAGTTGGGCTGAGAAGTTCTTGCTTCAGATAGTTAAATAGTTGAGCTTTATCGGTTTTGGCTTTGTTTTCAGTTTTTTGGATTTTTTAAGCAGTCAAACGGGGTAGAATTTTGATTTCTTTTATCATGTCCCATGTTTTTTTAGTGTGTTTAGCAAAGCTGCTTAAAACTTGTAGTAAATTTTTGTTTTTTATTGGTTTGCTTGATTGGCAATCAAGGAAGACTGATAAGCCTTTTTTGGCTTAAACTGCTAAAGCCCTTTCTCTGTTTCATTCTTAGCTTTATAGATCTCAGTTCGAATATTTGATTTTTGTTATGTTTTCCTCCGTTTATGTGATTAACTTTTGTTTTTTTGTTTTTTTTTAATTGAGATTCTGGATAGATAATCAGTGAGTGTGCTCCATTTGAATTATGGCAAGAACCAATGTGTCTGGTTTCGTTTTGTGAAAGATGTTTGGATTCTTTTAATGGATTATATTTGAACTGATATGATGTTTCCGTAATAATTGATGTTTCTTTCTCTTCTTATTCTCAAGAATAATTATTAAGGTTTGACCTGCTGTCAACCTTGCAGCTTTTTTATACTTGTTCATTGTTGATTATCTTATCGAATTCTGCTCTTTTTTTCCTCGTAGATCTGCTGGTGGCACCTGGTTGTTGCGTTTGGTCTCTGCTTTTCTTCTGGGGTGTTCAGAGAGGTTTGCTTAAATTTTTGAAGTGTACTGTCCCATTTGGTTAGCATTTCAGAAAAAAAATATGTTCTGTTTGAGATCAAATTCATTGCTTTTACTGAGTAATTTTTATTTATTGACTGAATAATTTATAATAGTTACAGCACTAGAATTGTCTTCTTATGTTATTTTTCTCATCATAAGAGTCCCTGATATATTCCTAGCCTGATGGATGTAAAGACTCTTTATTGAATTTGGGAGTATTTGCATTCATGGGCTCTGATGTTGATTCTTATTACCTTCTTAGTGCTGTATTTCACGATGTCTGCAAAAGTACCTCCGAAGCAACTTGTTTTGCTTTAGTTTCTTTCTTTTTTCTTTTCACTTTTGTTTTGTTTTAGTGGGAGTTAATTGTTGCAAGCTTCAATAGATACAAACATTTACTTAATCTCATGAGATGATGTTGAATCTGGTTGCATTTACTTTTTGGTAATGCTTTCATGTATTTTTTCTAACCATAGGACTTGTGAAACAGGAAGGTTGACTAGCATACTGTTATGAAGGAATCTAGTGTGCCCGGATTCATCCTCTTCTGTTCCAACTAATCAGCCTACTTCTGGGTTAAACTACTTAATAAGAAAATGGACCGTTGTGATACATCTGGATTCGTTAGTGGGGGTGGGATGTACCCTTTCAGAGACATCTAACCCTAGTTCTGTAGCTAATTTTTTCGTCATCTAACCAAGTTTTGTAGTTTATTTTTCTTGACCCCAGAAGTCAGGTGAACTGTTCATTAAGATTGATCTTAGGTTTGGAAATCACTTTATGTTTAGCCATTGCTTCATGGACAACAGACTCCGGAACCTTGGTTTTGCTGCTGATTGCCCTTCAAATGCATCCAAGAATTTGGGCAGTTCAATGCCCGTTGGAGTTGGAGTAGCTGGCACCAAATTCAGTGCAGATACTGTCTTGCGCCTTGATTCCCTAGGATCTTCGGTTCCCTATGGGTCTCCCTCTAAGGGTATTAAGCGGAAGCGGAATTTGATTGATGGATCCATGGGCCTAAATGTTGGTTCTTCACTATCCCTTGGGCTTCGCCGCTCTTCAAGTTCTTCAGACAGTAAGGGGAGTTCAGCAACTGCTTGCACAGCAATGTCTTCTGCCAAAGAAACTGATGAAGAGTCCTCAATGGATCTTGAATTGGACTTCTCTCTCCATCTTGGCAACGAGAAGATGTCGAGCCCGAAGAAGCCTGCTGGTTCAAATCTCAAAGGAATGGAATTGCAGCCCAGGGTTGACTTGGAGCTGAGTCTCTCCACTGGTCCTTCTGAATCCGATATTTCTAGCATCCATCCACACTCTAGTTCACTTGAATTTGGCATGGATATGCCGCTGGCAATGGGTGGAGCATCAAATGTGGATGAACGATTGACATCAGATAGTTGGAAATCAGGGATTGCATTGCTTCCATTGCAGATTTCCCAGAACAAAGAGGCTAGCTTCTTCAACCAGATTCCAAGAACTAGGGATCCTACTTCCAGTTTTCCAGACCACTCATCTAGTGTGATAACACCAAAGAGTTCAGTCACCTGCACTTCTGGGATAACACAGCAGCAACAGCCATATCAACGCAGCGCTAGCTCAAAGTTATGTCAGGTTGAAGGATGTGGAAAGGGTGCCAGAGGCGCTTCCGGCCGTTGTATTTCACATGGTGGAGGCCGAAGGTGTCAGAAAGCAGGCTGTCACAAGGGAGCTGAGGGCCGAACAGTGTACTGCAAGGCCCATGGGGGTGGACGCCGCTGTGAATTCCTTGGTTGCACAAAAAGTGCAGAAGGTCGCACAGATTTCTGTATTGCCCATGGTGGCGGGCGGAGATGCAGTCGTGAGGGTTGTGCTCGAGCTGCCAGAGGAAAATCTGGTTTGTGCATCCGACATGGTGGGGGTAAGAGATGCCAGAAAGAAAATTGCACAAAGAGTGCAGAAGGTCTATCTGGTCTCTGCATTTCTCATGGAGGTGGTCGGCGATGCCAATTCTCAGGATGCACAAAAGGGGCACAAGGGAGCACCATGTTATGTAAGGCACATGGTGGGGGGAAACGCTGCACTGCTCCAGGATGCACCAAGGGTGCTGAAGGGAGCACTCCTTTTTGTAAAGGCCACGGAGGAGGAAAAAGGTGTGCCTTCCAACGTGGTGGGGTTTGTAGTAAGAGTGTACATGGAGGGACCAACTTCTGCGTCGCACATGGGGGTGGAAAGAGGTGTGCTGTACCTGAGTGCACAAAGAGTGCAAGAGGACGTACAGATTTTTGTGTCCGTCATGGCGGTGGAAAAAGGTGCAAGGTTGAAGGATGTGGTAAAAGTGCTCAAGGCAGCACCGATTTCTGCAAGGCACATGGTGGAGGGAAGAGATGCTCTTGGGGTCATCCTGGGTCAGAATATGGTAACCTACCTTCTGGTCCTTGTACCTCATTTGCAAGGGGTAAGACAGGTCTCTGTGCACTTCACAGCGGTTTGGTGCAGGACAAGAGGGTTCATGGTGGTGTCACCTTGGGACCTATGGTCCAGGACCCTAAAATTAGTCAGTCTGAGAAGACGAAAGAAGTTGTCACTGTCGAGGACATGACTGTCGATATTGTGAAGATGGGTACTAGTGCCAGGGATTCATTGGGCAGAACTACTTCTGATTTGAAACATTTTGGAGTCTCAAATGCTCATCTCTCTGCCAGTGAAGCAGGTCTCTCATCAATGCCAGTTTTTGTATCAGAAGGCAGGGTGCATGGAGGCAGTTTGATGGCAATGCTTGCTGGTGGTTCTGGTGTTGGCTCATGCAGCAACCAAATTGTAGCTGGAGATCCACCAGAGCCAAGAAAATCATATATTACAACTCAGAACTGGATGTAAGACTTCTTTCACCTGTGTTTGATTTGTTCTTAGCTAGTGAAAGACTTTCTAGCTGTTTGGGTCCTTCGGATTTATTTGGTCTAGTCTGTTGGTGTTTAGACCTTGTTCTCATTCATTTGTCAAGATGGAGAGGACATGCAAGATCCTTGACACCTTTGTGTGGGAAAACCAAGTAGGTTAGTCAGCATCAAGTCAGGTCTGGTGTTCTTTTCTTGTAAATATTTCTCTCTCTTCAGCAGGTTATGGTGTACTCAGGTTGTAGCCTGTAAGGTCGGTCAGTTTGTCAAACATTCTGGTTATAATAAATCCTTTAAGCAGTATCATGTTAGTTAAGGTTTTGAATTTTATTTCTGGTTAGAACTGCTTTACTGTTGAGCCTGTTTTTCAGAGTGCATACCTTGCTGTGATTCAAGAGCTGTTTGTGGATGCCCAACAAGCTGCGTTGTATACTTGCTGGATTTTATTGGGATGTTACCTGGATGCCAAATCCTTTAAGGATTTGCACTATTCAGGAAATGGTTTACTTCGGAGTTTGAGTGCAGTACTGATGACAATGACTTGTATTCCGGAAATGATACCCAGTAAGAGAAGGCCCCAACAAATACCGATTTAGACAATAGGCTTTGATATCTTCGAGAACCATGTTCTAAAATCTTTCAGCAGTTGATTCCTGCAGCCAGATTGATCAATCCAGGACCCTAATTTTGGGAGTCAAAAGGGTCCATGGACCTCTCAACGACCTAGCCCGCCCATAGGACTTGCAATGTCTTGCTTGTTTTTCAATGACGGTCTAGCTCTGATTGATGGGATGCTTCCAAGCTTGTTGGACCTACTTAACTGTAACAACCAACACCTGATCAAGGGAGACTTCAGCCTTTAACCCTCCCTGTAGGAGCACTAATTTGCTTCTCGTGGTGAGAATGTGAGGAGACTAATTTCATGATGCTAACTCGTGGGCTGAGTGAGGCTATGATTTCCGAATTGAATTCGTAAAGTAATTGGACGACTAGATGAAAAGGTAAAACAAATTAAAAATGTAACTGCCGAGAAAAAGTACTTTGAATATATATATATAGGCCAAGTCCAAGCGGCTGGACTTCCAACCACTAGGGCTAATACCCACGTGGCTGAAGTTTTTTTCCAACTAGCTGAGCTATCCCCTGTGGCTGGAAATTTTCTAGACAAAGTTCAACCTAAACCCGATCTTGTCCTAGTCTAACTAATCTATCGAACATGCTATTCTATGCATTTTTATGGGTTCTCAGGAGCCAACTTTTCATAAACACAATCCACACATAGTTTTTTCTTCATTTTTTTTTCTTTACTTTTTAATGCAAATCTAGTACATATTTCTAGCCAATAATCACACATCATCGCAAATATTTTTCACTAATAATATGCATGATAAATCAACCAAGAGTTATGTCCAGCTAAATCAATTTTTTCATCAACGACACAGTATTTTCTACACAAAGAAATTTCAATGCATGGTATATAAATACACCCTGATATAACACAACCATATAATAATTTCTAGTAAGAAAAGCCAAAAAAATACCTAGCTAAAGGCCATGAAAGTCAGGCAACGTCTTAGAATGCCATGCCAAAAACGCATTCCCTCACCTCATCTAATTTTTTTCTCTATAAATATGTACTGACTTAAGCATTAAATAATTATTTGTTTTTTAGGGGATTTATTTTTACAAGAATCGCCTATTAGCCTAGTTTATCTAGCTAAGAAAATGTTTTTGTGTGAAGTTTTTTTCACAACCTCATCAATGGTGTCATTTGTGGAAAACAAGAAGAAAAAAGCTAGTTCATTCTCTTTCACTCTTCATCAAAAAGATTATTCATGGCTGATGAAACCCCGAGACAATGGAGAGTAATTGATTTCTCTAACATAAGGACTTCAGTTCCATTAGTTCTCCAACAACTCTTTTAACAAGTATAAGTGCAAGTGCTCAACAATGTTATTTTAGTCATACAGGAACAACTTCACACTCTTCCATTTCATCAACAAGAAAATCAACATATAACTCCATTACATACACCAAGTGCACGGAGATAACTTTAGTTACATGAAGAAACAGGGCAAAACAACATGCTAGGTAGGCACAATACTCAAACTCTTTGAATGAGTCAGCACTCCTCAACAGATCCTAGCCACAAGTGTGGATATCCCTATCAATCTTTTTCTTCTGAGTCTAATCTCGTTCACATGCTCTTCATCATGAAAAAAAAAACCCAAAAACAATGTCCATAAGAATGCACTAGCTCCTAAACATCTTTCCTAAAGTATAGAAGAATCTCCACTTTAGTGTTACACACTCACCTTGGGATTGTATCGCTATAAAGGTCAACCTATATAGCTATTATACCTTATAAATCCTAGGAAGCACATACAAAATATCAAAAGTATTATGGAGGTGGTGATAACAAAGAATGATGCCATGTGTAAGATTTTTTTTATAACTTTTCATGGATTTGCTAAGGTGTGATATCATAGACTTGATACCAGCTCCATCCTAGGTCTTCGTGATTTCTACATGAAGCTCATTTCTCGTTTCAGCACCAGTATTCCAGTTGAAAAAAATATAACTAAAATCTTTGCTATTATATAATGAAAGAGTCAAAGTACTAGGGCATATCTTTAACGAGAAAATTCTAAGCAAAAAAAATATGCTTGAACCTATTATCACCAAATCTCTTATCAGTGGACTTTATAACTACTCATTATGGAAACGCCTATACTCTTTCCATGACAAAACACTTCTTAAAATGAACCAAGTGATGGAAAACCATGTTCGAGTAGAGGAAGCTAGTGTGACTAGGAAGGGTTACTATCGTTTCCAAATAGCAAAATCTCTATAATATCACTAGTCTTCTACCAAGGGAAACATGCATGATCGCTTGATATTTCTTGGACTTCTGACCACACCTCTCACCACCACACGAGCTGATGTGTTGATCACCATAAAGGGAAAAGATTTAATGCAACACCCACCTCCAATGAAAGGTGGTTCAAACACAAGGAACCCCAATAAATTTTGTTTCTTTCACCATGATCATAAGCATAATACTAAAGAGTGTCAAGCACTTAAAAAAAAAAGATAGAAAGATTGATATTTAGATTTAGATCATACCTTTAATAATTTATGAAGAAAGAGATACAACCTAAACAAATAGGAAAAAAGTCCTCATGATGCACTGTCTGAGATAATATAAATTTTAAAAATTATATCTCCATTGTCTTTTTTTTCAAATAAAAAATAGTAGTGCTTTTCATGCATCCAACAAAATATCTCCATGAAATCTCCATGAAAAAGTATTTATGTCTCCAAGTTCTCTAAGTCTCCATGATCATTTTATCTTAAAAAAAAAGGATTAGGGATCCTTATTAAGGTTTCAATGACCACTTGTCTCCAAAAAAAAAATCTAGATCCTTCTTGACTACTCATGAACATTCTCCTCTAAAAATGTATTTTTATACACCTTCATAATCCAACTCACTTTTTATTATTAGACTATTTTTCTTGTAAAAATAAACAAACAAAAAAATTCTTCTCTTTCTTGCCAAAACTTAGCGAAGAATTAATAAAAGTCAAAGGTACTCTCATGCATACCTAGCTATGATAATATTATCATGCAATCATAGCCTAAAAAGGTAATATATATACAATAAGTATTTTTCTCCTTTTAAAGTAATATATATTTAAAATACTTGAAGGCAAATGATGATGCAAGAAAAATAAATAAAAAATAAAAAAAAATATTTCTAGTCGTTTGGGCTAGCCCAAATGGCTAGACTTCCATTTACTTGGATTAATGCCCACGTAGATGGAATCTTTCTAGCCAGTTAGACATAACATAAATGACTGTAAATTTTATAGTTAAAGTACAACTCAAACTTAATATTGCCTCAATCTAACTAATTTACCAAACACTCTCTCCTATGTATTTTTATGGGTTCCATGAATCGTCCACACAAACTTTTCATGTATTCTATACACACATGATTTTTTCTACGCGTTGTTTTACGCATTGTTTTGTACTTTTTATATAGACCAAGTACCTATTTTTTAGACAATAATCACATATCATCACCAACATTTTTTATTAATAGCCTGCATTGCACAACAATGCACAGCACATCAACCAAGAGCCGTCATTACCAATCAAACCAATTTCCTTACTAATAATACAATATCTTCTACACGAAGAAATTCCAAGACATGATGTATAAATACACTCATGCAAGCAAAGCAAGAAAAAAGGCCAGAAGATCACCGTAATACAACCACATAGTAATTTCTCGCCAAAAAAAAAAAAAACCAACCAAAAAGCTAGGCAAACCGCTAGGAAACCATGCCAAATATGCACTCCCTCACGTCACCTCATTTTTTCTCTTGCTATATATTTTTCCTTGCTTGTCAACCTAGTTTCGCTAGCTAAGAAAATTATTTTTTTATGTGAAGTTTTTTTCACGATCTCATCGACATCAACCCAAAACCCCTCTTTCGTTTTCTGTTGTAAAACCACAAGTAATGCTGCTATTCATGCTTTAGATTCTTATAAGCTGAAACAAGAAATGAAAAAACTTAAGAACTTTTTTCTTATTGTTATTTCAGGTGATTACAAGTTACAACATCTATTAGAGCCTATAAGATTTTTCACCCTCTAATTTATAATTTTCTTTTTGGTAGTATAACTTGCACATTAATTAGGAATGTATCGAAATCTGTATATTTTCCAGCTATACACCCTCATGATTGAATTTGGCCATCTTTGAAAGCACATCAACTGCTTCAACCAAGTGATCGAGCCTGGCAACAAACTCAATGAGTAAGGAAGTAAAATTGGCAAGTGACAATGCTGCGGTGCTCTCCAATGCTTTCATTCTTGGCAGAAAGTCCATACCGAGACCTCCTTCTTCTTCAAAAGCATCCACTTCCCTTGATGGCCATGAATGGAGTCTTCTTGACTGTTTCCTCATCATCTCATGGTAGGACTCTGTCTGTTGTGGAGGAGTCCCTGAAGGCACGTTTTGGTTTATTTGACTCAAGTTATTTTCTGTACTGCTACTGTCAAACTCGGTTAATGGATTCGAGAGGTCGTACTGGGTGGTTGAAAATGTGACGGGGAGCTTGGTAAGTGATTTGGAAGAGTTGTCAGGAGGATCAAAATTAGATGCGAGGAGATAAGAGTGCATGTCTATGGCTCGTTGCAGGCGCTCCGTTGAGCTATGAACCTTCTTTAGTAGTGAGGTTTTTGGGCTTCGCTTCATGTTACTAATGTCTTTTCCCAAGCTCCTAACGAGCTCTGCAGCATGTGTTGCTGCTTCCTGAATCTCTGAGTAGAATGTGAACCGGAGGTTGTGAGGTGCCTACAGATAGAAAATAACATCAAAATTAATAATGTTTGCTATATACAATCAGAAAGTAGCTATATTTTATTAAGTTTTCACTCTATCAGATTTATGTTGACTCCTGTTTCTGAAACCATCTACGGGTTCTAAGATTATATCTAGTTGGTCAGTTGGCTTAGCGAAAGAAAGGTGGAGAAAAGAACTTCTGCGGGTTGAAGCTTACCAAGTATGAAGTTTCCCATTGAATCTGAAAATCCGAGTTATCTTGCAACCTGGCTTTGCCATGGATCAGCCTTATAACCAGTGGACTACCAAATTTATTTATTTTTGTACGCATGTATAGATGAATACATAGTTTCTATTGTAACCACATTGTTGTATTAAAAATTGTTCTTTAGCTGTGCCTTTTCACTTGTATTATTAGTATTTTGGTTACAGATTTCCCAATTCTGAGATATTTTGGGAGCTCCCACCTATGCATGATGTTTCTTAAATAGTATTCCTATAAATGTGGATCGATCCAGTATATAATACGAAGACATAGGTCATGCTTACTGTGGATTGAACTACCATTAATTAATCAAGTCACGGGAATCTTTGTATACTTGTTATTATGGGAACAATTCAATTGATATGAGACAAAGAACAAAGAATAAATGGAGATTTATCATTTGTGTGTTATCTCTCAGCGAGTCAATATTCTTATGCCATCCCCTTAATGGAAGCCAATCGAAAGAACAAATACTTCGTATAATTTTGGTTCGAGTCCGATTTGCCTTTCCAAGTGTTCTTTTGTCTTAGAGAAATCTAGCTAAGGTAGGCTTTGTTGGTTGCAGGCATATTTGTACACAGTTAGCATCTGATTCTGCTAAAGAAGAATATGAATATCCCGTCTGATAATTTATGCACACCTTAACAAGCAACATTGAAGTTGCACACTGGATGCACACGCATAGATAAAATCAGAGAAAAGTGAAAGGAAAATACCTGAATCTCAGAGTGTAAAACACCATGAAGTGCCATGACCTCATAAGCACAATATCGTAGAACTGCCCCAACTTTAACATACTCTGACCATGGATAGAAGAAGTGTCGAAACTTGCCATGCGGTGGCTCCCATTTCGCCGAGTTGGCCTTTCAAACGAAGCCAGCAAAAACAATGATCATTGTTAATATTTGCAATTCAAAATAAGCTAGCCTTGACAGCAAAAATGTTAACACATATTTACCAAGGATTCAAGTTTTGCAGAGGAATTTAGGGTACTTTTGCATCTCCTGTAATTTGGCTCATCTGGAAATTCATCCATCACAGTCTTGGAGAACTCTGGATGATCTAGCCCTTCGTCTTCTAAATATTTCTTCACGCATTCTAGAATTCCGAAAAAGAGTACTGGCATTAGTTCCTATCTATTATTTGTTCCTCTTAATAGATAAACTAATGTGTTGGTGGTAATTTGATAATATATCCATACGCTAAAAATGAAACCTGACCGATTGTCTTACCTTCGAGAGAGTCGGCTACCGAGTTAAAGCTGTTGACAAGTTCCTTGTGCAACTGCTCCCCGGCCCATATAGGAAAAACAAACACATTCACTAGGACTGCTACGAACCCTCCAATGGCAATAGAGTACAGTCGGTCCATTGCTGTTGTTATTGGATTCCCCATCCGATAACCAGATACTATGATCAAGCAGTAGGTAAAGAGTATGACCCTGAACCCATATTCATATGGCACGAGTGATGGCCATAATTTCATGAATGATGTAATAGACCCTGCAAATAATATTGCATATGAAAGTTATTTAGCATATACTAATTTAATCTCATTCTGTTGTTCCTAGCATTTCAAAAATTTAGAAGCTATACCAATCAGAAAGATGCTAATGCCAATTATAATAGGCTCGGCAACCCGGCCCGACTGTATAGCTAACTGAGCAACCGCAATAGCCAATACTCCTGCAAGCAAGCTTCCAAGAGCTCGGTTGAATCCTCGATTAAAAGTTGCACCTTGAGAAAACAACAGCCATAAAGCTTGCAGCTGTTAAGGTAACTTTCTTTTTAATTTTTGCAACTCATTTTTTTAATCTTTTCGGTATAGCACGCAAACAATGGCTTTTCATTTACATATGAGCATGCAAAAAAACAAAATCCCATAAACATGTGTCTGCAGATAATTGTAATCATATACTTACCAACTGTGTATTCGAACATGATAGCCACAGTGAGAATGGACCAGATGATATTGGTGCCGAATATATCATAAGGTGCTCGGAATAGTATAAGCAAGGACACTAGAAGAACAGCTAGGCCAACTTTTAAAGCGAATTTAACTCTGTTGCTATCTTCTTTGACAAATTCCCATACACTCCAAATCCATGCCTTACAGGAGGAAAATGCTCCAATGCTGCCTTCTTTGCTGGTACCAGGCAGCTTGGATTTGGTAGCCTCTGGTGGAATGTTGATCTCGAAGCTGCCCTTTTTGCCATTCATTCTCCAATCAATTATAAACTCTTCCAAGTCTTTCGGCCTGGTTTGCTTTGAATTTTCCGTATTGTTAACTTGAGTTCCTGTTATATTTTCCAAGAAAAAGACTTGAAACTAAGTGAAAAGTTTGAAGCAAAGTAGGGTTCGGATGAGAATGACGAGCTCATAAGAATTGCAGGACTTGATGTTGCTAGATGTGGGATGTTCATGAGAAGGAGAGAGCAATTTAAAGAGTCGGGGGATGCAAGCTAAGTCGGGGTGCAACTAGGGAAGAAAGTATGTCTAGTCATGATATGATATATAAAGAAAAAGAATAATACAGCAATAATAGAAGAGAAGATGAAAACTTAGGATAAAGATGCTTAACCTCAATAATGCTGCATGGATGAGGAATTAGAATCTAAAAACTGCATGGTCATGCAATTTCAGTCGCCACACACATTTTCTCTTTCATAATATCTCACCGTGGGAGATTTTGACGTGGTGATGGTGACAGAGTAGATCGGTAATGGTGACGGCAACAGTGACTGTAATATAGAAAAAGACCAGCCAAAGATTTATTATGTTATTCAGAGTATAAAACTGTGTCTTCACGTATTTGGCATCCAAATATATACACATTTTGCATCATGCCATATTATTATTATTATTATTTATTTATTTTGTTATCTGGTTTGTTTTTTCATTAATATTAATTTACTTTTTTCAGCATATGTGGAAAATTTTCGAACTTTCTACTGATAGGAACATGTGCACTTCTTGTGAATCGCTCTTCACGGTTATCAATCCAGTCCATCAGCCAAAACTAGTAGGATTGTTAAAACCTGAACCACTCAGATCAGTATTTGTATAAATGATACACAAAAGATTAGCATATGGCTCTGCCACAAACGGAAATCAGCAAATCATCAAGAAGGTTAAGAAAAAATAGTAGAAAAATAAAAAGGGCACCGGAATTTGTTAGGTGACAATTTCTGGTCATTTGGTTACTGCAATTCTCATCAATTTGTTAAAGGCTCCTTGAAGTTACCATAAAAGCAACTCGATAGAGAGGTTAGAGCAAGCTGCTGGAACTCCTTATGTGGAGATGCCTTTTTACTTTCTTCATGTGGGAATATTCCCTTGACAAAGACAGCTAGGCTCCAATATTTGTTTTCAATGTACAAGTTGTTCAATTTCAGTTCCTCTTTCTCAGCATTCTTCTGTAAACATGTTATCTTCTTCCGTTGCTCTAAAAATAATTCCTAAGGTATAAGTTTATTACGCCAGGAATTTAGTGGTTTATGCTATTCTTCTTCTTCTATCACTATCCTTATTGAAGTATTAAAGGTATTAATTTTGGAAATGAAAGACGAATAGATTCTTTGAATTTTCATTGCTCTGGATTGTTGATGGCTTGCCAAGCGATATTCACCCTACATCGCAGTGAGGAACAAATGAATGGGTAACAAAAACCTCTGCACTTTTTTCTACTTTTCCCCTCTTGACATCCTTATAAATTCTTAGCTTAGCTGAAAACAATTCTAACCATCGATACCAGGCTTTGCTATTCTTTAGGAACAATTTGCCCAAGACTTTAACTATGAGAGCATAATTTCAGGCTGAGGAATATATTCCAGGGATAAAGTTAAGAAAATTGATTTGTTTTCTGGTCTTGAGAAAATCAGTGAGAAGAATACTGTGAAGATTACAAGCTCTGACAACCTTTTGACCAAGAGTAATGCAACTGATCAAGAAAATGTTTTTAACTCAATGATTATCTAGCTAGCAGAATCCGCCCTCACTCGGTTGTTTGAGTCCTGAATAATATATACTAGCAATTCATGTTCCATCTGATAAGCCTTTTCCAGAAACTCTTGTGGGATGCGCAAATGCATTTCATTAGCACACAGTGGATGATGCATAGCATACAAGATAGGTAAAAATGTTGGAAGAATAATCTCGATTCTGCCACCATAAGGATTTGTTGGCTTCTATTGTCTCTTAACAGATTGAGATTGCATATGGTGACAAGAATCTATACATGCAACAGATGATAATAGAGGTCCGATTAGTATTTCTCGATTTTCTTCCTCAAGCTTCTCGAGCAATGTTAAGGCCCTGCACGATTTTCAGAATGTTTGCTCTTATATGGGGTTAATAGTTGATAGAACCTACAGCTTTAAATGGCTAGCTACTGGTGACTTTATATCCTTTCAGCAAAAACAACTCTAGCTAATATCTTGCTGTTTCCTACTCATTGAAAATCTGAGTTCACTAATGTAAATCCTTCTCTCACTCTCTCCATCTCCCCGTGTACATTCTCCATTTCGGAGAACATGGATGTTCTACATGGAAATCTTGTCAGGATCGGCCTATAAAACACTCTGTCTGCCACAAGAATTTGTTCCGTTGTTACAATCTCCTGCATGCATCTTAACCTCTCAATTGATCACCATCACCTACATTGAGTATATCTATAGTCATCTGTCTCATTCAATTCTCTTTGTATCTTCATCTCTCACTTCATTTCCTAGATACATACACAGCAAACACAGATGCCTTGTATCTTTCAATTCATGTGATTATGTGAGGCTCCAATTTTTTAACAACTAAACCATCGAAAAGAAATTCGCATTGTCATCTCACTCAGTCGGAGTTCCATGAGTAATCTCTAGTGCTTCGTATCTTTGGTTTGATGTGTTCATTTGAGGTTGAAAATTATGATCATTGCAATACAATATTGACAAGAAGTGTATCAACTATCATGGTTAAGGAATTTAAAAAGACAATTCAACAAACATTATTCTGCAGGAATAAAAACCAAGATTGCTTTCATATTATCTGCCAATGCTGGATAGTAATACCGCTACTAAAATAATAACATCCCATTGAAATTCACTGCTATACCCTTTATACCTTCTGCTGTTAAAGTGGCATATATTTGTTTTATTTCTCTCATGGCTTCTTTACTTTTAACTTTTTGACCTTTAAGCATTGAAACAGAAATATTTGATAGGAATCCGAAAACTTTCTGGTACTAACATGTGTGTGTGGTCATGTTGTGCAAGAACCTAACTCTCAACTATACATACATACATACATATACATATACATATGTATATGTATATGTATGTATGTATGTATGTATGTATGTATGTATATAGCCATACCCAACAAATTATATATGGAATTGGATGCCTAAGTGATTGAAAGCTAACTAGCAAGAAACCAATACTATTCCATGATCCCGAAAAATTACAAGGACCTGTGGAGATGCAAATGGACCACCTCCTTGAATTCTCTTCACCACAATCATAAAGGATATTAGAACATGTGAATTTATTTCTGAGATTCTATAACATTTGTTTGATTTCAATTGGGCTATCAAGTGTCTAACATTAAGTTCAAACTCCTTAGCAAATGGGGAACCAGAAAAGGAAAGAATAGGTCCGGTTTTTAGCTGTTTTAGGACATCGACAAATCAGACTATGGACATGCCTTGTTTTATACACACGCACTTGCCAATTAAATTGGTATTTTGAAATGTAGTAACCATGAAGGAATGAATGAGTTTCTAGGCAAGAATCAAATTATAAAGACAGTGAAAATTATAAACTAAACACGTGAATTTCTGAGGAACTACGGACTGTATATTCCAAAGTCATGCCTTGAATTATTGCTATCAGCTGTTTACCTACATGAGAAAAAGTATTAGAAAGAATAACACATTAAACCTCTTTATTAGCGAAAGGCGTTTGTAGTCCAACGGTTAGGATAATTGCCTTCCAAGCAATAGACCCGGGTTCGACTCCCGGCAAACGCAAGTTTTTCTTTTTATAGCTTATAGACTTTTAAATAAACTAGTTTTCACGTCTGTTATTCATCTATTTTCAGTATTACTATTACTAAATATTTCCACCCGCTATTTTTTTCCCCTCAATTTTCTTTTTTCAATTGCAATCTACGATAACAACCGGTCAAAAATTGTTAAATTGGGTCTTTCACTGTAGGTGAATAAAATTGGATCAGTTCAAATTTTTCCGTGGAGTAACTCTCCTTCGTGTTAGCGTGAATTGCTATGGTATATATATATAATTTTATTTTTTTCAGTTTTTTTTCTTTGTTTTTATCTTTATCAATTATATTTTTTTAATATTAAACTGGTTAAAAATTTAGTTTTGTAATTTTTTTCTTTAAAACATTATGAATTGCTACAGTATTTCCCCACATAATTTTTTTATGATTTTTTTTAATTTTTTGTCGATTTTATTTTTTTAATATTGAGTTAGTTAAAAATTATAGTTGTAGTTTTTTTCACAAAATACTACAGATTGCTACAGTGTTTCCCCACATAGTTTTTTTTTCGTTTTTTTTATGATTTTGTTCGAAATTATATTTGTCAATTTTATTTTTTTAATATGAAATTGGTTGAGAATTTAGCTTTGTAATTTAAAAAAAAACATTGTAGATTACTACAGTGTTCCCCCACACGGTTTGTTTTGTTGTTTTTATTTTTTATGATTTTTTTTCAAAATTATCTTTGTTGATTTTATTTTTTAATATTAAGATAGTTGAGAATTACAATTACAAA
>Ga0307515_10006596_pt1 | contig 23161 bp, 23 predicted proteins | sample 17_EM_MG_FD_194513 | JGI IMG/M metagenome (GOLD analysis project Ga0307515, IMG submission 194513) | Populus trichocarpa ectomycorrhiza microbial communities from riparian zone in the Pacific Northwest, United States - 17_EM | ecosystem: Host-associated > Plants > Roots > Unclassified | place... | reverse complement strand
GCTCAGGCAGCGAGTCAGGAGGAACTCCTGCGCGGCGGGGCCGGCTATCGCGCCGTCCGCTCCGGAGAGCTCCAGCGCCGCCTCCGCGATGGCCTGCCGATGGCCGACACCCACCAGCTTGGCGACCGCGGACTCGGCGGCCGCGGGCGTGCCGTGCAGCCGGCGCAGGACGGAGCGCACCCCCAGCAGGGACCCGGCGAGCCCGTCCGCCACGAGCGCGCCGAGTCGATCGAGGACGATCGGATCAGCGGACCGCCCGCCACCCTGTACGGCCGTGACCAGACCCTCCACGCCCTCGCCCAGCGACGATCCGCGGCCCATCGCGACCCGCTCGAAGGCGAGGGTGCCCCGGGCCAGGCGCCAGCCGTCGCCCGGCGCGCCGACGACGCAGTCGTCCGGGACGAAGACGTCGTCGAGAAAGACCTCGTTGAACATCGCCCGCCCGGTGATCTCCCGCAGCGGCCGGATGGTGATCCCCGGCTCGCGCATGGCCACCAGGAAGTACGTCAGGCCGCGGTGCTTGGCCGCGGCGGGATCGGTGCGGGCCAGGCAGATTCCCCAGTCCGCCTGGCCGGCGAGCGACGTCCACACCTTCTGCCCGGTCAGCCGCCAGCCGCCGTCGACCCGCTCCGCCCGGGTACGCAGCCCGGCCAGGTCGGAGCCCGCGTCCGGCTCGCTGAACAGCTGGCACCAGGTGATCTCGCCGCGCAGCGACGGCCCGGCGAAGCGCTCGCGCTGCTCGGCGGTGCCGTGGCGCAGGATGGTCGGCACGGCCCAGCCGGCGATGGCCAGCTCCGGCCGGGTTACGCCGGCCCGGGCCAGCTCCTGGTCGATGGTGAGCTGCTCGGCCGGGCCGGCGTCCAGCCCGTACGGTGTCGGCCACTCGGGGGCGAGGTAGCCGGCCTCGGCCAGGGCGGCCCGGCGCTGCTCCTCGGGCAGCGCCGCGATCTCCTCCACCCGGGCCCGCACCGCGTGCCCCACCTCGGCGGGGGCGGGGATCCCTAGCGAGCGCCGGGCGCCGCCGAGGGCCAGCGTCGCGCCGCGCTGACGCCACGCCGACCCGCCGCCGAGCAATTGCCGCAGGGCGAGCGCCCGGCGCAGGTAGAGGTGGGCGTCGTGCTCCCAGGTGAAGCCGATCCCGCCGAGCACCTGGATGCAGTCCTTGGCGTTGTCCACCGCCGCGTCCAGCGCGATCGCCGCGGCCGCCGCCGCGGCCAGCGGCGCCTCGTCCGGCGCGGTGCTCAGCGCGCGGGCGGCGTCCCAGGCCACCGCCGCGCAGCGCTCGGCCCGGCACAGCATGCCCGCGCAGAGGTGCTTGACCGCCTGGAAGGAGCCGATCGGGTGGCCGAACTGGCGGCGGACCTTGGCGTATTCGGTGGCGGTGCGCAGGCACCACCCGGCGACGGCCGCGGCCTCGACGGCGGCGAGCACGGCCGCCACGTCGCGTACGTGCTCCCGCAGCCCGTCGGCCAGGACGGCGTCGGGTGCGACGAGCACCTCGGTCAGCTCGACCCGCGCGAGCGGGCGCGAGAAGTCCACCGGGCCGACCCGCTCCAGCCGTACCCCCGGATGGTCCGAGGGGATCAGGAACCAGGTGTCGTCAGCGGCGAGCAGCAGGTGGGTGGCGGCGCCGGCGCCGAGCAGCGGCCCCAGGCGTCCCTGCACGCGGAGCGCGCCGTCGGGCAGGCGGGCCGCCGTAACTGCGCCGACGTCGAAGGCGACGGCGACCGAGGCGGTGCCGGCCGCCAACTCCGGCAGCAGTCGCGCCGCGGCGGGCCGGTCCGCCTGGCCGACCAGCACCAGCGCGGCGAGCAGGGTGGGCAGGATCGGCCCGGGCACCAGCGCGGCGGTGACCTCCTCGAAGGCCGCGGCCAGGTCGAGCGCGTCGCCGCCGGCCCCGCCGAGGTGCTCGGGCACGGCAATGGCGAAGACGCCGAGGCCGGCCAGGTCGGTCCAAAGCTGGGCGGTGCCGGCCGTCGCGTCGTCCGTCTCCAGCGCGCGCACCGTGGTCAGCGGGTCGGTGGCCGACGCCCACTTGCGGATCGACGCCTGGAGGGCGAGCTGCTCGGCGCTGATGGCGATCGACACCCCAGAATTAGAACACGTTATACCTGAGGTGAGCCACTCGTGTGGCTCTGCTAACAGGGCATTTTCGCCGGACCCGTGGATAGAATAGGTACTTCACCAGGACGAAATATCAGTCTGAGATCATGAGACCGTCCGTCGGGGTGTCGTCACGAGAGGGTTTTCATGCCAGCGCTGAGAACACATACCACCAACGCTGCGGCGCGGAATCCCCTGACCGCGGGCAGCGATGCCGAGTACGGCTCGGCGGCCCAGCGCGAGCGGCGCCGGCGGATTCTCGACGTCACCCTGGTGCTCGCCTCCAAGGGCGGCTACGACGCGGTGCAGATGCGCACGGTCGCCGAGCGCGCCGACGTGGCCCTCGGCACGCTCTACCGCTACTTCCCCTCGAAGATCCACCTGCTGGTCTCCGCGCTGGTCCGCGAGTTCGAGGAGATGCAGGAAAAGCTCGACCGGGCCTCGATCCCGGGCGACACCCCGTACGAGCGGACCCGGGTCGTGCTCGCCCGGATCACCCGGACCATGCAGCGCGAGCCGCAACTCACCGAGGCGATGACCCGGGCGTTCATGTTCGCGGACCCCTCGGCGGCGGCGGAGGTGAACATGGTCGCCCGGCTGATGGAAGACATGTTCATGAAGGCCATGCGCGGGGGCACCGCGGCGGACGTCGAGTTGGGTGAGCCGTCCGCGGACGACCGGGCCAAGGCCCGGGTCATCGGCGACGTGTGGCTCTCCAATCTGGTCGCCTGGGTGACCCGGCGTGCCTCGGCCTCGGACGTGATCAACCACCTGGAGCTAGCCGCCCGCCTGCTGCTGAAGTAGGGCGGGGCGGCCTCAGGCCAGCAACGCGACGAACTTGTCCAGCGACTGCTTGGCGCCCGTGCCGGCCTGCTTCTCCACCATGACGGCCATCGGGCCGGCCAGCGCCGGGCCGTTGAACTCCATCTCGAAGGTGATCTTCGAGCCGCCGTCGGTCGGTTCGATCAGGAAGCGGTTGTGCGCCTTCACCCCCATGGGGCCGTCGCCCTGCAACTCCAGCAGGCTCGGGGCGTCGGCCTCGGCCACCCGCCACGCCATCTCCGCCGGCATCCCCATCAGCTTGACGCGCTGCTTGTAGGTGGCGCCCTTGCCCAGCGTCTCGGGGGTGTCGCCGGTGAACGCGTCGTGCATGGTGAGCCACTCGGGGTATCGCGGTAGTGCTACGGCGAGTTCCCAGACCTGGTCGGGTTTGACGGCGGCCTCGGTGGAAACGCTGACTTTCGGCATGACGTACCTCCTCGGTGCTGCACGCGTATCACGCGGTGACGGGAAAACTATAACCCGTTCTAGTCGTGCGGGCGATGCTCTTGTCCCGGCCACGTCGCGCGACGGAGAACGAGTTGCACTTAGCTGGTCTCGACCCGGGCGTCGGTGAAGGCGGGGGCGTCGTCGCGGTCGGCGACCGTCGCGCGCACCAGCGGGCCGCCGTCCGCCCGCCAGATCCGGACGCGCAGGGTCTCGCCCGGGTAGACGACGCCGGCGAAGCGGCCGGAGAAGGCGGCCACCCGGGTCGGGTCGCCCTCCAACTCGGCATCCACGACCGCCTTGCACACCACGCCGTAGGTGCAGAGGCCGTGCAGGATCGGCCGGGGAAAGCCGGCGAGCGCGGCGAATGCCGGGTCCACGTGCAGCGGATTGCGGTCGCCGCAGAGCCGGTACCAGAGGGCCTGCTGCGGCCAGGTCGGGCAGAGCAGCGTCGCGTCCGGCTCGCGGTCGGGCACCGGCCGGGCGATGGACGGCCCCCGGCTGCCGCCGAAGCCGCCCTCGCCCCGGACGAAGATGCTGGTCCTGGTGGTGTAGTAGGGCGTCTCCGTCTCCCTGACGATCACCGCGGCGTTGCCCTTGTCGTAGACGTCGACGATGCGGGAGTGGGCCGTGGCCCGGCCGCCGACCGGGATCGCCTGCCGCACCACCAACTCCTCCCGGCCGTGCAGCACCCGGACCAGGTCGACGTCGATGCCCGGCATCGCAACGCTGGGCGGCCGGGTGTCGCGCAGCGTGCCGGCGACCACCGCGAAGGTCGGTAGCACCCGCAGATCGCGCTCGTAGACGTAGCGCAATTCGTCCGGCCCGGCGCCGAGCGCGAGGTGGTACAGCAGCACGTCAGACGCGGACCAGGAGACCTCCTGGGACGGCAACTGGGCGCCGATGGCCTTGTCGGGGTCGATGGGCATGAGCGCTCCGATCAGGTGGTAACCGGGGAAACCGGGGCCAGGTCCAGCGCGGCCAGGTAGCCGAAGGTCATGGCCGGGCCGATGGTGGCGCCCGCGCCGGCGTAGCTGCGCCCCATCACGGCGGCGCTGGTGTTGCCGGCCGCGTACAGGCCGTCGATCGTGGTGCCGTCCTCGCGGAGCACCCGGCCGCGCTCGTCGGTGCGCAGGCCGCCCTTGGTGCCCAGGTCGCCCGGGACGATCTGGAACGCGTAGAACGGCGCCTTCAGCAACTCGCCCAGGCACGGGTTGGGGCGCTGGCGCGGGTCGCCGTAGTAGCGGTCGTAGGCGGAGTCGCCGCGGTGGAAGTCCTCGTCGCGGCCGGTGCGGGCGAACTCGTTGAACCGGGCGACGGTCGCCGTCAACGCGTCCGGCGGCATTCCGATCTGCTCGGCGAGCGCTTCCAGGGTTTCCGCGCGGTGCACCGCGCCCGCCTTGTACCAGGCCCCGGGCAGCGGCTGGCGCGGGCCGCGCCCGGCGAAGAGGTACCGGTCGCGGTAGGTCCGGTCGGCGATCAGCCAGGCCGGAATGTGCGGGTCCGCCTCCGTGTGGTGGTCGTACATCGCGTGTACGGCGTCCACGTACGGCGCGGCCTCGTTGACGAAGCGCCGGCCGGAGCCGTTGACCAGCAGGCAGCCCGGCAGGTTGCGCTCGGCCAGGCAGAAGTAGCTCACCCCGGGCAGCGCGACGGACGGCCCCCACCAGGCCTCGTCCATCAGGTCCAGCGCGCCGCCGGCCAGGTGCCCCGCGGTGATCCCGTCCCCGGTGTTGCCGGCCGCGCCGAGGGTCCAGGAGGTGCCGATCGGCGCCCGCTGGTAGCGCTCGCGCATCGCCGCGTTCTGCTCGAACCCGCCGGCGGCCAGCAGCACCCCGCGCCGGGCCCGCACCCGGCGCCGCTCGCCGGCCCGGTCGACCCACACGCCGTCCACTCGACCGTCCACCATGGCCAGATCGACCATGGGGGTGCCGAGCCACACCGGCACGCCGGCGTCCCGCAGCCCGATCCGCAGCCCGGCGGCGAGGGCCTGGCCCATGGTGAGCATGCGCCGCCCCAGCGCCCGCGCCACCAGGGCGCCCGCCGACAGCCGCACACCGGTCAGGAAGGCCCGCGGATGCCGCGTCCCGAGGCTGAGCCACCGGTAGTCGGCGGCGGTGACGGCCAGGCCGCGCGTGCTGAGGTAGGGCGGCGCCAGGTGGGCCAGCTCCGGGCCCAGCCGCCGGCCATCGAGCGGCACCGGCTCGATGGTACGGCCGCCCGGCAGCCCGCCGGGCGCCTCGGGATAGTAGTCGGAGTAGCCGCGGACCCAGGTGAAGCCGAGCGGGGTGTGCGCCTGCACGAAGGCGAGCATCTCCGGCCCGTACGCCAGCAGTGCTCGTTGCCGGGCCTCCGGCACGTCCTTGCCGGCCACCTGGGCCAGGTAGGTCCGCGCCGCCTCGTCGGTGTCGCTGACGCCGGCCCGGCTCAGCACCTGGTTGCCGGGCAGCCACAGCCCGCCGCCCGAGCGCGCGGTGGACCCGCCGAAGACCTCCGCCTTCTCGATCACGACCGCGCTGCACCCGCGATGGGCGGCGAGCAGCGCCGCGGTCATCCCGGCGGCGCCGCTGCCTATCACGACGACATCGAACACATCCTCGTCATCAGCCACTAGAACAGGTTATATTCTTGGCCGGAACATGGCTATCAATCCAGCCAACACAAACCGGATGGCAAAGTGGAACCGATTTCAGTATTGGCCGATCGGCTGCACACTGCCGAGCGGTGTCGCGCGCCGATCGCCCCGCTGATCGAGTCCTGCCCGGACCTCAGCGTGGCCGACGCCTACGAGATCCAGCTGCACAACATCCGGCGCCGCGGCGTCGAGGTGGTCGGCCACAAGGTCGGCCTCTCCTCGGTGGCGATGCAGCAGATGATGGGCGTGGACGAGCCGGACTACGGGCACCTGCTCGCCGACATGCGGCTGACCGAGGACACCCCGGCCGACGCCGGCGCCTACTGCTATCCCCGGGTGGAGATCGAGGTCGCCTTCGTGCTCGGTGCCGACCTGCCCGGCGCGGGCTGCACCGAGGCCGACGTGCTTGCCGCGACCGAGGCCTACGCGCCGTCCATCGAGCTGATCGACAGCCGGATCGTCGACTGGCGGATCAGCCTGGCGGACACGATCGCCGACAACGCCTCCTCCGCCGGCTTCGTGCTCGGCCGCTCCCGGGTCGCACCGGGCGACATCGACATCCGCGGGATCGACGCCACGCTGCGCCGCGGCGACGAGGTGGTGGCGGCCGGGCGTTCGGACGCGGTGCTGGGCAACCCGGTGACCGCGGTCGCCTGGCTGGCGCGCACCGTCGCCGGCTTCGGCGTGCGGCTGCGGGCCGGCCACATCATCATGCCGGGCGCGTGCGCCCGGGCCATCGACGCCCGCCCGGGCGACCGGTTCCAGGCCGACTTCGCCGGCCTCGGCTCGGTCTCGCTGAGCTTTCAGAAGGAGGCGACCCATGAGTGAGGTCACGGCGGCGATCGTCGGATCCGGCAATATCGGTACGGATCTGCTGTACAAGCTGTCCCGCTCGCCACTGATCAGCGCGCGGTGGATGGTCGGCGTCGACCCGGAGAGCCCCGGCCTGCGCCGCGCCCGGGACCTGGGCCTGCAGACCTCGGCCGCGGGCGTCGACTGGCTGCTCGCCCAGGAGGAACTGCCCGACATCGTCTTCGAGGCCACCTCCGCCGCGGTGCACCGGGCCAACGCGCCGCGGTACGCGCGGGCCGGCATCCGCGCGGTGGACCTCACCCCGGCGGCCGTCGGGCCCTACGTGGTGCCGCAGGTCAACCTCGGTGCCCACCTGGCCGCGCCGAACGTCAACCTGATCACCTGTGGCGGCCAGGCGACCATCCCCATGGTGTACGCGGTGTCCCGGGTGACCCCGGTGGCGTACGCGGAGATCGTGGCCGCGGTCGCCTCCCGATCCGCCGGGCCGGGCACCCGGGCCAACATCGACGAGTTCACCCGCACCACCGGCCGCGGCCTCGAGGTCATCGGCGGCGCCGAGCGCGGCAAGGCCATCATCGTGCTCAACCCGGCCGATCCGCCGGTCGTCATGCGGGACACCATCTTCTGCGCGATCGACCCCGACGCGGACACCGAGGCGATCGCCGCCTCGATCGCGGCGATGGCCGGCGAGGTCGCCCGGTACGTGCCCGGCTACCGGCTGCTCAGCGAGCCGCAGTTCGACCCGCCCACGCCGCTGACCAGGGGGATGGCGCGGGTCGGCATCTTCGTGGAGGTGGCCGGTGCCGGCGATTTCCTGCCCGACTACGCCGGCAATCTGGACATCATGACCGCGGCGGCCACCCGGGTCGGTGCGGAACTGGCCAGGTCCATCATCGACGGGAGAAACAATGTCGCTCCGACCGTTCTCGGCCGATCTTGACCTGCGGGTCACCGACACCTCGCTGCGGGACGGCTCGCACGCCAAGCGGCACCAGTTCACCGCCGCCGAGGTCGAGGCCGTGGTGGCGGGGCTGGACGCGGCCGGCGTGCCGGTCATCGAGGTCGCGCACGGCGACGGCCTCGGCGGGTCGTCGTTCACCTACGGGTTCAGCCGCACCCCGGAACAGGAACTGATCACGATCGCGGCGCGGACCGCCCGGCGGGCGAAGATCGCCTTCCTGATGCTGCCCGGGGTGGGCGTCACCGACGACATCCTGACGGCCGCCGACAACGGCGCCTCGATCTGCCGGATCGCCACCCACTGCACCGAGGCCGACGTCTCGATCCAGCACTTCGGGCTGGCCCGCGACCGCGGCCTGGAGACGGTCGGGTTTCTGATGATGGCGCACTCCCAGCCGCCCGAGGCGCTGGCGAAGCAGGCCCGGATCATGGCCGACGCCGGCTGCCAGTGTGTCTACGTGGTCGACTCGGCCGGCGCGCTCGTGCTCGACCAGGTCGGCGACCGGGTCGCCGCGCTGGTCGCCGAGCTCGGCGACGATGCGCAGGTCGGCTTCCACGGCCACGAGAACCTCGGGCTGGGCGTGGCGAATTCGGTGCTGGCGGCCCGGGCGGGCGCGGTCCAGATCGATGGCAGCACCCGCCGCTTCGGCGCGGGCGCGGGCAACACGCCGGTGGAGGCGTTCGTCGGCGTCTGCGACAAGCTCGGCCTGCGTACCGGGATCGACTTCTTCGCCATCGTTGACGTCGCCGAGGACGTGGTGCTCCCCACCATGCCGGGCGAGTGCACCCTGGACCGGATGGCGCTGGTCATGGGCTACGCCGGGGTCTACTCCAGCTTCCTCAAGCACGCCTTCACCCTGGCCGAGCGGTACGGGGTCTCCGGCGCGCAGATCCTGGTGCGCGCCGGCGCCCGCCGGCTGGTCGGCGGCCAGGAGGACCAGCTCATCGGCATCGCGCTGGAGCTGCGCGCCGAGGCTCTTGCGGTCACGAGTAGCTGATGCCCACCTCGTCGGTGCGCGGCACGGCCTGGCAGGCGAGGGTGTAGCCCTCGGCGAAGTCCTCGTCCTCCAGCACCTCGTTGTGCAGCAACTCGACCTCGCCGCGCACCACCCGGCAGGCGCAGGCCCCGCAGGTGCCCTGCCGGCACGAGTACGGCGGGTTGAGCCCGCCGGCGATCAGCAGGTCCAGCAGGCGGGTCCGGGCCGGCCAGGGCAGCTGGTGGGTCTGCCCGTTCAGCTCCACCCGCACCGTCGCGATCCGTTCGTTGTCGACCGACTCGGGCTCGGCCGGCGGGGCGCCGGTCTCGCTGCCGGACTGGAAGCGCTCGACGTGGATGCGCGCCGTGGGCAGCCCGACCCGGCGCATGGCCCGGCAGGCGACCGCCACGTACGGCTCGGGCCCGCACACGAAGGCCTCCCGATCGGCGTACGGCCGCAGGAACTCCTCCAGCGTGGCGACGGTCGGCGGCCCCTGCTCGGCGTCCAACCAGTGCGACACGTGCAGCCGACCCGGATGCTCCCGGGCCAGCTGGGCCAGCTCGGCGGCGAAGATCACCGACGCGGTGTCCCGGTTGGCGTAGAGCAGGGCGAGGTGCCCCCGCCCCTGCGCCAGGGCGGACTTGATGATGGAGATGACCGGGGTGATCCCGCTGCCGCCGGCCAGCAGCAGCAGGTCACGGTCGAGCGAGGGCGGGACGAACAGCCCGGCCGGCGCCATCAGCTCCAACTCGCTGCCCGCCGCCACGTGGTCGCAGATCCAGTTGGACACGTAGCCGTCCCGGACCCGCTTCACGGTGATCTTCGGCGCCGTGTCGGTGTGCGGCGAACTGGACAGCGAGTAGCACCGGGCCGCCCCCGAGCCGTTGCCCGGTACCCGGACGGTGAGGAACTGCCCGGGCCGGTAGGCGAAACGGGCGTCGAGCGCGGGCGGCAGATCCAACACCAGCGAGCAGGCGTCCGGCGTCTCCGCGATGACCTCGGCCACCCGTACGCGATGAAAGGGCTCCGTCACGGCTATGGCCTCACTGTCGCGGAAGCGTCGAATCGGGTCTTGGAGGCGGTCCGCTCGATGCTTTCGCGCAGCGCACCGCAGCCGCGAATGAGCGCGGTCGGCTCGCCGCGGTCGGCGAACTCGGTGCAGAGCTCCACCGCGTGCCGGCTCCATTGCACGCTGGTGTGTTGCGGGCTGTTCTTCTTCGCCCGGACGGTGACCCCGCACCGGGCACAGGTCACCTCGACGAGCCCACCCTCCAGGTACTCCGCGCGTTCCGCGGCCGTGCCTTCCCGGTTTGGGCTGGTCACGACTGCCCCGATGTCGCCTCGCGGCGGGCCAGGTTCTCCGCGACCTCGGCCTCCCAGGTCTGCACCGCCTGGGTGGTGTCCACCTCGAACTCGAAGCGGGACACCATGTCGTCCGTGACGTCCGCGGCGTCCACGTAGAACTGCTGGTACCAGCGCCGGAGCTGGTACACCGGGCCGTCGTCGGCGCAGAGCAGCGGATTGTCGATCCGGCTCTTGTGCTTCCAGATCTCCACATCCTGCAGGAAGCCGACGCCGATGCCCTTGGCCATCTTGCCGGCCACCTTCTGGGCCTGCTCGGTGGTCAGGCCGGGCAGGCGCTTGACGATGACGCCCCACTGCAGCCGGAACGAGGTCGGGCTGACCGGGTAGTGGCAGTTGATCAGCACGGACTCGACCGTGATGCCGTGGTAGTCGTGCCAGAGCTTGTCGATCATGTAGGACGGCCCGAAGTAGGTCGCCTCGGAGCGCAGGGCGATCTCGGTGTCGCTGTACGCGGAGCCGGTCTGCACGTCCGGGCGCCCCCGGGTCTCCAGGTACTGCGTGACGATGTGGCCCTCCATCACGTTCTTGAAGAAGGTGGGGAAGGCGAAGTGGATGTAGAAGAAGTGCGCCATGTCCACCACGTTGTCGATGACCTCGCGGCAGTCGGCGCCCTCGATAAGCACCGAATCCCAGGTCCAGTCGCTCCACTCGGCGTCGAACGTGCCCGGTATCTCCGGGATGGTGACCTCCGGCGGGGGCGGCGCGCCCTCCGGGTTGTGCCAGACGAAGAGCTGCTTGTTCTGCTCCAAGGTCAGCCAGGACCGGGTTCGGGCCCGGGGCGGCACCAGGCGGGTGTACGGGACCTTGCGGCACCGACCGTCACCACCCCAGCGCCAGTCGTGGAACGGGCAGGCCACCTCGTCGCCCTTGACGGTGCCCATGGTCAGATCGCCGCCCATGTGGCGGCAGTACGCATCCAGCACCTGCAGCGTGCCGGTGGAGTCGGCGAACACGACGAGCTTGGTGCCGAATGCCTCGATCGCATGCGGACTGCCGTCGCGGAAGCTGTCCGCCAAACCCAGGCAATGCCAGCCGCGGGCGAATCGGGTCGGCGCTCGGCCGGCGTCGATGGTCCGTACGGCATCCCGGTTGCTCATGAGACCCCCCACTTGGGTTACTGAGGTAGAACCAGTTGCAGGCTCGATGGCTCACCGTGCCCAGTCTTCCCACGGAGCGCCGGGCGCGGCTAAACTAGAACGCGTTCTACTATAGTTCGCGGCTGGGTAGCCAGCCAGAGCGGGAGACGCAGTCATGAGCGAAGGTTCGGCCGCGGTGATCGCCGGAGTCACTGAACTCCTGCCGGTGTTGCGTGAGCGGGCGCAGGAGACGGAAGACCGGCGGGCACTGTCGGCAGAGACGGTCAAGTCATTGACCGAGACCGGCTTCTTCCGACTCTTGCAACCGTTGCGGTTCGGCGGCTACGAGGCCGAGCCGGTGACATTCCTGGAGGCGGTGCGGCTGATCGCCGGTGCCTGCGGCTCCACCGGCTGGGTCGCCTCGGTGGTGGGCGTGCACAACTGGCAGCTGGGGCTCTTCCCCGACCAGGCCCAGCAGGATGTCTGGGGCGAGGACCCGGCCACCCGGATGTCCTCCTCGTACGCACCGACCGGCAAGGTGGTCGCGGTCGAGGGCGGCTACCGGCTCAGCGGCCGGTGGAGCTTCTCGTCCGGCTGCGACCACGCCACCTGGGTGCTGCTCGGCGGGATCGTGCCGCCCGGCGACGGCGGCACGCCGGCCGACTTCTGCACCTTCCTGGTGCCGGCCAGCGACTATCGGATCGACGACGTGTGGAACACCATCGGGCTGCGGGGCACCGGCAGCAACGACATCGTCATCGAGGACGCGTTCGTCCCGGCCTATCGCGCGCTGAGTTTCAACGACACCGCGAGGTGCGTCTGCCCGGGCCAGGAGCTCAATCCGGGGCCGCTCTACCGGATCCCGTACGGCTCGCTGTTCCCGTACGCCATCACCACCCCGATCATCGGGATGGCCACCGGGGCCTACGACGCGCACGTGACGTACACCAAGGGCCGGGTGCGCGCCTCCTACGTCGGCGTGAAGGCGGCCGAGGACCCGTTCGCCCAGGTCCGGGTCGCCGAGGCGGCCAGCGACATCGACTCGGCCTGGCTGGCGCTGGCGACGAACATGCGTGAGCTGATGGGGTACACCTCGGCCGGCGAGCGGATTCCGATGCGGCTGCGCCTGCGGGTGCGCCGCGACCAGGTCCGCGGCACCGCCCAGGCGGTCGGCGCGGTGGACCTGCTGTTCCAGAATTCCGGCGGCCGGGCACTTGCCGTGGGCACCCCGATCCAGCGTTTCTGGCGGGACGCGCATGCCGCGCGGGTGCATGCGATCAACGACCCGGAGCGGGCGCTGACCATGTACGGCAAGGGCGAGTTCGGCCTGTCCTACGCCGACGCGATGCTCTGAGGATCCGCGATGACGACCACGACGGTGGGATTCGACTCGTCGAGCCGGACGGTGCGGTTGGGCGAGGCGAGCGTGCACTACCACGACGCGGGCAGCGACGGCCGGACCCCGGTCGTGCTGCTGCACGGCGGCGGGCCGGGCGCCTCCGCCTGGAGCAACTTCGGCGCTAACGTGCCGGTCTTCGCCGCGCACCGGCGCACCCTCGCGGTCGACCAGCCGGGCTACGGCCGTTCGGCCGCCGGCGAGATCACCAGGCACTACTTCACCCATGCGGCGGACACCCTGGCCGCGCTGCTCGACGAGTTGGGCATCGAACGCGTGCACCTGGTCGGCAACTCCCTCGGCGGCGGCACCGCGGTCCGCTTCGCGCTGCGGCACCGGGCCCGCGCCGGCCGGCTGGTCCTGATGGGTCCGGGCGGGCTCAGCCTCAATGTGTTCGCGCCAGATCCGACCGAGGGGGTGCGCCGGCTGATGGAGTTCGGCGCCCCGCCGGGCCCGAGCCGGGAAAAGCTGGCGGCATTCCTGCGCACCCTCGTGCACAACCAGCGGCTGATCACCGACGAGCTGATCGACGAGCGCTACCAGGCGGCCAGCGACCCGGCAGCGCTGCTGGCCATGCGCTCGATGGGCGCGTCCTTCACCGATCCGGCCCGGTACGAGGACGGGCTGCTCTGGCGCGAGGCCCACCGGCTGGCCAACGAGGTGCTGCTGATCTGGGGCCGCGAGGACCGGGTCAACCCGCTGGACGGCGCGCTGATCGCGGTCAAGCTGATCAAACGGGTCCGGCTGCACGTCTTCGGCGGCTGCGGGCACTGGGCGCAGCTGGAAAAGTTCGACGAGTTCAACCGGTTGGCGATCGACTTTCTGGAAGGGGAGGCACCGTGAGCCTGATTCGCTCGCTGGGCTATCTGCGCATCGAGGCCACCGACCTGGACGCCTGGCGCGCCTTCGGCGTCAAGGTGCTCGGCATGACGGAGGGCCGCGGGCCCACCCCGGGCGCCCTCTACCTGCGGATGGACGACTTTCCCGCCCGCCTGGTCGTGCTGCCCGGCGAGCGGGACCGGCTGGTCTCCACCGGCTGGGAGGTGGCCAACCCGTGGGACCTGGCCGCGGTGACCAAGTCCCTGGAGGAGGCCGGCGTGGCCGTCAAGCCGGCCAGCGCCGAGGAGTTGGCCGACCGCCGGGTCGCCGGCCTGATCCAGGTCGACGACCCGTTCGGCAACACCCTGGAGCTGTTCTGGGGTGCGGCGCTGGACAACCGTCCGGCCGTGACCCCGTACGGGACGAAGTTCGTCACCGGCGACATGGGCGCCGGGCATGTGGTGCTCCCGGCCACCGACGACGCCGCCGCGCTGCGCTTCTACGCCGAGTTGCTCGGCTTCCAACTGCGCGACTCGATGCGCCTGATCCCCGAGACGATCGGCCTGCCGCCGAGCCCCGACCCGTTGTGGATGCGCTTCTTCGGCTGCAACCCGCGCCACCACAGCCTCGCGGTGGCACCGATCCCGGCCGGCTCCGGCCTGATCCACCTCATGATCGAGGTCGAGACCCTGGACGACGTCGGCCGCGCGATGGACCGCTGCCAACGTAACGGCGCGCCCCTGGTCTCGTCGCTCGGCCGGCACGCCAACGACTTCATGGTCTCGTTCTACCTGCGCACGCCGAGCGGCTTCGACATCGAGTACGGCACGGGCGGCCTGGTGCTCGACGAGGCAACCTGGGTGGCACGACAAACCACGGCGCACAGCCTCTGGGGCCACCGCTTCACCCGCGGCGCACACTAAAGCCATGACGTCGTCGATGTCACCCGTGATCGACCAGGCGCTGTTCCGCCGCACCTTCGGCCACTTCTGCTCCGGGGTGACCGTGGTAACCAGCCTCGACGACGACGTGCCGGTGGGCTTCGCCTGCCAGTCGTTCGCGGCCCTGTCGCTGGATCCGCCGCTGGTGCTGTTCTGCCCGCGCACCACCTCGCTGAGCTGGCGGCGGATCGAGCGAACGGGACACTTCGGCGTCAACGTGCTGACCGAGCACCAGCGGGACGTCTCCCGGGTCTTCGGCACCAGCACCCCGGACAAGTTCGCCGACCTCGCCTGGTCCCTGTCACCGGGCGGGGCGCCGATCCTCGACGAGGTGCTCACCTGGGCGGACGCCACCATCGAAAACGTCCACCAGGCGGGCGACCACCTGGTGGTGATCGGACGGGTGACCGCGCTGGGCGATTGCGGCCCGCACCGCCCGCTGCTGTTCTACCGCGGCCGCTACACCGTGACCGCGGCGCAGTCGCCGCACGAGCCGCTGGAAGTAGTCGACACCCTGCTCGCCTGGCCCCGCCACACCGACTGGATCTAGCACGGCAGCGATCCGCCTACACCGCGGACGAGGCTCGGCGCTGCTGGGCTATCGGCTGTCTTGCCGTTCGGCGCCGGAGCCGGGGACAGATCGCATCAGCGAACGGGCCGTGGTGAAGGCGGCTACCGAGATGGTTCCGATGACGCCGGCTCCCGCAGCCGGATTCGTGCTGTCACTCCAGATCAGCACGGCTGCGGCAGCGGGCATGCCCGCTGCCGCGATAGCCAGACACCAGCCGGCCAAGTGCCGATGGACACGGCAGGCGTCGCCGTCATCGTCGCGCCGTGAAATTCTGGCCTGCCCCTGAGCGGCACCTCTCCGGGTCATCGCGCGCCCTCCGCGCCGGCTCGCTGGCCGAGCAGCTTCTCGCGCCGGCTCACCTCCCTGGCGAGATAGCGGAGCTGACGCCGCAACTGTTCGCCTCGCCCCACGTCCAACCCGGCGAGCTCCGCCGCTTCCGCCCAGGACAGTCTTGGAAAACGCGCGAACATCTCAAGGATGGAGCGGCTCTCCGCGGTGAGCCGGCCAACCATCGATCGCAGCCGCTTGTCCTCCCACAGCCCAAGAGCCAAGGCCTCGGTCTCGGTATCGCTGCCTCCCGGGACTATCTGATCGAGACGATTCTGCCCCCGAGAAGTGACGACCTCCAGGGAGAGCGATGTGATGGTCATTCGCCCCAACCGGGATTCAAGGATGGGTCGGTGGGTCCGATGCCGTTCCCTTGTCCGGGTGAGAAGAAGCGCCCGCAATTGATCGTCCGGCAGAGCTGACAGGGGCCAGTCCTCCGCAAGCAGGACGTCGATCACCGCGTTCATCACATGCTCGGTCACGCCTCTGATGTGCAGGCGTTCTCGAGCGAAGGACCTGACCAGCCGGGAAGCGTCCGGGTCGGACAGCACCGCCGTTCGTACTGCGACCGCGTCCCGGTAGAGCCCACGCGTGCGCGTGACGCTGTAATCGAAGGTGCTGCGGATGCCGTCCAGCATGTCGGCGAGCAGGGATCGGGATTCGGGTAGCTGCGGAAAGGGGATGCGTTCGTCCTTCGGCACACCTCGCGGCACCTTGGCGTCCGCTAGGGTCGTGTCCGGGCGCCCCTGAGGTGTCCACAGGTTACGGGTCACCTTCGGCCGCGGCGAGTTGCGTGCCGTCTTGGCGTCCTTCGGCTCCGGATCGATGTCCGAATGCACCGAACGGGTGAAGAACCGCTGCGCCATCGGCTGCTTGGGAATCCAGAGTCGCGTCGCGTCTCGCAGGGACGTCCCATTGCGGTTCGGCAGCTCCAGTCCCTGGAGCTCGCCAACTGAATACTGCTCGAAGATCTCCATCCCGGGCCTCCTGGATCGGAAGGCGTCGCGCGCCCTATAACCCTAGGCGCGGCGAGGCGGACGAACGACCAAGATCTTTTCGGGATGCGTGACCGGACGCCTCGTCGAGGCGCAGCGGGAGACTGCCTGGCTCGACGCCGTCCATCGGCCGGTCGTCAAGAGCCCGGTCGACATCGCGGTGCGCGACGCCATTGAGGCCTGGTGCGCCGCGATCTCGGCGTCGGCGACCGGGCACTTGGGCTCGGCCTGGGCTCCACGCGCCGCGTCATCCTCGCCTACGGACAGCGTCGCGCCGGCTGAGTCTGGCTCTCCTCGATGTCGGCGACGGCGATCCGCGGCCCTGTCAGTCGCCGACCGGTTGCGCCGGGTAGTAGGCGAGCATGTGGGTAGCCACCACGAACATGGTGCACAGCACCGCAGACACCGTGACGGTCACGCCGGCGGCCGTAGCGGAACGGCCACGCATCCATCCGGCTGCGGCGAGGCCGACTCCCCACGGCAGCGCGTACGTCAGGGTGGCGATGTTCCTGAGGCCGGTGAGGTCGCCGCTTTCGCCTGCCGCGTTCCAGATTCGCGGCAACAGGACCGCTACTCCCACCCCGACGGCGACGTAGATAGGCCGGGCCGGAACGAGGCAACGCCAGTCGCCGACGGGCTCGCGCCACACCATCGCGGCGGCTGCCACCGCGGCGGCGGACGCGGCCAACGCGACCGCACCAGCGTAGGTGATCGGGGTCACGGTGAGATTCTCATGTCCGCCGAAGTTCCTGATGGTGAACCAAGCGCGGACGGCGATCAGCCCGCTGCCGGCCAGCTGGGCGGCCACGATCGCAGCGAGCAAGGCCGCCGCGCGAGCCCACCGATGCCGCCTCATGACTATCACCCCGGCACCCGACAGCGCGATCAGCAGCGCCCACGTCACGGGCGGATAGTCCCACCCGCTGCCCGAACCGCCCGATGTCAGCACCCAGTTTGATACCGCAACCGCCGCCGCGGCCGTCGCCGCACACACCACGATGAAGGCACCACCGACCGCCGCGGTCACCGGCCGCCGCGCCGTCAAGTTCTTGGTTCTCGCATCACCCACGGGTGATCAACGCCGCGACGCTGACCTGGACACGCTCTTCCACCCCCGTGCCGAGTGCCGGGCGGCTCGCCGTCAGAACTGGAGAGGGCTGGGCATAGCCTCGGGTCGCAGCCCGCGGCGCAGCGAATCGGCGATCTCGTCGCGGCGGCGCAGGGCGGCTCGCCAGCCGACGACCTGGGTGGTGAGCCGGTCGTGGCCGGGCGCGGTCGCCTCGACGGTCCACGGGCGGCGCAATAGCACACGCGCCACGACCGACACCGCCAGGAGGATCAGCACGATGACGGCGTCAAGCATCACCAGGAGCAGCGGCAGCAGAACCCACCAGAACAGCGCCACCCCCACGACGAACGCGACGAGGATGATGACGACGGCCACGATCCCGTCGCCCAGGTCGAAACCGCCACCGCCACCGCCACCGCCGCCGCCACCGCCGGACGTCGGGATGTCGCCGCCGGCCTGAAGAGCACCGTCGACCACGTCGCCCGACCGGCCGGTGCGCTTGGCCCGCCAGCCGCCGAAGCGTCGCGCGAGGGCCCGCCAGCGCGGCGCCCACACGACGCGAACGTTCCACGGGGTGCCCTCGGGTGCCGCGACAGAGACCGTTCTCACGCCTGACAAGGTACCCGGCCACGCACAATGACAGGCCTGCTCGTTGGAGCTGTTTCTGGACTCGCTGGATCTAGCTGAAGCGGAAGCTGTTCAGGATCGTGGCGAAGGTCGTGCGCTCCTTCGGCCAGAAGAGCCGGCGCGCCTTCGACGAATCGGCCGCGACCGTGACGGAGACGACGTACAACCTGTTGCCCTGCTTGGTGACGAACGCGCGATCGATCGATCGAGAATATCCCCACCAATGGAAGACTCCACGAAATTCTGCTGACCCCTGAGCCCCGATGGAGCCAAACGACGCGGGCCGCGTGAGGCCGAAGGACTTCAGGTCCTTCAGCTGCCGGGTGTACTCGATCTCGGCGACGCTCCCCGCCCCTTCGACCGTCGGTAGCCGCCGGGTCAGCCGGATTCGATCGTAATCCGCGTAGTCCGCGTCACTCAGGTAGCCCCGCTCGTTCCCCGTCAGCTCCTTGTCGGCGACCACCCGGTCGTTCCGCGCGTAATAGCTCACCCGCACGCTGATCCACACATCGTCGTCGCCCAATTCGCTCGCCTTGTCGCCCCACAGGCCCGACGAAACTGGGTCCATCGAGCGGGGCACGACGATGGTCCATCCCGCCCCGTGGGCCAGCGCGAACCCGGCCGGCGCGGCCGGCGCGGCCGGCGCGGCCGGCGCCGTCGAGCTCGGCGACGGTGAGGTCGTGCGGATGCCAGCTCCGGCGGGGGAGGCAGCGGCGGCGCGTGGCACGACCGGATCATCGGGCCCACGCTGGGCCAGCCACCCGAGCGCGCCCGGCAGAAGCAGCACCACGGCCGACGCAGCGATCAGCGTGACCGTCCGAGCCCGCGACCGGGCGCCAACGGACGGCCCCGAGCCGGCCTGCGGGACCGTGGGCGGCGCGCTGGGCGGCCCCGAGTCGGCCTGCGGGGCCGTGGGCGGCGCGCTGGGCGGCCCCGAGTCGGCCTGCGGGACCGTGGGCGGCGCGACGGGCGTGGTCGCGATCGGCTGTGACTCCGGCTCCGCCTTGGCCGGCGCACCGGCCGCCGCAGGTGGTTGCTCTCCGCCCCGATTGGCCGGCGCTTCCACGCGCGATCGGCCCGGGAATATCGCCGTCCACCGGCGCCGTCTCGACGGCGCGGTGTGCGGCGTCCCCGTGACCGCTGCCAGCAAGGGGACCGCGGCGGCCAGGGTGAGCCGGGCGTCCGGGTCTTTCGCCAGCAGCCCGTGAACGACCGGCCAGAGGTCCGGTGCCGAGGCCAGCGGCTTGGGATCACTGACCAGCACGGCCGCCAGCGTGCTGCGGGTATCGTCGCGGTGGAACGGCGGATGCCCGGCCACCGCCGTGTAAAGGGTGACGCCCAACCCCCACATGTCGACGGCGGCGGTGGGCGGGTGGCCGTCGATCCGTTCCGGGGCGAGGTAATTCGGTGAGCCGACCAGCAGGCCGGTCGCGGTGAGCGCCGTCGCACCGTCGATGGCGGCGATGCCGAAGTCGGTCAACACCACCCGGTCGCCGTCGAGCAGAATGTTCGCCGGTTTCACGTCGCGGTGCAGGATGCCGCGCCGGTGGGCGGCGCCGAGAGCATCGAGGACCTGCCGCCCGACCTCGGCGGCCCGCCGCGCCGGCAGCGGACCGTCGGCGTCGATGACCTGGGCGAGCGAGCGGCCGCGGACCAGCTCCATGACGATCCACGGCCGCCGGTCGTCGGTGACGATGTCGTGCACCATGACGATCCCGGGATGGCGCAGCCTGGCGGCGGCCCGGGCCTCGCGCAGGGCCCGGCGCGCCAGCAGATCGACAGCATCGTCCGGCACCGACACCCGGATCTCTTTGACCGCCACGTCGCGGCCCAACAGCTCGTCCCGCGCCTGCCACACCACACCCATGCCGCCCTGGCCGAGCCGGGCGACCAACCGGTACCGCCCGGCGATCACCTGGCCGGTCCCTTCGGTCATGCCGGACCCGGTGCGGAGGATTCCGCGCCGACCTCGGCGACGTCCCACACGACGCATTGCACGCCGGGCCGCTCCACCGCGCCCTGGGCCAGCATGGCGTCGTGGTAACGGCGGGCATTCCGCTCATCGGCGAAGACCTGCATCATGTGCCCGTCCAACGTCCACGTACCGTGCAGGAAGCCGGGCGTCCCCACCTTGCTCGAAGCCATCGTGGGAACCTGAGCGCGCAACTCGTCGATAACCGACGGGTCAATCTTCCACACCCCGATCACTGCCCACATGGTGGCGACTTTACGCCGCGATCGGAGCTGCGGGCCGCTGCCCGTGGCCGCCGTGACGGCAGCGCAAGTGATGCGGGTGGGCCGGGCGTTCTATTGTCGAGATCGGAGCCATCGACGGTGACAGGGGTTGAGCGTGACCGACATCCACTCCACGCTGGCTGACCCGGCCCCGTCCGGGATGATGACGCCGGCCCGGTACAGAGGCAGCCTGATCGCCCTTGTCATTGTGGAAGCGTGGTGGCTCGGGGTCTGCGGTGGCCTGGCGTTCCTGCACTGGTCCGGCCTGCCGGCCGGGCTGTTCGTGGTGCTGGGTCCGATCGTTGCGGTCGCGACGGCGGTCGGTTGGATCCGCCTGACGTCCGACGCCTCGATGGCGGTGGCCGGCGTTGCCTTCTGTGTGGCCATCCTGGCTGGCGTGGTCAGCGCCGGAGTGCAGCTTTTCCACTTGCTGACTGGCGGGCGCCGGAGCCTGCACGGTGCCGTGCTGGGTTGGGCCGTCCTGACCGCGTTGCTGAGCCTGATCGCGTTGTTCGTTGTGGTCGGGATACTCGCCGATCGGCAGGGAACAGTGCTGCTGCACGCGCGAACCGCCGAACGGCTGGCCGAGGCACGGTGGTTCGGTCCGGGGAGGCAACCACCGGCTCTGCTCAAGCCGATGCTGGAGATTCCCGGCGTGCACGGCTACGAACTGACGGGCGGAAAGGGTTTCCGGTATGCCGTGGTGGGCGCCGAGCGAGTCGTCCTCATCTGCCTGGCGCCACCGGACGATCCGGAGGAGTTGTCCGCAGAGGCAGCGCGCTGGCAGGACCGGCTCCGCGCGGCGGACAACAGCGCGCGGGTCAGGGGCGTCCTTGTCGTGTCTACAGAGAGTGTGCCCGGACTCCGGGCCGGCGAGATGTTCGCCCTGGGCGTGACACCGGCCACGACAGAGGGGTTGCTCGACACCGTAGGGCCATGGCTCGGCGAGCCGGCTCGCATCAATGTCCCGATCGCCGCGTTGTTGATGCCGCCAACGATCTGACCCCACTGCGGTCCCGGACGGTGAAGCGGCCAACGCTACATTCGCTACAGTCGCCGGATGATCGGTGGAGTTATCGTTCCGGGACGCGAATACGGCCCACAAGCGCCGCTGCTCGACCTTGCCAGCGAAGCGTTGGCCGACTGCGACGCAGCGGTGCAGACCATCAACTGGACTGTCCCAGACGGCCTGCTGGACATCGGACCGGAGCCATTCGTCCGGGCACACGTCACGGCGGCATTACACCGGCTCGCCGACGCAGCACCGGCCGCGCGGCCCGTCATCATCGCCAAGTCGCTCGGCACCCACGGCGCCCTGCTCGCAGCCGAACGGGAACTCCCGGCCATTTGGCTGACACCGCTCCTGCACATCGAGGTCATCGCCGAGGCGATCACCCGAAACCCGGCGCCTGCCGTACTGGTCGGTGGTACCCGCGATCCAAGCTGGCTACCCGACGTCGCCGCGGCCACGGGCAAGACGATAGTCACTATCGACGGCGGCGATCACGGCTTGCGCCCGCCCGGACCGTTACGGGCATATACGGAAGCCCTCGGCGTCGCCGGCACAGCGATCGAAGAATTCCTATCCCAACTTTCCTGATCTCGAACACCGCTCCCGGCATCCTGCGCTCACCCCTGTCGCAGCATCCGGGCTCACGGGGTAATGGACTGACGATGATCAGCGCCGGCTGATGGGTCTATTCTCGGGCGATGCCCCGCGTCGTGAAGCTCGTCAAGCGGAAGCTCAACGGCAACGACGGAAGCTGGCTCACCTATCACCTTGGTGATGACGAGGGCGGCTCCTGGCTGTTCCACCCCGAAGGCACCTCCTACACGGGTCGATGGGCTGACGGCCGCGAGGCCACATGTTTCTCCGGAGTCCCCGAGGAACCAGGCTGCCCCGTCCTGTACTTCGCACCGCATCAGGGCGGTTGGGTCGCTGCCTGGCGGCACACACCGCGGACCGCGATAACCATCGATTTGTCCCGCCCCGTGACGCGAAGCGGGGACGTGTGGGGCTTCGTCGATCTCGAACTCGACCGCTGGCACGTGCCGGACGACGACACGCCTCCCGGCACCGATCCTCGCCCCAGGCTCAGCCGTCACGGCAGGAGTGTCGGTGTCGCCGACGACGACGAGCTTGACGACGCCGTCAGCTGCGGATGGATTACCCCAGCCGAGGCGGACCGGACGCGCGACGAAGCACGGTACGTCGCCGACTTGATTCTCGACGCGGCCCACCCCTTCACCCAGGCCGCCTGGGAACGCTTCGAGGAGGCAATCACCCGAAGACTGCCGGCTCCTCAACAACCACAGGTCACCCTTGAACCATGAGACCCGTTCGATGGCCGCCGGAAGCACGTCGGGTGCGTCATAGGTAACGGTCGATCACCGACAAGCCAACCATGTCACGTCGTCATCGCGGCAGAATGAGCGGCCGCACCCCGGGCAAGGGGGCCACCCGATCAATCATCATGTCGCGGACACCAACCTCTTCCGACGGCCATAGGTAAGTCTGGCTGCCACCTCGCCACCACCCGCACGCAAATGCGAACGACCAACACTCGATCCCAGGAGCCGCCGAGCCGCCACCACACAAACCCCCACCACCGCGTCCGAAAGTCGCCCCAGACCCCGAGCGCGTCAGTTGTCGCGACCACGGGCCGGTAGGCTACCTGCTGCAATCCAGGCCACCCTGAGGCCGGCGTCGGCTAAGTTCGTTTCGTGAGTATGAGCCTCTGTCTCGCGAAGGTCCCTCCAGTGCTGGCCGAGCGTATCGAGGCTGACCCGGACCTCCTAAACCAGCTGTGGCCCGAATACGATGAAGATGAGCCGCCCGCTGAGGCCGACGCGGAGATCGCCGCGATCGACCATGACCGCGACACATTCTTCGAGGACTACCTCGGCATCAGTAGAGAGATCGACGAAGAGCCGGCTAAGTACCCGTGGATGCGACGCGCTCTCAGCGGCACGGGCTCCGAGATTG
>Ga0307515_10006595_pt1 | contig 23161 bp, 33 predicted proteins | sample 17_EM_MG_FD_194513 | JGI IMG/M metagenome (GOLD analysis project Ga0307515, IMG submission 194513) | Populus trichocarpa ectomycorrhiza microbial communities from riparian zone in the Pacific Northwest, United States - 17_EM | ecosystem: Host-associated > Plants > Roots > Unclassified | place... | reverse complement strand
AACTGAAGCAAAACGAGGCATCAGTACCAGTACTTGGTTCTGTATTATCCGTCATCGGTACTCTCATGTAAGTTTACCCCCCCCCCCCCCCCCACATGACCACGTCACTATTTTGTAATTGAATTGGTCAGGTCGGTGTCGTTGCAATTTATGGGAATCGCTCAAAGGCGGGGTCGGCTCGGCAAGAAAACACACACGGGATCTGTTAACTCGGTTCGTCTGCTAGCCGTTTAAAAGGCCCTCGAAATCTGAGAGGAATCTTCAGCGATCCCGATACCCTTCCTTTCGCCCCCATCATGTACCTCGCACCAGAGGCGGTCACCAAATCCGTCTGTCTATATGTCGCCGCTACCGGAGTGTGGCTCTGTTGCGTGCCTCCTCAGCCGCCGCCCTCTAAAGAACTCCGCGAGAAATATAACGATCCATCAACGACCTCCGACGGCAAGACCTCTTCGGCTGATCACGCTGCCGTTACCCGTCCACCTGCGCCGCCCCAATTCGATTACAAGGCGGCGGGCGCGAAGTTCGCCCTCTCCTACTTCCCATACATCTTCTCGGCATGGGTGATGTTCATGAGCACAATCGATACATTCCACGCTCTCGACCTGTTCCCGCAGGTTATGCCCGTCGATCACACAACCACCTCCCAAACGCTCAACACACAGTTGATTGTCGGGCTCACCCTCACCACCGCCTTCTCCGCACTTCGTTGGGCCGCATTTCAAGCGCTAGGAAGGTTTTTCACCTACCAGCTATCCATCCTACCCGACCACAAGCTGGTCACAGACGGATTGTATTCATACGTCCGACATCCATCCTATACCGCCGTTCCGTTCGTCTACGCGGGAGTATTGTTGACGATCACCGCGCCGGGGAGCGTGTTGTACGATTACCTTGGGGCTGATTCGACGAGGAAGTTGATGATTGTGTTGGCGTTGGGGATCGCCCGTGGCACGTATGTGTTCATGTGTAGGGCGGAGACAGAGGATAAGGTTTTGCAGAAGGAGTTTGGGAAGGAATGGGAGGAGTGGGCTCGGGCTGTTAGGTACAAGTTTATTCCGGGTGTGATTTGAGCTTTGTTGTATGTAAATGTGCATGTAAGGTTCCTCGACTCTGACAGGAGGGCCTGTTCGTGATGAAATGTATGCATCGACCTAGATACCTTCCCAACGACCCGGTGGGACAAATAGGACCGGGTTTGTTTCTTAGCTTCAGGTTTCTTTTGACTATGAGGAAGGACCCGAGTCACCACTCTCGTGCCACGAGTCGTGCGCCCTGCAGCAGGTAGGCGTTGAATAATCCGTGGTGTCCTGTTCAGGGGTTTGGACGAAAATATTTTGTAGATCACTGGCAAAGGGTAGTTTGAACCGGGTAATGGTGATCGTGCGGCGGGTGCGGTCCAGGCAGAAAAATACAACGGTCCAATCACAAGGTGGGTGGATGTGCGGTTACAAACCTCAGTACTTGCACGTAGGGAAAAGCGAACACTGATGAGGACGAGCGGGGAAGCCACCACGTACTGGGATATCACGCAACTTCAAGGACACCTTCCGTGCAACCTCCTGGCTCCCTCCCTTGCGAACCTGTGGGAATTATCATCGTGTCGGCGGCCGTGTGACAACGCCAGTATGGAAGACAAGGGCGTATGTGCCGATTGATGGTGAACGGACGGAGGAAACGGTGACGAACAATTCTCAGACGCCGAAATGATGGAGGAGGCGGGAAGGCTTCGTTTTACGGGGTTGGAAACCTTGCAAGCAAGGTGACAACGATTTGGGGTAGGGGAGGAACCGGAGTGGGGTAAAATCCGACGTGGACCAGATGGATGCAGAAACGCCTGTTGCACCAGCTTTCGAGAGAAGGGTACCGCTCTTGAAGACTTTCTTAGTCGCTAGGGCCGATGGAAGGGATTCGAGAAGTGAGGCGAGCTTGGTGCATTCAGAACCGCCAATGTCCCCGCTGGACAGCGATGCAGAGCCAATATACGATAAACTCACAGGTCCTCGCGACGGGTGCTGAGAAAAATATTGAAATGCGCCTGGGCAAGAACGGGGCGATTGTTGTACGCGACGGAGAGATATCGGGACGCTGTGACGGGTTCTTTTGACAGCCATACGAGATTGCGGCACAACAGGTAAACCATAGTGCATAAGAGGGACCCGAGGCCGCCCCGCCTATTTCCGGCTAAACTACCAGGCAGGGTTAACGAGAATTGGTCAACGGATTCTGTGGGTAGGCCGACTTACAGTTTCCTTCTAAGGTACAAACACTCGGTAGAGGGGCGTTCCCATCCGGTGCTTTGGAACAAGGACCCCCTCCCACCTCGCCACGTTACAATCAAATCAAGTAAAAATTCTGTTGGTCCGGGGCAACGAAGTTTTCAGGTTTACGTAACGTGGTTGATGCCGAGGTCGTGTACTGCTGTCGCCTGGCAGAGACATAGGGATAGGTCTTAGTCCCAAACAGTAATTAGCGAAGGAGCATAGGTCAAACACGCGCCATATTGCAGCGGCCCTCTCAATTTCCATCGCTCCAGCTGTGGTCAGGCTACCAGCGAGTAGTTGCAGACTTATACCGCGGAACGGGTGTAAGCGAGTCCAATGATGCGAGCGCCCTTTAACCGACGCGAGATGGTGAATCCCCTCTCGGTAATAGAGAGATTAGGGAACTTGATAATAACTTCCCCGTGCTTTGAATCATAAGCACACTAGGTGACTGCATGGTTGGTCCAAGAAACGATGGTCCATCTCACCATTGGATGTCGACACTCTGGGTCGCTGCAGCGGTATCCCCGAGATGGTCTGTGTTGGGTGTAGCTAAAGGGAACGACAAAGAATGGTTCCGGTAAAACCGTGAGCCGGCATTTGTTTCCTGATGAGTCATTATGCCTGAAGTTTGAGGTCGACAACGTTCAGAAGGTTCCGCTAGGCCACATTGAGACGAACAGAGAGGTAAACGCACCACGAGTTCCCCGCAGGCTGGATCCCGGGTGAAAATTGGGTCCGTCCGGATTGCTCGATCGAACGAGACGACAATGGCACCGGGTGCAACGATATATACACACCGGTACCGAAATGGTGGGCAAGTCTGCTATTGTGAGATCCACACGAAGTTATTGCGCAAAAGCACACAGATTCCTCGCTGGGATGCGGTTTGGACCCAAATTGTTATACCGTGAACGTGGTGCGGGGATTCACTTCGTAGTTCCGAAGCCCGGATGAAGCACTGAAGGGCGAAAATGGAGGCAAACAGATCGGATTACTGCGTAAGCGGTCCGAGCGCTGGATTAGTGTTTGGAGTCTGCGGCCCGGGGGTATCGACGGTGAGGTTGAGCGTGATAAGGCGCGGTTCAAGACACTCACTGGAACCGAGCTGTGAGGCTCGGTCATAGATTCGTCCAATTCTCTCTACCATAGGTCCAGGGCAGTAATAAGCCGAAATCACCCTACATGAGGTCGGTTTGCCTCCCAATTTTCCGTCGCGTTCGATTTTCGATTGTCCGGATTGTTTTGGAGAAACGCGTCGTATGGACCGGAACAATCCGAGTCAGCAGCTGTCGAACGTTTGGTCTCTCTCCCTGTCAGTCTGCGGCCGTTCAGTCGGTGGTCAGCTCAAGCCGTATTATCTTGACCACCCTCCCCTTCCTCTTTCCCGATAACTATGGCCTCCCAACACCACTCCTCCTCTCCAAACCTCGTCGGCGGCCACTACCGCGTCGGCAGGAAGATCGGCGAGGGCTCCTTCGGTGTCATCTTCGAAGGTCCGCGCTCCTTTCTCCACACTCCCCCGTCCTTTCCTCCAACTTGAACCCGTTTTTCGCAACAGGGACCAACCTCCTCAACTCCCAGACCGTCGCCATCAAATTCGTCAGTCCCCGTTTCCCTTGGTGCCCGCTCGTGTTGCTGTTCACCGTCCTAACCCAACCCCCGCTCAGGAACCTCGAAAGGCTGAGGCGCCACAGCTGAGAGATGAGTGTCGCTCGTATCGCATCCTCACCGGTTGTAGTCAGTACAATGCTCCGTCTCGTTGGAGACCGTATCCAGTGGTTTTTGACCCACCATCTCTTATGCCATTGAACAGCCGGTATCCCTCAGATTTACCATTTTGGACAAGAGGGTTTGCACAACATTCTCGTCATCGACCTGTTGGGGCCTAGTCTCGAAGATCTGTTCGACATGTGCAGTCGAAAATTTGACCTCAAGACCGTCTGCATGGCTGCCAGGCAAATGGTATGAGCCGCCCTCGCATTTAGCGTTTCTGCTTCCTGCCCCTTCTTGGTCTCGTTGACTCACGTGGCCTGTCCAAACTCTTTATCCCCGCCCATCCGTTTTTAGATCTCGAGAGTGCAAATCATTCATGAAAAGAACTTGATCTATCGTGACATCAAGCCCGACAATTTTCTAATTGGGCGACCTGGGACAAAGGGTAGCAATGGTGAGTACTCTCCCGCGCAACCCCGCCCATGTCCTCGGCTGATTTCGGTTCCATCAAGTCATCCACATGGTCGATTTCGGTATGGCCAAACAATATCGTGATCCGAAGACCAAGCAGCATATACCCTATCGCGAACGAAAGAGCCTGAGCGGGACGGCGCGGTATATGAGCATCAACACCCATCTGGGTCGAGGTCAGGATTATCGACGTTTTACCTGCGGTGTTTCGAAGCTGACGCCATCTTCACAGAACAATCTCGCCGAGACGATTTGGAATCGTTGGGGCATGTCTTTTTGTATTTCCTGAGGGGCAGCTTACCTTGGCAAGGTTTGAAGGCTGCCACGAACAAGCAGAAGTATGAGAAGATTGGTGAAAAGAAGCAGACAACTCCGATCAAGGAACTCTGTGAAGGCTTTCCAGGTAGGTTTGCGTTCCATGCTGGACTTGCGCTTCCCGACCGACACACGTCCGTCGCTTTCAGAGGAGTTCAGTATCTATCTGAACTACGTACGCAAGCTCGGGTTCGAAGAGACACCTGACTACGATTTTCTACGAGAGCTGTTTGCAAAGGTGATGAAGAATAATGGTTACACTGATGACCAAGTTTATGCCTGGAATCTGATTAAAGGTACACCTTCTTGTTTCTTGTTTCGTTTGTTGCCGTCGCCGCATGCTCAACGGTTATTTACAGGAGGGCGAGGGTGGGAGTCTGCCGCGAGCCAGTACAATCAAACCTTGCAACAGACACAGAACACTCTACAGAATACTCAATCGCCACGAAAACTCGACCCCACGCAAACCAGCCCGGTCCCCCCTTCCCCTGCTCTTGTCCGCCATGACTCCAAGAAGGGCCAATCCCCAGGCATCCTGCTCCCCCCGAACAATAGCCAGGGCGGTCCCGGAAACCTCACCCCTCTCTCCGGTGTCGCTCAGATCAACGTTTCTATCATACCGAACAGGCCACCGGGCCAACAGAACAGTTACGATTACAGAGAGGAATCGTATCTCGGTGATCGAACCTATGACCGGGCGTCACCGATGGTGTCGACGATCCAAAACGTACCTGCGCCACTTAACGCGAACCGTCCGGGTGGGTTGCAGAACGGAGGGATTCCGGAGCAGGAGGAAAACGAGCCACCGGGGGTTAGTCTTTGGAAGATCTTGACGTGCAAGTGTTCGTGACATCCCTGCTGTCCTACCATCTGTGTCCCTTTCTCCCCCGGATTCGTATATCTCATCACACAAACATAGTTCATGACCTCTCTCTCCATCGCATCTACTCCCCCCTTCGCATTTGCTTTCGATCTCTCTTTCGTCCTCCGTTTCCCGCGATTCTTCTCTGGTCTCCTCGCTTTTCACGGTTTCCCGCCATCGCTTCAACGAACGTCGAGCCACTCTGATTGGCGCCCTTCCACAATCGTTTGCCTCCTCCCTATTTATCGCCTCGGGTGAAGTTCACCACCGCGGTGTGCGGGCCCCAAAGGCACTCCCACAGGCTCGCAGTCAAGTTGCTCACTTACCCCCATATTTATACCTCGTTAATGTTCTCCTTCCTCGCCCGCTTTTTCCCTCCCTCTCCTTTGGTCCAGATCAGGGAAGGAAGGACTGATGGTATACACGAGCACACACGCTCACCTCCGCGTATCCATGCGTTTTCTTTGTACACTTTCCGAGCTTTGGGTTTTTCATTTCCAGTCACAAGCTCTCAGCCTTTCGGGATGATGGGTAGTGGTTGTTCCCCACATGTTTACTACACCTTCTGTTTCTTTGCGTCCTCCGTTTCGTCTGGACATGGTTTCTTACCTACCCGTATCCCCTTCGGTTCCTATCCCCCCCCGTTTATCCCCCCTTCTCCTCTGCTCGGCTCAGCAGATGTACCGAACAGGTAAACGACCTCTAACACCAAACAACGGTATCCAAACGCGATATGCGCTCACGGTTGTAATTTCTCGTGCCTCCCTCTCTTCAGTTCCGCGTGTATGTTCTTTCATCCCCTCCTGTTCGCTCTCCACGCCTGGTTTCTCGATAGATTAATGCACAGATTAATAACCTTGGTTCTGGTGCACCGATCCCCGATTTCTTGTTCTTGTTTTCTCCCAAGGAACTGAGAGTCTTGTTAGGTTGAAGAGTTAACGTTGATATCGGAGAGTAGAACAGAGCTCGGGGTGTACATAAAACATGCTATTAGCCTGACAGAAAACATAGGTCGAGAAGGTTATGAAAGGGCTGCAACAAGTGCAGGTGGTGAAATCTAGCGATCAGAAAACATGGCGCAAACCGGAAAACAAGACTGGAACGAATGCGTGAATGTAAGTGTACAGAAAGATACCTGACCATAGGAAGCTACGGAATAATACGAAAATTCACAAAACAAAAAGCAAAAAAAACACGTGCACTCAACGATCACCGAACCAAATGGCAGTAAAACTCCATAACCAAATATCCAGAATTGAATCCAAAGACGGTCGCCTCCTACTGCCAAGGATCCACTCCGTATGGGTGTGTCGGGCCGTCCTCGGGCTCGCTGCCTGATCCGTATCCACCATGCATTATCTCGCCTTCTTCGGCCGCGTAACCGTTGTTCCCGTAATCCTCTCCTTCAACCCGACCCTCCTCGCGGTGCGAGTTCGACGGCCCGGACTGATTATTCATGTTCAGTTTGGCCTTTCCCTTTCTCTTCCTGTTCTTCTTGTTCTTCGGCTTCCATGGGGTTTGTCCGTTGGTGTCATTACCCCTTCCAGGTTTCCCTTTTCCAACCTTCTGCATCTTCGGCGGTTTGAGAGACTCGGGAGGAGGGAGTGCATCAGAAGCTTTCCGTTTCTGGGTTGCCTTACCCTTCTTTCTCTGGCTCGGGCTCTGGTTTGGATCTTCGTGGGTCTGAGTAGGGACGTGTCGGTTGTCGAAGTTGAAGGATGTAGACGAGGAAACGAGATGAGGGAATCCAACTGTGGGCGAAGTAATAACATCGTCGGGTGTGATACGACTCGACGAGGGGATGGGACCACCTTGCGGTAGTATGGTGGCGTTCATCCCAGAGAGGAACGTCGGCAACGACTGTGAACGATCCCCCCGGGATAGACGCTGCTGCGAATCGTTAAGAGTGGCGTGAGGTGAGGACTGTGCCGAGGAGACGGCAGATGAAAGTCGATCGCCGGCGGAGAGAAGAGCGATCCGTTCAGGGTGCATCCCAGCAGGCGGATTCGTCGGTATCGAAGGGGTGCTTTCGGAGCGGGACGTGGACACAGGCCAGATAGGCATACTTGGCTGGGGCCTAGGAGTGGGAGTGGTGAAAACAAGAGGTCCAGAGGTGTTGGTGGTGGTGGGACTGAATACATTTGTTTCCAACTGGGCGACGCGAGTTGGGTGTATCCCATGAAAAGTTTGGGGGGAAGTTGGTGTTGGCGGGGCTGAAGTCGGAGGGGGTAATTGCTCGGATGCGGCGCGAGGGGTTGTGGTAATTGGTTCTGGGTGGAGTGAACGGGTGGGGGTAGGTGGAAGAGTGGGGAATGATCGCGGCAGGGCTACGTTACGACGTGGATCTTGAGTGGGACCAGTTTGCAGTGGATTGTCAACCACTTCATCTGGACCCTGGCGAAAGGGGTGTGAGTTCTGGTCGGGCGCTGCTGGGGGGGTTTGCGCACCTCGTCGATGAGGACCTTGTTGAAGATTACCAGGCCAAGGGGAAGGAGGCATTGATGGAAAATGTGGAGGAGGCACTGCCAAGGGATAAGCCGGCCGACGAACAACTCAGCAGGACCACAATCACGCACTGTTTCCGGTATTGTTCGGCGTTGGTCTTGGGACGTTCGAAGCAGAATCGTGTCGGTTCCTCTCGAACTCCTGGCCCGTTCCTGCCTTCGATATCGCCACCTCTAACTCCTCTTGTCTCTTTTCAATCCGTTCCAAAGCCTGCTTGAGTTCGGCCATCGCAGGGTCCCCGTTCTGGACATTTCCGCTGGTGGTCGGATTTTGTTGAAATGTTACCAACTCCGACCTGATCAGCACTACTTCGTCTACAACTCTGCCTATCTCCTTCTCCATGTATTCTTTCACCGGTGGGGGAAAGTCCTTCCAAAGCTGGGTCTTCATATCGTTCTTGAGCGATGGCCAATAGTAGCCAAAGCTGTTCTTCACTTCAGTCTGGATAGCAGTGCGGAACTTCTCCGAGTCAAACAGGTGTTCGCCCCTCAGCAAGTTCGAGAGCTGTTCGTAGTCATCCTTTGTAGCTTCGAGTCCCTCCTCCAGAGCCTCCAGTCTGTGCAAGCCATGTTCCGTGGCGTCAATGTTTGGGAGGGCGGTGGCAAGATCGTTTCTGCTAGCGGCAAGCTCGCTTTTTACGGTCGCAAGCTCATCTCTAAGCTTTTGGTTTTCGTCCACAAAGACGTTCATCCTAGCTTCCAAAGCGGCTAACCCGGGGTGGGGCGGTGGGGGCGGTGGGGGTCGAGGAGGGACGACCTCAGTGGCAGAGCGAAGCTTCGGCTCCGGCCGGCTCGGCAGCCTACGTTTTGGAGGGCCGACTCTTGCAACCTGACGGGAAGGTCCAGCGACTGGCTGAACAACCTGCAATCGTGAATATATCGACGCCTTGGTTTTCGCAATTTGACGTTGATGAGGGGCAAAACGGACTCGAGACCCGGGCAATCTGCGTTCGACGTTGACGACGGTGTAGTAGGGCAGTTTTTCTGGGTGTGGTGAGGGTTGCGAACTCGACGGGGGCGGATGATCCACAGAAGTTGGTGATTTGCTGTCGACCCTCTTCCGCCGGTGGGAAACAAACGACAAAGGCATTTCGTCATCGGAATCGTCTACCTCAATTGGGTCGGAGTCGACATGAGTTTGCGGAGGACTCGTTTCCTAAACCGGGAGTTGATAATCATTAATTTCAAAGTGGCTTAGGACTCACGGGTTCAAACAGAGGGTGTCGAATGGATGATACAGAGTGAGACTGGGAACGCATTGATTCGTCCACCAAGGATTGAGAGTCGGAACGAGCTGAAGCTCTCGAAGTTGAAACAACCTCTCGCCGTTTCCCTCGTTGCTTCTCCCTACCACGCATCCCGGCCCTAGTCTGCGAATTGTCGTCCTCGTCTTCGGGTGTTTCTGGAGCGGGTTTCCTGCCCAATACCGGAGGTAACGTGGTGATCAAGACACAGTCCATCCTGAGCCTCTTGAACGGTTTGGACTCCTGCGGTAATCGTTCACTTCTCCGGTCATCCGTTGATGGTCGAGAAGGGCGATCAGGCTCAGCCTTTGAGTTCAGTGGATTTGAGGGACGTTTCCGTTTACGCGAAGGGACTACTGTCACAACGGATCCGACGGGGGGATCCGAGTTGGGACGATGCGGAAGGCGTTGAGCCGGAGTCTCCTCCCTGGTTTGGGTGTTCGTAGACTCGGAGGCTGCTACCGAGACAGGATCCAGTTGGTCCACCTAATGGAGCACAGAACCAGATTAGAGTGACTTCTGTCTAAACAAGCCAACAGCTTACTTCCTCGGGGCTGGGTAGCTTCTTATCGTAGAATCCGAGTAATACCCGCTCACTCAGAGGTCGGGGAGTCTGGAAGGTTCGTGCGAAATACACCAACCGATGGTCGATCGAGGTCTTGTCACCCAACTTCATAGCCAAAAGTAAACCGGGAACCGCGGTCTCGTAACGTTTCTGGCGATTGGTGTGGATTGAATGCCATCTTCCGTAGGTCTTGTCGAGGTCGGCGGTCATAAGGGCTTCGGACGAGTGAATACCAGCTTCCAGAATGTGGGTGAAGCATTTCCCGGAGTGACATTCCTTGCACATGATTATTGCCCAGCCGTCTACAACGTGAGATTTCGCCCCTTTGCGACCGAGCGTGCACGACCTGGTGGTCTTCTGTGGAAAGGTAAAAATCGTTACCGTCCGATGGGAAACGGAACATACTTGAGTGTTCAAAATATCGCGCCTCTTCTCCAGTAAAAGCCAAGCAGCTTGGAAGGTAGTTGTCACGCTTTCGATCAGATGCCTGAGGAAGGGTGGTATTGGATTCCGGTCAACCGCGGAGAAATTATCGCAACCCACTGGTCAGAAAGCGCCTCGGGTTCTTCTTCATAATATCCGGCTTTGCGAGCTTCGGAAAGTTTGACCATGGCGTTGTTGCGGTTTCGTAGAAGATCCCTGAAGCTGCCGCTTTGCACTGGCTCCAAACCCCTGCACTTGCATGTCCTACCCTCGACGACACAGGTAGGGCAGAGACAAATCGGGTCCCCAGAACCACCTCCGGAGGAACACGATTCGCACTGAAAAGAAGACAGAAAGATATCTGCGCCGCAAAAGTCACATACTTGCCCATGGCCGCCGGGAGTAAAATTATTTGTGACCTGTCGTAGCCTGCGGTGATGAGTGCAATACTCTTGTTCAAGCACGTCGTCAAGTAGTTCGATCAGCCGGGCGACCTCCATACAGAGCGGGTTTACAGAATGGAACGTGGAGTCTGGAGAGTCATGTACTAGCGTTTCCAAAGCGGTGGTTCGTTGAACGAGTGTGTCGTAAATCGTCCGCTTTACGCGGTAAATCTCGGACCGACAGACTCTGGATGATTCTGGGTGAAAGGAGATGTAGGAATATACGAAACACCTTACCTTCTGTAGATCGGTAGCTCATGATACAACGCAATCTCAAGACTTCGTATTGACATTCGTGACCAGGAAGCTTTGATCGTTATTCCCCCGGCGTTAACAACCTGGTGGAAACTAAATGACATTCATTTGTACGTGTAGGTCAGAAGCTGAAGTGATTTGGCCACGTACCTCCGTGGTGGGACAAGAACGAGATCCCCTAGCTTTTGTTCCAAGATATACACGTCAAACGGGGCGCTCGCAAGCTCTTCAAGAGTGGCAACGTGATCCTCCCAATCCAGTTCGTGGCCGAGCCTTAGAAAATAGTCTGTGACAGTGCCACAATCCGATGGACTCGTCATGAACCAGAACGAAGAGCCCCCGTCCTCAGTGTAGCACATAACGTTTTGCCCGTAAGACGCGCAAGGGTCCTTGTGCAACGGCGTGACTGGAAAAATAGGTTCGTGTGAGAGACCTATAGACAAGACCGCGATGACCATACATACACGTGTCAGAAACTCCCAAGTAAGTCATGAGGGTTTCCACGGTCTCCGGGAGAATATCGCCGGTTGCTCCTGGTATGACCACATCGGGTAGAACCCCAGAGGTCTTGATCCAGGTTCTCCACTCGGGTGGACAGTGCATATCCTTGCCGTACAAGCGTTCGAGTTCTGGAAAAAACAGTTGGTTGAAATCGTGGGTGTAGGGGCGACGTGACATACCCCCTTGGTGTGCGGACCGCGGAGCTTTGCGCAAGCTGTCGATGAGCTCGGTGACGGACAATTCCCTATCTAACCTTTCACCGTGTACATTGCGAACTTCGACCGCTAAGACACAAAAGATTGGCACTTGCGATCCAAGCTGAAAATTTTGGGGCACACGCACTTTGTGACCCGTAATAAACCTCCAGCCATTGCGGGGTAAAGAACTCTGGCCAATCGAGATGACGGTGCAAGTCTTCCACCACAAGAGGGTCGTTACGCTGCTCGTAATCCTTGATCATTGACGCGATCTGCTCCGGTGTCCCAGAATTCGCTGGGATCCTGTCAACGGTTTTGAATCTTGCCCCAAACGCGAGCAAGCGCTCCAGAGTCCAATCTCTTGAGGTAACCAAACCATCTGCGGGGTTGTTGGGGGGGTCCATGTATATCCGTTTGAGAGGTCCCGCTCTGTCGCGTGCACGAACGACAAGAAACAAGAGTTGCGACGACGGAGATGATGGTGGTAAAGAGAGCGGAGAGGTAATGGCCGGAGTCGGTCACGTAATGCTCGATCAGGTTGACTTGCCTCCTTCGTCCATCTATGGCTCCATCTTCTTCAATCGCAGGTGACTCCGTCTACGACTTCTGGGAGGCTGTAACTTGCGCGAAATGCCACCTGAGATTCGTTCCGGACGGTGGTGGACCGCCGTTGGCCCCGTTCTGGATTACCGAGTGCGGCCATATTCTGTGCAATAATCATCTCAGTGGGTACACAGGAGGCCGATCCTATTGGACCCGCTTTGATTTTCAACTACCTCGAAGATGCAGATCAAAGTTGCTCGCACTGCGGGGACAGACCTATCAATCTGGCACCATTGCAGCGAGAGGTCAGTGATGACGAGCGAACCGCGCGGATTTTCATTTTTCTCTTGCCTGGTGCAGATGGAGCCGCCAATAAACGACTGGTTCAGGTCACTTCCTTACGCAATAGATTCGCTCGCAAATTCGGTCAAGGTTCTGGGTTTATTCTCACTGAAGAAGATTATGCTGCTCATCGGGTTTGTGTAGTTCCAGCAAGCGACAATGGGGTCGCTCCTCAGATATTACAGAGAGAAGATCCATAGACAGCGCTCCGTTATAGAACAGTTCAAGAAGGAGCGAACAGAGTTGACCGCTCTTCGCAGGTACGGGTAATCTAGGCAACCCGAGTCCATCCACTGAATGGTCCGTTCAGTATCAACGAGCAACTTCAACGGGAGAACGAATATATGCGCAACCAACTTGAGTATTCCGGTAATAGCGACCCCGGAGATTCCAGCAGGCCCGCAAAACGGCAAAGGATTGAATATCATGGGTGAGCCAGCCAGGTTTGTTTCCCACTTTTTGTTACAAACGCGTCATTAGCAGAAATTCGTTCTCGAGTCCACGAAGGATGAGCACTCCCGTTCGTCCGGACCGATTAACGTTTCCCCGAGATCACCAGGAGCCTGACCTTTCGCATTCGGATGATGGCTACCAGAACGACACCATACCACCGAATGAGCGACCGGGGTCAAGCCGGTTCCATCAGTTCGTCCATTGAGACTGTTACGGCATCAACTCACCTTGGTTGATAGGAAGTACACATACAATCCGCCCGGAACATCGCAGTTAAGGCAACAAACGGTGGACTCTCGCGACCAAACACATAAGATGCCTCGTCCAGATCAACCGCCCCTACCCTCGCAACAGCACCAAGCCCGCCGTCCCCACCACCATGGACATGGCCATACACACGCTCACCACACACACCATAAGGTTACGCTACCTCCTCCAACTCCACGACGCCACCCCGTGGAGACGCCGCGCTCATCTGCGATGCTCCCCCCTCCAGTCTCTACTTTTAAACCTGTGCCTCCTGTCTCCATGTCCCTGATGCCTCCCAACAAACCACTTGTTCAGCGATCTGTTCCAATGACCCCGACGAATGCACCCCAGAGATTCATCCCTCCTCCTTCGGTCTCTAGTCTCAACACCACTGCCAACCGACGGAGCGCTGCACAAGGTCACAGGATGCCATTCATACCTAACGGCGCTTAACAAGGCTTGCTAATGCTGTGTTCCCCTTTTCCTCCCGGCGGGTTTGGCGCCGATACCTGGCTTGCGTTTTTTATTTGTACACAGTTTCTTACCGGAATCCCAAGCCAAAAATGTCATTACCACCACTACGCATAGTAATACCACAACATGAGAGCTACGAAAAGCCGGATCCTTGACCCGTGTGAGTCGTCTTCTGGGCGATGGCCTAAGCTCATGTGCTGCGACCTGCGCTATGCCGATCAAAAGTGACCTAGAGAGCGCAGTTGCCTGGAGCAACGATCTTCACACCCCCTTGTCCTCTTTCTCACCACCTTTCCTTCTCTACTCCTGACCTATCCAAATTACCAGCTCAGATGGCTTACCGACAAACCCCAGAAGACCACAACCCGTACACCGGGAACCACCACGGAAGTCCCCCACAACAGCAGCAACAGTACCGTAGCGAGTTCAACGAGGGGTATGGCGGGTACAACAACGCCCGATACAACGATTCGTACAACGATGGACCCCATGATTCGTATGGCGACTACAATGCTTACAACAACCGTCAACCGCACCAGACCTACGACCAGGGGGGATACAATCAGTACACCGGAGTTGCTGGATATCGAGACGATGCGGATAGGATCACCCCAAGCCCTGAGGATGACCCGCCTGTGCCGCCGTCGAAGGAGAATACGCCGAGCGCGACGGTCTATGAGCACGATGACCAGGTGGCCCAGGTCAGGCCTAGGGGAAAATTCGCTGGCTCGTGAGTCGGTCTCCATGCGTATGCGATGTCGGCTGATCACTGGGGTCCCTCCTTGCAGGCAGAAAAGTTTCAAGAGTTGGAGAGCTGAGGGTCAAGAGAATCTGTGGAGTAGGGGAAGCCGGACCAAAACCTGTGGACGCTTCTTCTGCTGCACGGTGATGATTACCGCGTTCCTGATTATTAGTATCCTCCTTTCGCTCGCTTTGGTACGTTCTTGACTGAGTGGATTACCGCTGGTTATTACGATCTGATCACCGTCTCCTACAGTGGGTCAGGCCTCCGAATGTCATCGTTGCAAACCCCGTCCAGAATGACACTCAACCGGTGAGTCACGCGCGCACCAATCTACATCCATGCATCTCACAGGTTTCTACCTAGTTTACCTTCCAAAACGGTCAACTTGTCTTCAATCTTGGCGCGAACATAACGTGCGCCTCGTTGAATAATTCAACTATTTCTTGATGTTTATAGCCCGACAGAGTGGACAACCCCAACTACTTCGGCGTCGCTCTCAATGAGGTCGAGTTGGATGTAAGTACAACCCCCAATTCAAAAAGATCCTGACCTAACGAGAGTGCCCTGTAGCTTATCTATCCGATCAGCAACTACCCCGTCGGAGGCGGAGTACGAAGAGACATCAACATCAGATCCAATACTCAGACGAACTTCACCTTTCCCTTTTCGTTGAACTACAACGTCTCGGACACCTCTGGCACGGCGGTGCTGCAGGACATCGTGAGTAAATGCCGTGCCAACCAGGACCTGAAGGTCAACTACGAGCTCAAGGTCAGTAACTGGACGTCTCCCTTCCCAATGGACTTACTTACATTGTCTCCCAAAGCTTTCCATACGGATCATCGTCGTCTCGATCAGTCCAACAATCACCAATTCGTTCACCATCGGCTGCCCTATTGATCCTGCTGATATCGAGGTACGTACATCCCTCTGGGCCCTTTCGGATGGCTTGTGCCTGGACGGGAGGCTGACATTGGCCTGCCATAGAAACTACTTGGCGGAAACCTTAGTTCCCTGGGAAGCTTGCTCACCTAGATAATATCTTACTATCCATCCAATGTTTCTCCGTCACTACTTTTCCCACTCTTGCTTTCACCCCAAGGACATGTACCCTCTACGATTGTACCACTGCACGAAAAGTACCGCAAAATACAGTAAAGGCCGCCCCTCCCTGCTTCAGTCGGGAGTTACTCACCTCGGCCTTCGGATCTGGAGCGGACCGGTGATCGCGGTTCGATCAACCTGGAGTATCTCCAACTCCACTGCGTAGTTAAAATATGCCAATCCCAGTCCTACTCTCCACCTCCACACCCAAACAGATACTATGGTCTCGTCGAACCTCTTCTCCGACTATGGCCAACGCGACGATGTTTCCGGTAGGCCAACTATCCAGGAAGAGCGGAACATAGACACAGCCAACGTATTCGAGCACGCCTATAGGCATCTCGCGAATTACAGAAACTTATGCCAGGTATACCACGTGCGAGCGTACGAGAAACAGAATCCTGAAATCGATGCATGGGCAAACGACCTATTGAACACCCTGTGGACTGCAACTACCACTAGGGATCCAGGTTGGTACAAACTACTCCCGAGCTCTGTCTGGCTTCAAGTAGAACCGAACTGGTTTAACGAACCAAATATTTCAGAGCAGTGTCCGAGGATTGAATATGATATCGACCCCGCGACATCCTCCCTCCCGGCTCTCCCACCCAAGCCGGAAATGGACAATATCCTGACCACAATCATCCTTATCCACATTTCCGCAGCAAAGGGTTATTCCGCTCGCACGCGGGCGTACCTCCCACGTATCGGTACCGTAGACGAGAGTGCGATCGTCCACACTCTGAAGAACCCTGATGATGTGCTTGAAAAGGCACAGAAAGAAGCGGACGCCGCAAGAGACCAGGAAGCCAAGGCTGGAGCTCTTTGGAAGAAGGCCGGCATCGTGGTCGGTGCTGTTGCGGGTGGGGTGCTTATTGGGGTCACTGGAGGCTTGGGTACGGTATCCTCCGAAGCTTATCTCAGTTTCTGACTAATCTCCGTGCAGCCGCTCCGCTAGTTGGTGCTGGAATTTCGACAATCCTGGGCGCTGTTGGCCTTGGGGGAACTGCCGCGGGTGTTCTCGCGACAACTTTGGCTAGTTCGTCCATCGTCTGCGGTTCACTATTTGGTGCATACGGCGCCCACAGGACATCCACGATGATCGGGAGACACACCAAGGATGTGCAGGACCTCGCAATCGTCCCGGTTTACCCACCAAAAGATACCCTCTCCATTCGCATCTGTGTGAGCGGGTGGCTGAATACCAAGGACGATGTAGTGGATCCGTGGAAGATCTTTGAAAAGAACCAAGACACGTTCGCCTTACAGTGGGAGGTGGACGCTCTACTTGAGCTCTCAGATGCACTGGTGACACTTCTCCGAGATAAGGCAATCGGCTACATCCAGAAAGAGATCATCAAACGAACCGTTCTCGCGAGCTTGTTTGCTTCCCTTTCTCCTCTGGCGTATCTTCAGATCGGGAAGATCATTGGTGGGTAGACGAGAGTCGCAACTTTTGTGAGATGAAGAACTAACCCAACAATTAATTAAACTACTAAGATAACCCTTGGTCGAACGCCCAGGAGTTAGCGTCAAAGGCGGGTCGAGTGTTGGGAATCCTGTTGTCTCAACGAGTTCTTGGAACTCGACCCATTACTTTGACGGGTTACTCCCTCGGTTCACTCGTCATCTTCGAAGCCCTAAAATACCTCTCGACTCTCCCTCCATCGCAGACCACGCACTTGATCGACAGCGCGTATTTGTTCGGACTACCAACATCTACACGGGACGCCTTGTCATGGATGAAGGTCCGAGCTATAGTCTCGGGTAGGTTGGTCAATGGGTGGGTGGAACCCGAGGAAGACTATGTCTTGGCTATTCTCAGCCGGGCGAGCATGCTGACCGAGGGATCCTGGGGTGTAGCCGGCCTAGCGCCGGTTATGGTGAAGGGCGTCGAAAACGTGAAATGCGAAGGCGTCGAAGGTCATCTCAAGTGGATTGGGATGGTGGGCAGGTGCTTAGAGAAGTGTGGCGTCGATGGGATCGTCCGGCAAGAAGTGGAGAATAAGGTTACCGATGTTGGGAAACAGTTTGAGAAGATACATGGCGAGGCCGAGAGAGTTCCAGAGGACGCGACGGAGAAAGATGTGCTTTGGGTCAAGTGAAGACCTTCTATTCTACGTCTCGTGGTATACGTATAGCATAATTCCACATATCCGATAAACGTACTCTATTAAACACATATTTGGCGGGCTAGTTTGGCACGGATTTGGGGACCAAGAGGTTCGTACGGATCTTTTCAATATCTCCATCAGACAGCCCAATTCGATTCTTGACGTAGCCTTCAGCGGATCCGTATTTCTCGCGGAACTGGCTGAGGAACGCTGTGATCCACTCCGGTCTTGAGTGGGTATCAATAATTGGTTTCAAGAAACAGTCGTTCTGTGGACCCACTTCGAGCTAGTCATGTTCGTAGTGCCCTCCCAACTGTCACGGTAGATGTCGTGGGCTTTGAATCTCTCGACGAGGGCAGGGAGGGCGGGTTCGAGCCCGATCGTGGTGAGGGTGTAGTCTTTGACGATTTCTTCGTCGTCGACTCCCAGGAGCTAGTGCACGGTTGTCAGCACTTTGAAACCCAGTATTAACCCCAAAAACGTCCGTACCATGTGGATGACGGCAACGATTGTTCCTGTCCTGTCCTTCCCAGCTATCAGATATCAGATACCTGATCCTCGATAATAGATCGATAGAGTATTCAAACCTGTGCAATGGATTAGACAAGGTTCTTCTGGGTGATCTCGGATGTGGGTCAAGATTTTGTGGACAGAGTCCGTTCCCTTCTCCATGATTTCCATGTAGAGGTTGAGGAATGCCTGCCAGAAACCCGCGTCAAGGTCTCTCCCTATAATTGAAGAGAGTAAGAATACTCATACCCCCAAGGGATCGTCCTGGAATCCCTTGACCCTCCTCGCGAGGCTGAACGGATCGTAGGCCTCCGCGGATGAAACCGGGACTTTGACGAACCCGACGCCCTCGATGATCAACGGATCGGCTTTGTATCCCTTGACCTCCTCATCACTCCGCAGATCGAAAACCTTCCTGACGCCTAGTTCATCTCTCAGCTGGATGACTCCTTTCGGTGTGATCCTCGATGGTTCGCCGGCACGGTACAGATAACGAGGTTTGACGATGTGGTCGGTGTGGGAAGGTAGATGAGACGGCTGCCCGCCGGCGTCGCGGAGGTTGATCACGCCCTCTGCCTGGACGAAGGGCGGTTCAGTTAGCTTTGGGTTCATGATTTTTAAACGCGGTCTCGATGGGTCTGGTGGTTTTAGATCACGAGTCTGGCGCTGGGGAGACACGTTGGAAATCCGATTGGTGCGATCCACCAAACCTCTCTGGGGTTCGGTCGCTGTTTTCGTGAACCCTTAAAACCAAAAGGGCCCCAGGTGAGATGAAAGGTCCCTGGACCCTTGTCATTGGTGTTCCACTTATGGACCATTTACCTTGGCTTGAAACAGGTTTATGCAAAACATTCATGTCGGTTTCTCACCGATACGAGCGGGTTCGGACTGCATCGGAGATGCAAACTTCCTCCAAATTTTCTCTCCATCTGGAAATATCTTGCCGGTGGTGCAGCCCCGACAAGTGGACCCTCTCCTTCGTTATGCAGAATCCCTACCACAGTATTGTTGTGCGATGGGTGGGATTGTATAAAAGGAGCGGGGGGAGTTTGTTTCGGGCATGGCCCATCACGAACCCGATACGCCTGGTCTCTCCAGCCTCTCGTCCTGTGAACAGGGGCGAGGGGGATACGTTGTTCTCTGCAAAGAACTATCGCCGGTCAGGTGCGTACCATTATTTTGGCTGATTCCTCGATGTCCTTATTTTTGCCGCATATAGACGGATATCGAATGGATTTGAATCCCAAACCCAGCAGACCCGTGTAGCCGTAATGGAGACGCCCCCCAACGTTTCGGCTAACCCACCCCACAACCAAGGGGTCTCCATCCATCCATGTCATGGGGTGAGTATACGGCCAAGATCGCGATTCCACGCGCTAAACAGGCTGTGACGCAAGGATCGCTGGAGACGGGTGGAATATCTGATAATTTGCAGTCTCTGCTTGTCAGCCGCTATTTGTGAGTTCGCATATGGTGGGATATCTTTCCCGAGGTAACTCACCACACGTTCAGCAACTTTCGCCGCTATTGTGTTGGAATTCTTTCAGGCCGGATCAGTGATCTCCGGTGGCATCCAAGCAGTCGTCCTGGCGGTTTTCTCTGCCTCTCTTGCATCTTATGTCTGTGTTACCGGCGCGGTTATCTTCAGGATCTGCAAGGTCCAAACAGATAGCCGGTTGGCTCCGCAAGCACATTTTGATGCCTATCACGGATCGGTTACAGATGCAATCGGGGGGTGCGCACTGTACCAAGTGATTCTCCTACACATCCTTCGGGCATTTTCTCAGCCCCACGATGGACAGAATGTAGTAAGTGATCCTTGAATGAGAGCCTCGTCCACTAACGTCGAATTTCCACAGCTCGATTACACATACCAAGGTACCCTCCATTTGCCTGCCTCTCCTGATTCTCGTTTGACTTTTTACCAGTAACGACTTTTTTTTTGGTATTCGCATGGATTACACACTGGTGCAGTGGTGCTCGGCACGCCCGAGCAGAAAGCACCGATAAAGAATCAACTGCCGTTCAGTCGAGGAGTGGCCGTTGTGTGGGCACCGGAGAGGCAAACCACCAGGGATTCCTGGGAGACGCCTCCGACACATTCATCCATGTCGATGATGTGGAAATGGCTGGTTTAACTCCGGCGGTGGGTTGAGGGCGGTTTCGCAGACTCCTATTAGGGTCGATTCCCCAGCTTTTATAGTCACACCAAAATTCCTCTCGGAGCCTCCAGACAACGTGCTTCTATTCAATCACGAACATTTCTTTTTATAAATAATCACCGCTTCCATATATTGCTGTATGCACAGAATAAGGTGTGCCAGTCTGTTGAACGGGATGGAACAGTCGTCGTAACAGATATCCGTGTAATGCTTCCTTGGCTCAGTCGGTAGAGCGTCGGTCTCATAGTCCATATGAGCCTGGAATTCCAGGAGCAATCCGAAGATCGCCAGTTCGAGCCTGGCAGGGAGCACTTAATTTTTCTTTCCTCCACGACCCGCCCATACGATAACATTGAGGCACCGTACCACTTGCTATGGTACCCTATCCGCTACAAGAGAACGGAAAGAAAACGGCAGCGAGGTCCACCTTGAAATACTGTCCCGGAGACTCGAATTTGTCGCCTGAACCTGCGCTGGTCGCCGTGGAAATGATGGTATGACCCATCGATGAATGAACAATAGACGATCCTGACGGGCTGCTGACATCTTCGTTGAGCGGAGTGGTGGATTTCACACCTTCGGGCGAATTATTTCTGTCCCCCATCCGCATATCCATTCACCGGTCGAAAATCAGCTGCGTCCTGTGCACATACTAGGGGTTAACACCCCCGGTATAACCATTGACTTCCCGTGTCCTGGACGGGTTGACGAGTGACACCCCCCTCCCGGTCTTGATCTTGGTAGAGATGAGAGTTTATGCTTCGCGGGGATGTACCCGTCCTGGTGAACCAGGGGTCGACAAACCGTTCAGTTGTGCTATTGGAAAACGAGTCCAGGGTGTTCGGATTCGCCCCAAAAGCGATGATCACGCCAGCAGACTGGTTTGTGTCAGAACCCCACCAGAGGATATGACCGTCCGTCATTGGGAAGATCTGTCGAGTATTTATCGCATTAGTGTACCCGGGGAAGTGAAGATGTTGGTAAGTCAGGAGGGCGAGTATCCGCGAGTCCACCAAAGGGCCCCCCGCAGAATCGGCCAACGCCGGAGGCAAGTTGATCACCTCGAACTCCAGGGAGGAACATATCCAAGGGTGATCAATTTGGGTTCAGCACCGGTGCACCTGCCGCAGTGAAGCTGAATATTGTAAATCTTGTCTCACCAGTTCGTGAGGGTTCTCCGGAGGTGGGATCGCTGGGAAACGCTACGATACCAACGTGCGTTCACCCGAGTGAGACCTTGCCACACTTATACCCTGACAAACACCATTTTGTGCATCACCCTTACAACACCCTCTACATGAGATGTGAGATGCGCACGGCGGGTTTGATGGTCCCAAGCATGATGCATGATGAGTGATTGTATGCTCTCCAGATGCTGCCTGTATATACTTTCCATTTCGAGACCCGACGAAGCCTTTGGACAACATACCCAAACAACGCGCCACCCTCATCACCATCCCCTGTATCTCTCACCCAAACGCAACTAAACGATGCCACCTCGACCATCTACTAAACGACCCGCTTCCGAGACTTTCGCTTCGTCCTCTAAAAAAACGCGATTCCTCGATCCCGATGAGGATCCTGCCAATTTCTCCGAACAGGTCGAATCTAATCTCGAGGATGACCCTCGCACCCGCCGCAAAGGTCGCGTCCGCACCGAAGGTTACGAATCCGATTCTAGCGACGATGGCGAAGGTGTAGTCAACAGCCGAAAGCCCACAAACGATGCTGAGGAAGACGACGATGATATGTTCGCCTCTGTCGCCGCTGAGGAGAAAAAACCTGTGGAGAACGCCAAGAAGGACAAGAAAAAGTTTCTAAGGCTCGGGGATATTGAAGGCCAGGAGTTTGGTGGGAGCGGCCTAGGCGATGGATCGGAGTCTTCAGAGTCGGACGAGCCAGAGGACGAAGACGACGCCGAAAGGAGGAAGAAAGCCGGGATGGGATATGAAGTGTCTTCATTCAACATGCGGGAGGAGATGGAGGAGGGTAAATTCTCCGCGGACGGATCGTACGTCCGGGTATTCGACCCTCACGCCGTTCATGATCGATGGTTGGAGGATACGGACGAGAGAGCGATGAAGAAGGCTAGGAGAGTTCGCAAACAGAGGGAAAAGCAGGAGAGGGAGAAGCAGGAAGCAGAGGAGAGGGAACTGCAGGATATGGGTGGGAAGGTCGCCATCGAGATGCAGCTATTGACCAAACTCAAGAAGGGCGAAACGGTTTTGGAGGCGTTGCAGCGGTTAGGGGCGAATAAAAGCAAAGGGTGGGGATTTTTATACGCTGCGCAGACGTTCGACTTTTCACCGCTTTTGTGGATTATAGACCAAAGGTCAAGGGGAAGGCCGCGGAAAAGGTCCCCGCCGACCCCATCTCTGACGAGATAAGCCTCATAACCCACCTCGCTTCGACTATCATGTCGTTGGGTGACACCGAAATCTATTCCAAAACCTACGAACAAGTCGTTCGCTCTATTCGCTCGTCCGGTGATGTCGAACCTACCTGGGAACCACCATCCGTCGACGTCAAGTATGAATACAAATGGGTCGGGGCAACGGACGGCCAGACGTTCGGTCCCTTCGGCGAGGATGATTTGAATGCCTGGTTCAAGGCTGCTTACTTCGGTTCGATGGGCGAAAAAGTCAAGGTTAGGAAGGTTGGAGGGGAATGGGGAGACTGGGACCAGATCGTGTCCTGAGTATTAT
>Ga0307515_10006594_pt1 | contig 23162 bp, 24 predicted proteins | sample 17_EM_MG_FD_194513 | JGI IMG/M metagenome (GOLD analysis project Ga0307515, IMG submission 194513) | Populus trichocarpa ectomycorrhiza microbial communities from riparian zone in the Pacific Northwest, United States - 17_EM | ecosystem: Host-associated > Plants > Roots > Unclassified | place... | reverse complement strand
GAGTTCTGTAACAACCCGCTTGGCTAGGTTTTAAAAAAACTATAATAATGACAATAACAATTGTCAGAGTTATGGTGATAAAATACCAAGACAATTTGTTCTATCTATAGTTTATTTTTTTTAGTTTAACGTTAGTGTCCAGGCCAGCTTGCGCGCACCTCGACTAATCCCAAGGGCCCTAACATTAACGACTATGTAAGCCTCCAGTGGCTATCATATGAGCAACCACATGGCTCGAACATGAGACCACAGAGGGAGCAAACCTTTTGATCCTAAGCTCTTACCACTGGTCCACCACTAGATAGTTTCGTATAGTTTTTATTATTTGTTTTTGTCTTCTTGGAAAATAAATAGAGAAGTAATCCTGTCGGATATTTTTTTTTATAAAATAATAAAAATAATCACCACTCGCAAATCGCAATTTCTAAAAATCATTATGTTTGACTTGAAAACAAATTGACAACCTGTTGTCAATTTTTAATATTTACAATTTTTTTCAAACAACAAAAATTGAAAACGATACCAAATGATCCTAAGTTTTTCAAAGCAAAGCAATAGAAAATACACTTCCTTCTCGTAATCCATAAAATTATATTTTTTTTATTATTTCCTTTTAGAAAACACAGCTCTAAAGTTTTGTTTATATATATATATATATATATATATATATATATATATATATATATATATATATTTACAATATAAAGAAAAACTAGGAATTTGGCGCACCTAAAAAAACCGCACGTGCCAGACAAATGACTCTCGTGCGGTGGGCTCCCGGGGCTGAGGGCTCGGTTACTAATTGCAGAAGGAACTCCCCCATTGCCTATTGAGGGTTTTATTTACTTCAACATTTGAGAGAAAGCACCTACCTCTCTATGTGGATCACTCTCTGCTGTTATCATTCCCTGCAATTCCCTACTCGTATTCGACTTTCTGGTAATCTTATCCTTTTCCCTGCCCCTCATCGTCTCTATCTTTTATTCCTCTTTGTCGCGAAAAAAGCTTTTCACAAAATTGAATTCTCCAGCAAAATCGTCGCTCATAAAGCTGAATTTGAATCTTATCACTAGTCTTCTTCACAAGAAAATTCAATTAGTAGTTTTTTTGAGATGTTAGGTTATGTTTTCGTGTTTGTGTGCGTGAAGTAGGGTTAGTTTTTTTAGTATTATTTTTAATTTTAATAGATTTTGGGAGTCTTTCGATCTTCATATAAATTCAAATTTTCATACTTCCCTATTGTTCTCGAATTTGATAAATTAGTTTATAATTGTATGTAAAATTGTTTTTTCGAAAAAGCCCAGTGTAATTGTTTAATTAATATTAATTCTTGATTTTTTCTAACTAGATTTTTGAAGCTGAAATGAGATGACGTCTTCACAATCTTCACAAAATGTGGAGTTCGAAGCGGCGAAGTTTCTTCACAAACTCATTCAAGATTCTAAAGATGAGCCGGCAAAACTGGCTACAAAACTCTACGTGGTGTGTGTCTTATATTTGTTTTTACTATGTTTGAACTTTGGGTGGTAATTATGTTTATACTTATTATATTTGCGTGTTTCAGATATTGCAACACATGAAATCAAGCGGGAAGGAACATTCAATGCCGTATCAAGTAATATCAAGGTGGAATATTTTGGCTGCGTATGTTTTTTATTGTTGTTTTTAAAGATGCCATGTTTCTACTGCTTAGTCACTGTAGAAGATTCTGGGATTGCTGAACATTTATTCTTGTCATGTCTAGGCTGATTTATTAAATTAAGCTAGTTGAGGTGATAATTAATAGTAACTGAGTTTACGAGAAGACAGGGATTTTGTATACTTTCTCTTTAGTGAGATTGTAACCCGATTCCTTTTAAAATCTTGATTCAGGAAGTGATGACCATATGCCTGGCCATTGACTTCTAATATGTCGTCTGGTTACTAAGATTGCAGTGGTACAACTATGGTAGAAAAGTTAAAGATATATATTGAGATTTTACAGCTTGTTAAGTCCCAAGTTTCTTGTTTCAGAATGAACTTTAGTTCGAACCCTGCATTCTCAACACAAGTGTGCTCCAATGTTGAAACATTAAACTTAAATAGAATAATGTTTGCAGCCGGGGGCTCTTTCCTTTATGGATATGTTGTTACTAGATAATCTGTACTCAAGTACCATAGCAGTAAGTTGGTTGCGCAATTCACCATTGGATTTCAAGACTATTCTGAGCGGTTTCTTTTCAGACTCTCTCTGGTGCACCTGTTTTTATCTCTCTATCCATGTTTTTTTTTGGTCATCTGGTATACCACCAGTTCTGTCTGATCTGTCATCGTCACAGTTATGGTAAAAGTTTCAACTCTTTAATATTCCACCATTTCTATGTGTTCTGTCATAATCACAGTCGTGGTTAAAATTGCAACCCCTTAGTTGAGATTCTTCTTTTCACAACGTGTTCTCGTGGACTGGTTTCTCTGACACATTTTTTCTCTGACACATTTTTCCTTAAACTAAGGGCCATGGAGACTGTCATCAATCAACATGGTCTTGATATTGAAGCTTTGAGGTCATCACGCCTTCCATTGACCAGTGGAACTCAAATGGGGGATTCTTCGACTGCACAATATGGAGGTAACATGATCTTGTTCAAATTGCTTCAGTCCTCTCTGGTGAATCTTTTTATTATAGTTATTGTGTTTGGGTGTAGCATATTGAATTAATCATTACGAAATATACCCTCGTGCAGGATCTTCACAGGCAGTTGGAGTTGGGAAAGACTCTAAAGCAGGATCGGCTGAAAATGAGATATCCAAAATCGACACCTTTGCTTCCAGCAGGCCTCCTGTTGGCCCAGGCACTGCAGGCCATGATTACTACCAAGGATCTGGAACTCAAAGGAGCAGTCAGTCATTTGATCATGAAAGTCCTTCTAGTTTGGACACCAGGTCTGCCAATTCACAATCCCAAGAAAGAGGAGTGAATCAAAAAGATGGTAAAAAGGCTGCTGCTAAGAGGAAGAGGGTTGATTCATCTCTGCACTCAGAAATGCATGGCGACAACCCCCAGCAACTTAATCCACGCAATACCATAGTCAATCCAAGGAGGGGGAAAATGAACAAGGTTGACTCTCCAGGGGGTTATCCAGTTAGAGGTGGTGAAAATACCAGCTTTAACAAGGTTCCCAATAGTGGCCAGCTGGAAGTTTCGTCTTCTTTTGTGTCCGCAGGACAACAGCAAGGGGGCTCTCTTCCATCTGCACATGAAAGTCTCACTTCTAGGGGGATGTGGAATCAAAATAAAGCTGGGTTACCCCTTGAAAGATCCCATATTCCGAGGTTCTCTTCTAATGCTGTTTCTGGCAATACAACGGCAGAAATTCAATTGCAGCAGTCAGCAATTTCATCTCTTGGATCAAGTAAGGATTAAAGTAAACTATCTAATTAAAGGAACATGGCTGGATAGAAAACATATTTTTGGTCTTTTTTGGTGGGAAAAGCAGGATTTGTACCAACCTTAACTAGGTCCGAAATCGGTGAGGAAAAACTTAAAATTGAATCGCTTAGGTTTTTTTATTTTATGGAATGATGTCTTCTGTTCTGCAAGGAACTCAATGGAATGATTAACTTTTGTTGGGGGTTCAAGCATTTCTCATGAAAGACACTAAACATTTTATTTAAGTAATTCTCGGTTAGTGATATGGTACTTGGTATTACTGATGTTTTAGGTGCTTTTAGCAAGGTTCATGGAGGGATGCCTGTCACTTCGAATCCAACAGGGCCCATGGGGGAGCTAGGATTTGCAGGTCCAGTTCAATACAGTAGTTCTGAACATCAGAAACATGGACTGACAAAGGGTGCTGTAGCTAGTTCTGCCGAGAAAACATCAGAAGGCCACTTTTTTGCTGCTAACCGAGTGGATGACTTTCCAACTTCACTTTCAACTGGAAAGATTTTAGAAAATGGAGGCAGTTCGAACATGTTTGCAGAGGCAAGTAAAATTGTCCAGGTATTTATGTTTTTTTTCCCCTCCCCATAATACCATTATGGCTATCCATCTCTAGACAAAATGAAAGCTTGTTGAATAATAGTCTTCGGACTAGTCTGTTTTGGCTTTCATTTGTTTGTGCTGTACAGTCCATGCTATGACAGATTGGCAGGTGTTAATTCATTTTCTCTCCTGCAGTGGTGTATAGCATTTAATGTTGCTCTAATAATTTTAGAATTATGAAATATAATGTCTCATCATGCATCATTTATGATCATGATTCACAATATTCTGTTCTGAGCATGAAACTCTGTTATCTGATTTGTTATGTATTGGCCCTCCTCTTCTTTTTGATGTTCTCTCTCATCACCAGGGTGGCAGGCAAACTAGTAATTCAGAACTGACAATGATTAGATCAACATCCCCTAGAGATGTGGGAAAATCTCCTGTTTTCCAGGGTTCTGCCTTGTCTGGCATGCCTTTCAATGAACAGCAGCTGAGACAACTCAGAGCTCAGTGCCTTGTCTTTTTAGCATTCAGGTGGATAGCACTGCTCCTTGAGCTTGTACTTGTCCTTCTAGTTGTGGATACATGCTGAGAACTCTTTCTTTTGCTCTACTGGTTTTAATTGTTTTTTTTTTCCTCCTGGTTTCTCTGTCACAGAAATGATTTGATGCCAAAGAAACTTCATCTGGACATAGCACTTGGAAATGCCGTTTCTAAAGATGGTAAGAACTCATGATTAAAGGTTATCATGGACGGTACTACTTGGCCATGCTAGTAGTCCTGGCTAAATTTGCTAGGTTTTGGACAAGGAATCTTGCTTGTTAATCCAAGTTTGTGGCTGGCCTTGACTCACAAAATTCTGCGAAGGCTGGCTTAACTTGTGTTTAAGATTGTTCTTGGGCTTTATAAGTAAGCGTTGGTGGGGCAAGGCTTTGGCCAAGGCATCATGCCTCCATGACAGCCTGACCTGGACCAGGGTCTCATGATCAGTTCCACTTGATCTATTTGCTATATATTTTCAATTGTTGTTGCATTTATTATTTTCTTGTTTTTGTTATTCAGCAATTGTTTTTCACTTGGTGATAATCAGGTGGCACTTTGGATGGTCCTCGGAAAGAGCTGATTGATTATAAAGGAAAGGCACAATCTTCTAATGAGTCGACCAGCATTCCTGAGGTTTTAATGTCATGTGGAAGGCTGAATAATGCAAAGGAATCTGATAAAGTGCTTCCAGGTTCTGGGGCAAGATTCGTGGATGGAAACTATGTCCCCAAAGAAGCTGATACACTGAAAATGGTGGAGGACCCGCCTTCTGACCCCTTGATTCTTGCAGATGAAAGGAAATATCTACTCTCCACAAGAAAACCGGATGCTGAAATGCAAAGCCAAGAAGCAGTGGAATCACAGGGATTTTTCCCTTCTGCAATGCAGCAGCCTGATTCAGCAAGGGGTGGTTTACTCTTGAGTAACCCTGTGGACGGCATGGACAACACCTGTCTGCATGTTGGAAAAACTGACCATGCTTCTTCAACATCATTTGTAAATAAGCAGGCAAACCTTGAGGCAGTTAGCTGGACTGGCATTGGCAATCAATCCCTTCCATTTCGCTCTGTTCAGCTTGGGTTGGTTCCAGACAGAAAAGATAATGCTTCTAGTCAGTTTCACAGTCTTGGCAACAGTATTGCTTCAGGTAACAAATCTGGTTATAACGGTTTCTATTGCATTTCACTAAATGAGCGTTGGGATCCTAGATCAGGTGTTGACAATGATCATCCCACAGTGGCTCTAATGAAGGATGCAGATGGTGTGATGAAACACTTGCCTTAGCAGGGGATTTGACTTTCTAGAACGAACAATATCCTGTGAACTGCTTTTGTGATTCTCATGCCATTTCTGTTAATTTTTGTGTGCAGATGATTCAAGGTTATCCGAATTTCAAACAAGATACGCTCCAGATGGGTACAAGGTTGTTCCAGTTGATGTTTCATTAAGAAATGGCATCTCTTTTACAACAGAACAAGATGATGAAGATAAGTCAGCTTCTACTGATTCACAACCTTCTCCAAAGTACACCATGTCAGAGAAATGGATTATGGATCATCAGAGGAAGAAACTTTTAACTGAGCAAAATTGGGTTCTAAAACAGCAGAGAACAAAACAAAGAATCTCTACTTGTTTTTACAAGTTAAAGGTTTGTTTGAAGATTTCTCCTTAGTTGCTTGGTGCTTTGCCATCTTATTGTCATTACCAATTCTCCCTCTTGCTCCTTTGGGTTGGTTTTTACTCACATGCTTTGTTCCCCTTCCTATATTTACCACACAGGAAACTGTTAGCTTTTCCAAAGACATATCTGCAAAAACGAAAAGTGTAATAGAATTGAAAAAGCTTCAGCTATTGGAGCTTCAACGCCGTCTAAGAAGGTGATTATTTTCCCTAATTTTGCTATATGTTTTTAGCTTGTGTATGTTTTATCTTGATTTGTCATCAGACCATGATGTTTATCACATGTCTAGCTGATTTAGTTGCTTTGTTTTGTTTAAGTTATTGTTTTCTTTGACACCTTGTTTTTGTGTAAATTTGGGCAGTGATTTTCTCAATGATTTTTTTAAGCCTATCACAAATGACATGGATCGATTGAAATCATGCAAGAAACATAAGCACGGCAGGAGGATCAGACAACTTGAAAAGTACGAGCAGAAAATGAAGGAAGAACGACAAAAGAGGATACGTGAAAGGCAGAAGGAGTTCTTTGATGAGATAGAAGTTCACAAGTATGTTTTTCTTGGGGTTGACTTACTTCACTTACCCCCGCTTGCCTCTGCTTTTAATTTTTTAACTCTTTTTTTTTTTTAAATGCTTTGTGTTGGATGTCTTCTTCTGTCCAATGGCTTGCATCAATTAAAATATCCTTCTTTTTTGCACTGTTTACCGAAATATAGGGAAAGACTGGATGATGTGTTTAAGATTAAGAGAGAACGCTGGAAAGGTTTCAATAAATATGTCAAAGAGTTCCATAAAAGGAAGGAGCGTATTCATCGGGAGAAGATTGACAGAATCCAGCGTGAGAAGATTAATTTATTGAAAATCAATGATGTTGAGGGGTATCTGCGAATGGTGCAGGTTAGATTTTGCTTACTAGATTTTCTGATGTGGGGCTGGTATCCTATGCTCACTCCTTTTGCTCATTGCACAGGATGCAAAATCAGACCGTGTTAAGCAACTACTGAAAGAGACGGAGAAGTATCTTCAAAAGCTGGGATCCAAGCTACAGGAAGCAAAGTCTATGGCAAGCAGATTTGAGAATGATATGGACGAGTCACGAACTGCTACTGTTGTTGAGAAGAATGAAACAGCTGCTGAGAATGAAGATGAAAGCGACCAGGCCAAGGCAGGCTGCTTGGCTTTCTCTGGTTTTTTTTGTTTTTTTTGGGGCCCATTCTATGTTATATTTTGCTTCCTTATTTTTTCTCTCATTTCATGTTTGTTGATCTGCTTTGCAGCATTACATGGAAAGCAATGAGAAGTACTATTTGATGGCTCATAGGTAGGAATACCTGTTGTTATCTTTTCATTAATTTTTTTTGTTGATATTATTTGCTGCTTAAGATTGGAGTTTTATATCTGATTGATATTTGACAGTAGTTTCCCTTTTCACCTTCCTTTTATTTCGGTGCTTCTTTGTATGCATTACGCATTAAGGTTCACTGTCTTTTTCTGCACTTGCTTAAACAATTTATCTTTTATGAAAAGAGAGTGTATTAAGTTTACCATTTGATATCATGTCTGTTGGGGGCTTCAGAGCCTTTTCCTATTTCTTGTTTCTATTTTGCTTACCTTCAAATGTTATGATGTTCTCCTCTACTGTTGGAGCTACAAGGTTGTCTTTTGACACTGAATTTCTTGCTAGCTACTCTCCTGTCTCTTTTTTTAATTCAAATTTTATGTTATTTTAAAGTTTATTTTTTATTTATTTTGGACATTGTTTTGTGCAGTGTAAAAGAAAGCATTGCAGAACAGCCAACTTGTCTCCAGGGCGGAAAATTAAGGGAGTGAGTAGAACCTATGTTTCTCAAATACTGCATGTATCATTCGGTGTAATGATAAGGATATTATAGAATGTTAATTGATCAGACGCTAATGATCCTTTTGGAAGACACAGATTAAGCTTTCTGCGGTCATTCTCCAGCTTTAAATTCTCAAGTTGTGGTTTTGATTCAGGTACCAAATGAATGGACTAAGGTGGTTGGTTTCATTATACAACAATCATTTGAATGGCATTCTTGCTGATGAAATGGGTCTTGGGAAAACTGTTCAGGTACAAGTGCTCTTTGAATTGTTGTAGTTAATATATCCTTTTCCTTCTGTCTAATGCTGTACAAACAAACACATCATCCAAAGATTTTCATACAAAGTAATGTGGCAGATACCTTTTCATGTTTGATCAATTTCTATGGCCCTCATATAATCTGTTACGACTTGCCTTGTCAGTTTGTATTAAGTTTTCTTTGTTGTCATACTGTTTCCTTGTTGTATATTCCAGTAATCTAGCAATTCTTTTCTTTTGGTAGGTTATTTCTCTAATATGCTACCTGATGGAAACAAAAAATGATAGAGGGCCTTTCTTGGTGGTTGTACCTTCTTCAGTTTTACCTGGCTGGGAGACTGAAATCAATTTCTGGGCACCTGGAATCCTTCGAATTATCTATTCCGGGCCTCCAGAGGAGAGGCGCAGGCTATTTAAGTAATAATAAACGGATACAAGAGACTCTATTTTTCATAGTCCCTATTGTTGAATTGTAAGTGTAAGTGCAACCATTATTTTGTTTTCAGGGAAAAGATTGTGCATCAGAAATTCAATGTCCTTTTGACGACTTATGAATATCTGATGAACAAGCATGATAGACCGAAACTGAGCAAGATACATTGGCACTATATAATAATTGATGAAGGCCATCGCATAAAGAATGCTTCTTGCAAATTGAATGCTGAATTGAAGCATTATCAGAGCTCCCACAGGTTGTTGTTAACTGGAACACCACTACAGGTAACAAATTTTCCTCCTTTGTTCTGTTCTGTTCTTTCTTGGATTGATTGTTTATATTCTTTCTGCACATTGGTTTAAAATATATAAAGGGTCTTCCCTTGTTACAGAATCATTCCTTGTACATTTGTCCTTTGACATTTTTCTGAAGATTTGATTTCTAATTCGATTTTATTGTTTTCTCTTGTGCAGAACAATCTTGAGGAATTGTGGGCACTGCTCAACTTTTTGCTACCTAACATATTTAATTCATCAGAAGACTTTTCTCAGTGGTTCAACAAACCGTTTGAGAGTAATGGTGATAATTCAGCCGATGAAGTAAGCATTTTGACTTGTTCTATTCTATTTTTGAGGAGTTTCACTTTATTGTGAGCTTTTTTTCTGCTGATATTACGTAACCATCACTTGCTGTGTGCATGTGCAGGCCTTACTTTCTGAGGAAGAAAATTTGTTGATTATAAACCGTCTCCACCAAGTTCTTCGACCATTTGTACTTCGGAGACTGAAACACAAGGTCCTTAAAATTATTGTATATTATGTATACTGAAAAACCTGAATGTATGCATACCAAATATCACAAGGGATTTTTTTTTTGTGTGGTCAGACATGAGAATTTGGTTTTGGGATTTATTCTCATATTTTTGCTTGCATTCTCAAATTCATTTGTTAGGTTGAGAATGAGCTGCCCGAAAAGATTGAGAGACTTGTTAGGTGTGAGGCTTCTGCATATCAGAAGCTTCTAATGAAAAGGGTGGAAGACAATCTTGGCTCAATTGGAAATCCAAAGGTCTCCTACCATACATTTTGTTTCCTTACTTTTAATGGTTTTACTTCATGAACAGTAGGCGCTAAAAAGTAATACCATTATTTAACAGTGGAAGACTTATCTTATGCAGGCTCGATCAGTGCACAACTCAGTCATGGAGCTTCGTAACATATGCAATCACCCATATCTGAGCCAGCTTCATGCAGATGAGGCATGCTCTTCTCTTGTTTGTCTTGGCTCATTTGAATCTTGAAACTCTCAAGGAAGAAAGAAAAGAAATTCTGTTATGATGATTTCTGTTCATCTTTTTGAAAATACTTATGCCTTTTTATTATTCCTTTTGGGAGCTGAACCTGGGTTAAAGATCTTATGTCTCCATTTTGATACCGGTTTGCTTTTTCTCTCATAAACCTCAATATGGAATTGCCTTTTGCAGGTTGATACTTTGATACCTAAGCATTTTCTGCCACCAATTATTAGACTTTGTGGAAAGCTTGAGATGCTAGACCGATTGCTACCCAAACTGAAAGCAACAGACCATCGGGTATGGATATCCTTGTATTAATTCTGCCACTTAATGTTTGCTTGAAGTTCGTTTTGTTTCTTGAGTAAATTGTACTAGTTCCTGGCAGGATTGTTACAATTTTGCTGTAATTATTTAGAGCTGGATTTTCATAAAGTATGATACTCAAGGAGGCTTTGTTGTTATTTAGCATGTGATGTTATTCAGGTGGATTGCTTTTTATCTTCTTTTTTGTTTGGGGTGGGGGGTGGTTTGATTGTTGAGATTTTTCTCTAAAATGGTTAATTTTGGTTAAATATTCAGGTGCTTCTAGATTTTCTCCTGTTACCTCTTCTTAATTTTGTTAAAATGCATGCTAAACATCTCAATCTTGTTTTCTTCATAATAGAAAGTACTGTTGATTTGTGCACTTCTATTACCATGCACTTTAGTTTTGAATCTGGTAATATTCCAGTATTGAGTATTTGCCATTTGCTGGGTCCATACAGGTTCTTTTCTTTTCCACAATGACTAGGCTGCTTGATGTCATGGAGGAGTATCTTACCTGGAAACAGTATCGATACCTTCGCTTGGATGGTCATACTTCTGGAGGTGACCGTGGTTCACTCATTGACAGTTTTAACCAACAAGATTCTCCATATTTTATTTTCTTGCTGAGGTGATCATCTTGTCATATGTACTTGATGTTTAGATCTTTCATTCTAACCAACCAGATTTTCCCTAGTTTATGCTTTTGTCCTGGTGATTCATTATCATGTATGCTTGGTGTTTTAGATGCTCTTTTTGGTGTTTACCAGGGCGTGGTAGTAAGGTAGTTATGTTAGGGGTAGAACATTGGAAGAGATTGAGATAGGAGAGGGAATTTTTTATTTTTATTTTTGATGTTAAAATTATTTTCTATTGGGGAGGCTGGTAATTGGAGATTAGCATATTGCAGGTGGGAGGGAATTTTGGTTTCTAGATGTTTAATAATTTGCATTATGTACCTTTTCTCGCCTCTTCTTAAAATAGAGAGTACACATGGAGATGGGATATTGGAGGAGGGAATCCATGTATATTGTGACCGTATGGTACTCCAACAAGACATAATAAGTTGAATGTGTACAGCTTATTGTTTCACTTTTATTACTGTGATTGCGTGTTAATAGTAAAGGACATTAAATCTCAAAAAGCTTTGATGTGCCCGGCATATTGAATACAAGTGTGTTTTTGTGCTTATGTTTTATTAATTTCCACAAGCCTGACATTTTAAATATGTTGACTTAGCATTCGGGCTGGTGGTGTTGGAGTGAACCTTCAAGCTGCTGATACTGTGATCATATTTGACACTGATTGGAATCCTCAGGTCATAAATGAAGTTACGATGCCTTGATTTGTTCTTTATCTGGGTTACTGATTCTAAAGCTGGTCTAGTTTTTATGTTGGTACTTTATCAGGTTGATCTCCAAGCACAAGCAAGGGCTCATAGGATTGGCCAGAAGAGGGAGGTGCTGGTTCTTCGATTTGAAACAGTAATTTCTCCCTTTTCCCTTGTTTTCTATTCAAACTATTGCATATAGGTGCAATGATTTTGGAAATATGAATGTTTGAGATTTTTATGATTACTTATTTATTCTGGTTTCCAAAGCATTATGTTAAACCTGGGAGGCTGGGTGCATGGCCCCATGAGACTTGAAAATGATCGGTATTGGCATAGTTTCCTTCACAATGGCAGCTGAGGGTTTGAACTGATCTCATAAATGCCATCTCTTTCTTTTTTTTGTTGGATGGCTTTGAATGTCAGATATTACCTTTTCCTGTCCCTAGGAAAACCTAAAGAACACAAAAAGAAACATTGTGCTGATAAACTACTTAATTTATGAATCTCCTCTTCCTTCACTATTTCTGTTTGCTATGTGATTTCAAGGAAGATTCTCCCACCTGCAACCTTTGGCCTTGTTGGCAATTAGTTTAGCTTGCTCAGGGAGGCAGGTCGTGCTTTATTTTTCTTATAGAATATCTTTGGTGGTACCCTTCGTTTTCCTCCTTTCTATTTTTGTTTTGTTTTGAAGTTTGGGATGCTACCATTACTCCAGAGCAGTGTCTGAAGGCATAGGCTCTGGAGCAGAATGAGCATCTGTATATGGAGTTTTGCATCTCTTACAAAAGTTTTTGTAGTGCTTTCTATTATGTCATGTTGACATCTAAATTTCTTATTATCAAAATCCCTGATTTGGACTCCCAGACAATCATAGGTTGTAAATATTGGTGAATACACAGTATTCTCATCTTTCTTTTTTGGGTTTTCTAAAGAGGAAAAACAGGGATAATTTCTTAATGATTTTTCATTAATTGGAAAACTAAGCTCAATAGGTTTAGAGGGATATGAAATGGTGATTCCTAGCGTAGTTTATCATTTAAGTGTAATTAATTCAGCTGTGATTTGAAAGTTTGAGATCCAAAGCAAAAGGATTGAGGGGCAAATAAAATAGAGAAAGCTAGGATAGTCTTCATGTATTTGCTCCTAATTTCTGCTGATGTGAACTGTGGATTTTAAAGTTTCCAAAGGCTGTGAATGGTGATGTACGTTTCTTTATTTGTATTTTTTAACTTATTCCCAACCATTTCAATTGCCATAAGGTCCAAACTGTTGAAGAACAAGTCAGAGCTTCAGCTGAGCATAAACTGGGAGTTGCTAATCAGAGTATTACTGCTGGTTTCTTTGACAACAATACAAGGTTAATGAATATTTGTTTAAGTGCTTGCTCCTTAAAATTATTCTAAAGGGTTTTTAACTAATGCACTGGAGAAAGTTTCTGTCTAATTTTTACAGTGCAGAAGATAGAAGGGAATACTTGGAGTCCCTCCTGCGAGAATGCAAGAAAGAGGAGGCTGCCCCTGTATTAGATGATGATGCTCTAAATGATCTCTTAGCTCGCAGGTAAATCTTTTTCGAAGTTTGCTGTATTTATCAGTCAGCAGTCCATTTTGCTGTGACAGGTAACCCACATAATATAAAGTATGGTTTACAAGATGCTGCACGTTTGTATTTTTTTAATTTATATAGAACTTTGTTCGCATGGTTGAAAACTATGATTCAGTTGGCGTGGCAGGAAATCTTTCACAAATGATATATAGGCTTTAATGAAAACAAACTATTTCTGAACCTATCTATTTTGTCCATTATTGAATAAATTAAGATTTTTTAATAAGAAGTAAATGTTCTATGATAGACTCAAATTTGTTTTCTTTTAACTGTATCTCGTTGTCGCTGATCAAATGGAGAGACCTCTGACATTAGTTCCTTTTGCTTCTTCATGTTGCTTTGCTTCTGGGGCTTCTGAATTGGTTTTTGTAGCTGATCCCCAGTGGGATTGTATAGGCTTTTCATTTTTTATCATCACCAAATAAAATGTATCCTCTGGTTTCCTAATCAGTACAGTAGATTGGCTAAAAAGAAAGTTGAATCATTGTAAAGTGAGGATAAGGATAATCCACTGTCTTAAAAAGTGTGGGGGCTCTCATGCAGGTAAGTGCAGCTTTCTGAATAACATTCCAACTTAAATAAGAGGAGGAATTTTGCCTTAGTGATTATTCCTGACCATTCTACTTTCTTTAAAGGCCGTGTTTAATCACCAGTCACTATCTTAGCGGTGCTTATTTTGGAAGGCTAATAATTTATTTTGGAAATGAAATTTGAATTTACATCCCTGCTGATGTACCTTTCTGTTGAATTATATTGTGAGATTTTCATATTTGTTAAAACTTATGTTGGCAGTGAATCAGAGATTGATGTATTTGAATCAGTTGACAAACAAAGGCAGGCAAAAGAGATGGTATGGCTAAATATGCCTGCACTTGTGGCTTAACTGCTCTGGTTCATCGACTAACTAAAACTTCTAATTGTGCAGGCAACATGGAAGAATTTGTTATTGGGACAAGGGATGGATGCTTTGGAACATCAACCTCCTTTGCCTTCACGCCTTGTAACAGATGATGACCTGAAAGCATTCTATAAAGCAATGAATTTGTATGATGTGCCTAAGGCTGGGGTAGAATCCAATGCAGGAGTGAAGCGGAAGGGGCAGTCTCTCGGGGGCCTTGATACTCAGCATTATGGAAGGGGAAAGCGAGCTAGAGAGGTTTGCTGCTTATATCTGACTCTTGTAATCAGAGCATGTGCCATCTAATGTGTTAGTATATTATGCCTTCTCTATCCATTTCTCTTGATTTTGGTTCACTCTGTTAGGTACGCTCTTATGAAGAGCAATGGACAGAAGAGGAATTTGAGAAGATGTGTGAGGCTGAATCTCCCGATTCTCCCATGAGGAAAGAAGAAACAGGAGAGAGGAACTTGCTGAAAGATGCTAGTGGATCTTTATTGGCTATTGGTAGCTCAGAACCTCAAGCTCCACCACAACTGCCCCGGCCACCACCATCTGTGGAGCCTCTCCCTCCGCCGCCATCTGTGGAGCCTCTCCCTCCGCCGCCATCTGCGGAGCCTCTCCCTCCGCCGCCATCTGCGGAGCCTCTCCCTCCGCCGCCATCTGCGGAGCCTCTCCCTCCGCCGCCATCTGCGGAGCCTCTCCCTCCGCCGCCATCTGTGGGGCCTCTCTCTCTGCAGCAGAGCAAAGAGGTAACGCCATCAAAACGGGGGCGTGGAAGGCCAAGAAGAGTAACTTTAGATAAAGCTCCAGCTGCAATGGCACTCTCAGTACCTCTTGGAACTGGCAAAGTCGATACAGAGTTACAGAAAGGAATGGAGTCTTGCTCCTCAAAAACCTCTGCTCCCGATTCTTCTCCTGTTCCTAATTTAGGAAGTAATAGTAGAGGCACACCTCATTCAGGATCAGGGATTTCGCCCTGTACACAACCAATTACTCCAGTTTCTGTTACACTTGGCACACAAACTACACCTGCTTCCCTTTCCATGCCATTGCAATCAAGAGGTCGAGGTCGGAAGGTTCAAGGTGGAGTTCAAACACCCCGGCGCAGAGGAAAGAATCAGGTGGCAATTTCATCCACTCCTGCAAGTTCAGCTGTTCCTGATCCAAATATAAATGATCAATCAGTGAATGTATCTGTCAATCCATCAATTATTGCCATGGGTGGAACTGTTTCTAGTGCTCCCATGTCACAGCATCCTAGTAATTTACCTGGTTCTGCTGCTGCGGAGGGTACTAATGCAACCACTCATCATTCTGGGCCTGGGACTACTTTGGATTCTGAACCAAAACCTCCCAACCCTTCCATCTCCCCTATCATTCAATCCATTGCTCCTAGTCCTTCAGTTCCTATGCAAGTTAAAGGGCAAAACCAGAAGACTCAAAGTGGCACTGGAACACCTCGACGCAGAGGAAGGAAAGAGGTGCCAGTATCACCTTCTGTTCCAGATGTTTCAGATGGTCAGCTTTCAAAATCCAATCCAACACTTTCACAGGATAAATCTGGGGAATCATCAGGAAGCAAAGCTATTTTCACGATGAGTAACCAACAAAATGATGCTCTGGAAAGGGATGTTAACCAGGAGCAACTGTCCAGAGAAGCTGGCCAGGACCAAAAAGCAACTGAGCATTCAGATGATGTAGCCCAGCATAGGCAACCTGCCAGCTCTCCCACAACACATGATGGTATTACCAGATCTATGGGTAAGACTTCTCAAAATCTAAACGGAATTGAAACTGATGCAATGGAAAATAATTGATAATATCTTGCATACTGAAATTGAGGTACTCAAAGCTTGTGCAGGCTCTTCTGGACAAATACGTGGTGCTGATATGCAAGATGTAGTTTCTGTGACAAAGGAGGTTTCAGCAGAGAATAGCTCTTTGAAAGCTAAAGTAGGTGAAGTTTCCAGGAATGAAGGTGGAGCTATCCTGTCTACACCTCTGCTAAGTAACCTCTTTCTAGAGGTGGTCCATAATCAAAGCTCAGAGGATAAACCTTCCCCAGTAGTTTGTCCTCCAACAGAGTCATTACTGGGTTCTGCCACTGTAGAAAGTGTTGGCAAAACTGTGCATCAGCTTACTCCAAAGATTGCTTCTTGCTCTCAGGAAATTTCATCTTATCCTTCTGTTACTCCAATCTTTCAATCTAATACTCCTGAAGCAATGCAAGTTAAAAGGCAAGGTCGTAAAGCTCCTACCAGAGTGGAAACACCAAGGCGAAGAGGAAAGAAACAGGGTTCAGTTTCACTTGCTGTGGATGCTTCAGTTGATCAGGATCCCATTATAAATGCTCAAACGCAAAATAAGTCTAGAGATTCATTAGGGGGGATGGCCATGTCCTTGAGGAGCGGGCAAGGGAATGATTTCAAGGAGTTGAAGAATGTGGTTCAGGTATTTTGTAACTTGGTGATTTGGTACAATACGATATAATTAGTTGCTATCTTAGTAATACAATTGGATATAATTATTTGCTATATTAATGCCAAACCTCTTATTTTTGTTGTAGTCTTATTATATCCACTCTTTAACACTAAACCAGCGCTTATATTTTTTTTACTTGCTGTTATCATATTCAACAACTTTGTTTTGTTTTTGTTTTTGCTTTGCTTTTCCTTTTTACTTTTAGGAAGCATGTGTTCCCAGTGGTTTAGTTGGTCAAGATCCAAAAAGGAAAGAAGCTAGTGGGATTCCAGCTTTTGGCCAAATTCAGACCTCTGATGTAACTGATGTTGCTCGTGTGATGAAGGAGATATTTTCCGAGACTTGCTCTTCGAAAACTAAAAGTGGTGACTATTCTGGAGTTGAAGTTAGAAGTGCCCCTGTATCAAGTAAGATGTCTGTGGAGGTGGCAAAAGACCGAAGCTCGGATTGTAAAGCACTTTCAGCTGTGTCAGTTTTAGAAGCAGAAGCTCCAGTTATGAGGAGTTCAATTGATGATTCTAAACAGTCTGGGTCTGGAGATGGTGTCAAAATGGAAGGGGATAATGCTTCAGAAGCAGAAGCTCCAGTTATGGGGAGTTCAATTGATGATTCTAAACAGTCTGGGTCTGGAGATGGTGTCAAAATGGAAGGGGATAATGCTTCTGATTTGGCCAAGGCTCATATTTCAGAAATTGATGTCTCTACGATAGAAAACAATACCAGCCATGGCCCCATTGAAAAAATGACAGACACAATACAGGCTTCAACCAAAAACCCAATCACAGGGAGTTATATTAAGGTCAATCATTCAGTTTTTGATGCTTGTGAAATGGACAATATTCCTTCTCTGGGATCTGCTCATGAAGGTCTTCTTGGTGATGGTGGCGATCCTCCTATGGTCACCCAATCTGTTTCAGATGTAATGGAACATCCTGGGAGTGACTCTGGAAACAGAACAGAGGCTTCAAAAGCATCTCCTAGGTCTTCTCCAGATGTTGTTAGGCTACGCAACACTACACTTTCTGTGAAACCTGATGGTATTGATTATCATTCCAAAGGGACAGTTACTCTTATTGCAGATCATTCAGATGCAAGAAATATCCATAGTGTAGCTGATGGTGTATCTATAAGTAGTAATAAGCCTTCTCCAAAAGAGTCCCTAGAATCTTCTCTTGAAACCAGAAACGTTGAAGCTCAAACTCAAACTCAATCGGGGATTGACAAAACCAAGGTCAAGGGTGAGGAGGTCTGCAATATGCAAATTGACCCCCCTGTATCAGAGGTGTGTTTTTTATTCTGTTTTTCTTATCTTGGTTTTTTCTTTTAGACAGAGACTTCATCTGCTATCTTTCTTATTATAGGATAAGTTTATTTTTTAAGGTCAATTTGTCTTCCATGTAGTTTGGGGATGTTCACTAGACTTGACAACATTGCATGGGACCCCTGAACATTTGGGGTTTTCTTTGTTCTCTCCTCAGGTGTTGGATTTTTCCAACACCATTGAGTTTTGTCTTTGTTTTCTTCTTAGGTGCTGGTTACCACATGGAGGTTTCACTTTGATTTTGTTTTAAAAAAAAAGATATTTGGTTGTTGGAAAAACTATGCAGAAAAAGCTATATTTGCCAAAACATTTGTCTGCTCAAGGGCTTAGAGTTTTGTATCATTTAGTTATATTTTTATACTCTTTGTTCTACTTTCTTAACTTAAAATTGTGTAGCACTTAACATCAAGTGAGAATCTCACCATTCTTTTATTGAATTAGATATCTGACTGCCTTGACCTTTTCTGCTGACTAGTTGCCCATTATCGTGCCATGTGTAGTTTCCTTGTCTGTACGATGGTTTGTGACTAACTGGACTTGCAGATTTTTTAAGGGGCAGTTTGGTATTATATTCGTGTTTGTGCTGGATTGAAGTGTAGGGATAGTTTTAGCCTTTCCGTGAATTTACTGTTAGTCAATTGATTCAGTTGATGACTATTAAAATGCTATTACCAGGCCTCTTCACTTAAGTATCTATCTTCTTCCAATGAGCAAGAGCTAAACAGTTCTGCAGCTGGAGCCAGTCATGAAAAGGATGTTTCTCAGTGTGGAGGGGTTATGCCACAAGATATTTCAGAAAATTCTCTTCCAGTGAGAGAAGAAGAAAATGCTGATGGCTCATGTGAGAATGGTCTCATTGGAAGATCAGCAGTAATGGAGGAGCCCCTCAAATCTGAAGCAGGTAATGAAGCAGAAGCCTCTCAGGTTGGTGCGGTTGTGCTAAAAGATTTTTCAGAAAATACTGATGGCTCATGTGAGAATGGTCTTGTTGGAAGCTCAGCAGTAATGGAGGAGCCACACAAAACTGAAGCAGGTAATGAAGCAGAAGCCTCTCAGGTTGGTGCGGTTGTGCTAAAAGATTTTTCAGAAAATACCGATGGCTCATGTGAGAATGGTCTCGTTGGAAGCTCAGCAGTAATGGAGGAGCCACACAAAACTGAAGCAGGTAATGAAGCAGAAGCCTCTCAGGTTGGTGCGGTTGTGCCAAAAGATTTTTCAGAAAACACGGTTCTACCCTCATCTCCACTGGTAGGAGAGGAAGAGAAGGACAGTAGATCATTTGATCAAGGTGTAGCTGGCAGCTCAATAGAACCAGAAATGTCATCTGTGGCCCAACTGACCAGTAAAAAGGATGTATCCAATGCTGATGTCATTGTTTCAGAAATTACACCGGAACACACAGTTCTACCCCAATCTTCCTTGGAAGCAGAAGAAAACTTCAAAGGCAGTTTGGAGAATGATTTAGCTTGCCATCCAGTGGTGCCAGGGGAAGAAAAAGGATCCGAAGCTGAAATTGATGATCAGATGGGCATACTGAAGGTGTCTGAAAGTGCACCAGAAATTTTGGATCCCCAACCATCTTCTCTGGTACTAGAGGAAGAAGAGCAGGTTAAGGGCTCATCCGAGAATGGTGCACCTTGTCACTCAGTAATACTACAAAAATCAGGAGGGTTAGAAGCTGAAGCAGGTGAGCAACTAGATGCATCTCATGCCGATACTTTAGTACCAGAAAATGCATCAGAGAACATGGTTTCACCAAGATCATCCTTAGCTTCAGAGGCACCAATGGTTGAGGGCTCGTTGGAGAAGGATACATTTGTCTCCTCAGTAGTATTGGAGGCATCTAAAGGCTCCGCAACTAACGAGGATCAAGCAATTCCGTCCCAGGTAGATGGAATTATGCCTGAAACTAATGTGGGCCTGCCCTCATCTTTTATAGGGATGCAGGAATCTGAGATTAAGAGCTCATCTGAGAACCACCCAGTTGACAGCTCAGTAGCTGAGAAATTGAAAACATCCATGATTGAAGAGGGAAGTCAAGGGATATTATCTGAGGTGGGTGGAATTGTGCCTGAAACTTCTTTGGTGAATAGTGTTGTGCCATCTTCCTCTGAAACAGCTGTAGAAAATGTCAATTGCTTGTCTGAGAAAAGCTCTCATAGCATCTTGCTTGCTCTAGAGGAACCAAAACAGTTTGAAACTGAAAATAGCAACCAAATTGTTGTATGTGAGCCTATGACTGGGCCTGAAGATTCTTTGGATAACATGTGCCAGCCTTCATGTTCTCTCTCAATGGATGCGGACAAGGTTGAGGGCTATTCTGAGAAGAGTCCTTGTGGCATTGCAGTACAAGTGAAGGGATCAAAAGGGGCTGAAATAGAAAATGTTGAATCCCATGTTGCTAGCATGGTATATGAAAGTCAAGTGGTTGGTACCGAGTCTGAACATACCCAGGTTGGTAGCATTGGACCAGAAGATACATTTGGAAACACAGACAAATCCTCATCTTCCTTAGGGATGCAGGAAGATACAATTGGGGGCTCATCTCAGAATATTCCAGGGGAATCAAATAGGTCGGAAGCTGAAACAGATGATCAAACTCAGTGTGGTGAGATGGCTATAACGAACATGTCAGAAAACTCAGCGCAGCCTTCATCTCCCCTCGTGGAGGAAAAGGCAGATGTCTTATCAGCAAAAGATCCAAAAGTATCCGATGTTGGTGAGTAAGCCTGTCGTTGGGTTGAACTGTGCCATGAAAGCACAGTGGGAAGATTTGAGGGCTAATTTGGCAAGGACCCAGCTGGGAGGTCAGTGGCACTGGAGGAACCACAAGGATCTGTAGCTTTCCAGGTATTTATGAAGCAATATTGTTTTGTTGTACAGCTATACCGTAATATCCTGATATATAATATTTAAGCTTACTGTATGAGGGCTGACAGTCTGAACTGACACACCTGAGATAATCAAGTATTGTATTGCCCTGTACAAGTAATCTGATTTATGGTTGTCTCTAACCTCACCAGTTAAGAAACACAACTATCCAGTTAGCCTGTGATCTGACGCCTAGATGATGCTTGTTTGAAATTGGTTTTGGTAGTAGAGGCACTGAAAACGTAGGAGTAGTGACTTCCTCCTGCTTATAGCTATGGTCTTTCCCCGCGCGCGAAGTTTCAAACTCATGCTCTTATGACCAGTTTGGACCTGTGTTTTAAGTCTTTGCCATTATGCGTTATATTGTAATTAGGTCGGTGGCCCGTGGGTTGCCGTTGGTCCGCTCAAATATTTTGGATCGAGGGGAAAATGTTTTTTTTTTTTTTTTTACATTTTATTAAATGATTTTTCATCAAAATTTTGCGTTGAGTAAACTTTTTCCTTACTTTTTCTACGAAGTCATCTTATAAAAAACATGATTTATTTGTTTTGTTTTGTATTTTTGAATGAGAATTTAACATGATTTTAAGAGAGTTTCAATAAAAACATAATATGCTTTAATAATTTTATAAAATACTGTGATAAAAATGAAGTAACGAGTAATTTAAAGCTGTATAAGAATTTTTTTAAAATAAAATTAAAATAACTTATTATTATTATTGAATATTTATTACACGATTTTTAATAATCTATGTACATTAGGTTCGTATATTATAATTCATAAAATAATTACCCATATTAGTCTAAAAACTTCTTATATTATTTGGTATTAGGTGGTTTTAAAACACTATTTTAATCATTTGATTTCAAGAGAAATGAATCTTGTAACTTTTCCAAAAATTATAAATCACTAGCGTTATTAGATTGTTATTGGAGACCTAAATTTAGACTCTCAACGTGTACATCCACTTTCATCGCATTCCAACCTTGAAATTTTTATGAGGTAGGTTCCTTGACATTTCTCATACCTCTTAGTTGGGTCCTTTTTGTCAATTTCTGAACAATATTTTCTGTTTTATATTTAGAGCGTGTTTGACAGTATGGTTGCGGGTGTTTTTCAAATAACTTTTCGTATCAAAATGCATGCCAATAATGTTTTTTTATTTTTTAAAAATTATTTTTGACATCAACACATCAAAACGATTCAAAACGTACAAACCATATTAAATTTTAGCAAAAAAAAAAAATTAAATTTTTTGAAAACGCAGGTTGAATATAAAAACCATACCATGAGAAAATAATTACACACACGTGCTAAATTTAAACATACAAATAAAAATGATATAATTGACACATGGAATAAGATAAATCTAGAGCTTATATATATAAGAAAAAAAAAATTAGATACAAGTAGAATCATCACCAAATAGTTTTTTGGATAGATAGAACCCCTCCTGTATGCAGCTTTGAAAAATAGATTTGTAAGGACATAAAAGTTTTTTTTGGATAGAATGAATGAAAACACTAAAGATATAAAAGTGTATAGTTGAAGAAATAAATCTAACCTTTCAAAACATGAGATATAGAAAGAATGTCTCTAAAAATAATATTTATTATTTTTAATTCTTAAATTATCATTATAAAAACTCTAAATTTCAAAATTGTTTAATTAAAATATATAATAATAAAAATAATTACTATCATAGTTTTAAAACTCGATTCAAGAGTTGACCCAAGTCAATATAATAATAAAAATAGTTATTATGATATTTTTAAAACTTAATTTAAGAGTCGATTCGAGATAAGGCTCAGGTGAATGAGATTGATTGTTGATTCATATTAATATATATAAAAAATAATTATTATCATAATTTAAAAACTTGACTCGAGGATCAACTCGGATCAAACCGAGTTGATCCAGGTCAATATAAAAATAAAAATAATTAATATTATAATTTTAAAACCCGATTCAAAAGTCAACTTGAGATAAAACTAGAGTCATAGATTGAGAGGATCAACATAAAAATTAAAGTTATTGTTATAGTTTTAAGAACCTGACTTAAGAGCCGATAAGTCATGTGTCAGAAAGGTCAACCCAGGTTAACCCAAATCAATATATAAATAAAAATTATTATCATCATAATTTAAAAACTCGACTCAGAAGTAAACCCAAGGCAAAATTCAAGTCACGTGTCAGAAAAATCAACCCAATTAACTCATTTTTTTTAAAAAAATCAAAACAACTTATTTTAAACAAGAAAAATTAACAAGTTTTTTAACCATGTTTGATCGCAGGTCAACCTGTATTTTTGATCATGTCAAATCA